>Ga0137409_10001643_pt1 | contig 24218 bp, 15 predicted proteins | sample CZODoug1_16funga_FD_122059 | JGI IMG/M metagenome (GOLD analysis project Ga0137409, IMG submission 122059) | Vadose zone soil fungal communities from Angelo Coast Range Reserve, California, USA - CZODoug1_16fungal (Hybrid Assembly) | ecosystem: Environmental > Terrestrial > Soil > Vadose zone...
GCCATGCCGCGCGTGATCAAGGGCAAGGACCTGACCTTCAACGACGGACCGCAGTCGTTCAGCAAGCACTTCATCGAGCCGGTCGACGGCCTGACGCAGACCCTGCATGTGCACCTCGAGGAATACGCTCCCGGCGGTCGCACGCAGAAGCACGGCCACGTCAACGAGGCAGCGTTCTACATCCTCGACGGCACCGGCTACGAGATCCACGACGGCGTGCGCTATGACTGGAAGGCTGGCGACGTCGCGGTCGTGCACATGAACTGCGTGCACCAGCACTTCAATTCCAGCACCGAGAAACCGGCGCGCGCGCTGGTGCTCAAGCCCAAGCCGCTCATCATGTTCATGAACATGCTGTTCCAGCAGAGCGTGATCCCGCGGCCCACCACGGCTGCCTGCCCGGCCGGCGAGGGCTACAAAGCGCGCAACGACGAAACCAACCTCAACCACGACGAATGAAAAACGCCATCGTCTCGGAAGATTTTGCGAAGAAGTTCGCTACCGAGAAGGAGACGCCCTACACGCTGTGGGTGCGCGAGCAAGGCCTCGACATCATCAGCTCCTTCTACGTGCCGGACCTGCACACGGTCGAGCTCAAGCCCTGGCCGCGCCGCGGCGGGCGCGGTGTCTATCTCAACCACGATGCGTCGCGCACCTCGAACGACTGCTATGTCTGCGAGATCCCGGCCGGCAAGAGCCTCGTGCCGCAGCGCCAGCTCTACGAGGAGATGATCTACGTCCTCGACGGCCGTGGCTCGACCGCGGTCTGGAATGACGCCGGCAAGAAGATCAGCTTCGAGTGGAAGGCGGGCGCCATCTTCGCCATCCCGCTCAACTGCTCGCACCAGCATTTCAACGGTTCGGGCGACAAGCCGGCGCGCTTCGTTGCCGTTACCAATGCGCCCGTGATCATCAACGCCTTCGGCGACGTCGAGTTCGTCTTCAATACCCGGCGCGACTTCAAGGAGCGCTTCGACGGCGAGCCGGAGTATTTCGCCAACAAAGGCGAGCAGAAAGGCCTGCTGCTCGACACCAACTTCGTCGCCGACGCGATCAACCTGCCGCTCTTCGCCGCGAAAGAGCGCGGCGCCGGCGGCGGCCACACGCGTTTCAGCATGGCCAAGGGCTCGATGAACAGCCACATCTCGCAGTTCCCGATCGGCACCTACAAGAAGGCGCACGCCCACGGCCCGGGCGCGCACGTGATCGTGCTTTCGGGAGAGGGCTTCAGCCTGATGTGGGCCGAAGGCGAGGAGCCGAAGCGCTACGACTGGAAGGAGGGCGCGATGATCGTCCCGCCCAACCTCTGGTTCCACCAGCACTTCAACACCGGCACGACCCCGGCGCGCTACCTGGCGTTCAAGGCGGAGGGCGTCGCGATCCGCAACGCGCAGGGTGTGCCCAAGGCTTGGATCAGCAAGCGGCTAGGCGGCGACCAGATCGACTATGCGGACGAGCGGCCGGAGATCCGCACGTGGTTTTCGGAAGCCCTGTCGAAGAACGGTCTCAAGCCGAACATGGACAAGGCTTACCAAGCCGAGACTCAAACAGTAGCGTGAGCTGAGCCGGGCTCCGGCAGAAGCGCGTCTTCCGCCGCCTCGGCGAACGGCACGCCCTTCGGCAGCACGATCGACACCGACCGCACGCGCTGGTGCGCCGGGTCGACGCCGGGCGGCTGCGTACCTTTCTTCAGATCCTCCGCGGCCTTGATCATCCTGCGGCGCGCCATGATGATTCCCTGGTCGGTCGGCACCAGGTTTTCCTTCGTCCGGTCCTGGACCGTTCCCATGCTCTCCTGCACCGACGCATCCTGCATCGCAAAGCCCTCGATGCCGGAGAAGCTGCGCCCTTCCTTCTGCGCCTTGCGGTCCATCAGGTAGTCGTTGTCCTTGTTGGCGACCGGGCGGTAGGTGCCGGGAATGAGGGCGACATGGATGCCCTGGCCGTCCTCGAGGGCCTGATGTTCCTCGGGCTTGAGCGGTCGCGTCGCATGGTGGTTGGTGCTCCACGCCCAGCAGTTCTCGTCATCGATCGGCACCCAGGAATGGCCACCGATCGGATGGTCGCCGCGCGGCGGAATCAGGGTGAAGCACGGCATGATCCATTGCGTGATGCGCCAGTAGTACTTGCCTTCCTCGGCATTGCGGCGCGCGCCGATGTAGAGGCCGCCTGGCGAGTCGACGACCTCGAAGTGGGGCGCCAGATCCTGCAGGTTGTACTCGTGGCTCTTGTGCGCACCCTTGAACATCGGGTCGACCTTCATCGTGTAGCGGTGCAGGAACGAGACGTGACTCGAATCGATGCCGCCTTCCATGGCCTGGAGATAGTTGCACTGCTGGAAGCGTTTGGACACGTAGCGCTGCTTTTCCGGCAGCGTCGCCCATTCATGCTCCGGCAGCGGCGGGCGCAGCTCGGCCGGCCCCATGTAAGTCCACAGCACGCCGCCGCGCTCGACCAGTGGATAGGACTTGAGCTTCATCCGCTGGCAGAGCTTGGGGTTGCTGGGCTCCGAGGGAATCTCGATGCACTGGCCGGTGACGTCGTACTTCCAGCCGTGGTACGAGCAGCGCAAACCGTTTTCCTCGTTGCGACCGAACCAGAGGGAGACGCCGCGGTGCGCGCAGAATTCGTCCATCAGGCCGAGGCGGTTGGCGCTGTCGCGGAAGGCGATCAGGCGCTCCGAGAGCATCTTCACGCGCACCGGCGGGCAGTCGGGCTCAGGCAGCTCCTCGGCGAGCAGCGCCGGCAGCCAGTAGCGGCGGAAGAGATCGCCCATCGGCGTCCCCGGGCCGGTACGGACCAACAGCTCGTTCTGTTCCGCTCTCACGAACGCGGTTCTTTCATATGGACAAGTTTAGTCCATCTCTTTGCGCGACGAAAGCAGCGACAGTATGCCGCCGCCGAGGAGAAACGCGCCTGTGGCGAGAAACACCGGCACCGACCCGAGCGCCGCGCCGACGCCGCCGAACAACAGCGGCATGCCGATCTGCGTCACCTTGTTCGCCATGATGCGCATGCCGAGCGCTTCGCCGGAGCGTCCCTTGGGCGCGTGGTTGTAGGTGAGGATGATGGTCAGCGGCTGCGCCGAGCCGAGCGCGAGGCCGAGCGCAAACGCGGCACCGGCGAGCAGCGCGCCGTCGGTGAGTGCGGGCACCGCCGCGTACGCGGCCGCGGCGAGGAACAGCGAGGCGGTGAGCATGCCGATTTCGCCGAAGCGTTCCGAAAGGCGGTGCAGAAAGACGCGCACCAGGAAGCCCGCGACCGCGTAGGTCGAGAGAATCATGCCGATCGAGGAGGGCGCGAGCCCGATCGCGCGGCCGTAAACCGGCAGGTAGAAGGAAAACAGCTCGATGCCAGTGAGCGTGACGCCGCTCATGATCAGCGTACGCCGCAGCGGCCGGTTGGCGAGCAGGTCCCAGGCGCTCTGCTTTACGGCGTGCGGCTCCCGTGCTGCGCGCGGCGGCACGATGCCGCGCAGCGTCACGACCAGCAGCGCGGGAAGCGCCGCGCACACGGCGAGCCCGGCGAAGGTCGGGCCGTATCCCGCGAGCTCGATGCCGAACCCTGCCGCCGACGGACCGATGAAGGCCGCGATCGAGCTGCCGAGCGAGAAGGTGGCGAAGTTCTTCGTCCGCTGCTCCTCGTCGAGCGCGCCAACCAGGTTGTGGATGGTGACGTGGAAGAAGATGTGGCCGAGGCCGGTGAGCGAGGCGCAGAGCACCAGCATCGCGAGGCTGCCCTGGAAGACCGGCAGCAGCAGGCCGAGCGCCATGACGACGCAGCCGGCGAAGATCGGCGTGCGCATGCCGAAGCGGTCCGAGACGCGCCCGGCGTGTACCGCGAGCAGCAGCGGGAATGCGGCGAACAGCGCCGCAAGCACGCCGACCGCCAGCGAGCCGGCGCCGAGCTCGAGCGCGTAGAGCGAGACCGAGACCTTGCTGCCCCGCTGGCTGATCGAATTGAGCAGCGACAGCAGCACGACGAGATAAACCGCCATCGTTCCCCTATGTAGGACGCGATTCTGAGGGACGGCACGAGTGTATACTCGCCCGGGAAATGCAGGCGGCGCGGAACGATCCATGTCCTTGTGGCAGCGGCAAAAAATACAAGAAGTGTCACGGCGCGGTGATCGCGGTCCAGCCTGCCGCGCGGCGCGCGTGCGGCGCCTGCACCGCGTGCTGCGACGGCTGGGTCGTGGGCACGATTCGCGGCCACGAAATGAAGCCCGGCCAGCCCTGCCATTTTCGCGGCGAGGGCTGCTGCACGATCTACGAGACGCGGCCGCAGGAGCCGTGCCGCAGCTTCGTCTGCGGCTGGCTCGCGCCGGACAGCCCGTTCCCCGAGAGTTTCCGGCCGGACAGGCTCGGCGTGATGGTGGTGCGCACGCGCTGGCGCGCCAAGCCAGCCTACATCCTGCGCTCAGCGGGGCGCGACCCCGACGAGGCGCTGCTCGCGTGGATGCACGACTTCGCGGCGAAGAGCGGTGCGCCGTTCTTCTACGAACAGAAGGGCGAGCGTTTCGGCTTCGGTCCGCCGGAATTCCAGCAGGAAATGCTGGCGCGGCTGGAGAGCGGCGAAAGGCTATGGTGAATGGGCACTGAGTCGCACTATCACAGCAAGAAGGACCGCGTCTTCGTGCGCGGCATCCAGGGCCAGTACAGCCTCAAGGACGAGCTGAAGCGGCTGCGCGCCATGCCGCGCGTGCGCAAGGGCAGGGAGATCAAGTTCGTCGATGGCCCACAGACCTGGAGCCGGCACTACGTCGAGCCGAAGGACGGCATCACGCAGATGTTCCATCTGCACCTCGAGGAATACGGTCCCGGCGGCAAGTCGCAGAAGCATGGCCACGTCAACGAGGCGGCGTTCTACATCCTCGACGGCGTCGGCTACGAGATCCACGACGGCGTGCGCTACGACTGGAAGGCGGGCGACGTCGCGATCGTGCACAACAACTGCGTGCACCAGCACTTCAACGCCAGCAAGGACAAGCCGGCGCGTGCGCTGGTGATCAAGACCAAGCCGATGTTCATGTTCATGAACATGCTGTTCCAGCACCTGGTCGAGCCGCGCTCGACCGTGCCGGCGCCCGGCGGCGAAAACTTCAAGGCCCGCGAGGGCGAGCAGAACTTCAACCACCCGGAGGAGTAGCGATGGCCTGGGACGAATCGAAAGCGTGGAAGAAGGGGCGCAACAGCCAGAAGCTCTACCAGGCGCTGCTCGACGACGCGTCGACCGCGCCGGCGCGCAACAGCAAGCGCAAGAAGGTGGTGCATCCCGAGGACATGCCGTGGGAGATGGCGCGCCAGGGGCTGCTCAAGCACCTCCTCAACGAGGGCATGAACACGCGCATGGAGACGGTCGACGCCTACATGCAGATCATTCCGCAGGGCAGCCGCTCGGGGAAGCATCGCCACCTCGCCGAGGAATGCGTCTACGTCCTCGAGGGGCAGGGCTACGACCTGCACCAGGACTGCGACGTCGAGATCACCGACACCTACCACTGGAAGCCGCAGGATGAGGTGAAGCGCTACGAGTGGGAGGCGGGCGACGTGATCTACATCCCGCCCAACACCATCCACCAGCACGTCAACGCCAGCAAGGACAAGCCGGTGCGGCTGATTTCGGCCACCAACCGCATCTACAAGGCGTGCGGGTTGAACGACCTCGAGCAGGTCGAGAACTGCCCGGAGTACGACCCGAACGTCGTCCTCACCGCCGAGCTGATCGAAAAATACCTGAGGGTGCGCAGCAAGGTCCCGGCTTGAGCAGTGTTCTTGCGGCGCAGGCAGCGCCGCGGCCGGCGTGGAACGAGTTGTGGCTGATCACCATCGGCCATGGCCTCACCCACTGGTATCCGGCGACCTTCTACGTGCTGCTGCCGCTGATCGGCGCCGAGCTGGGCCTGTCGTACAGCCAGCTCGGCCTGATCATGACCTGCCAGTACATCGCCTCGGCGGTGGCGAACGTGCCGGGCGGCATCCTCGTCGATACGGTCGGCCGCAAGGGCCTGCTGATGGCGATCTCGCTCTTCTGGGTCGGATTCCCGTACCTGCTGATCAGCTTCACGCACAGCTACGCGATGCTGCTGGTCTGCATCGCGCTGGTCGGCTTCGGCAACAGCCTCTGGCATCCGACCGCGATCCCGACGCTGGCGCAGCGCTACCCGGACCGCAAGGGCCTGGTGCTTTCGCTGCACGGCATGGGCGGCAACGTCGGCGACGCGATCGCGCCGCTGGTGGTGGGCGCGGCGCTGGCCGTCTTCTCGTGGCGGCAGGTGGTGGTCATGAACGTTGCGCCCGGGCTGATCGTCGCAGCGCTGATGCTCGTTTTCCTGGGCAGCATTCGCCTCGGCGCGAGGCGGGCGCAGACCGAGACGCAGTCGCTTGGCGACTATGCGCGCGGCCTGCGGGAGCTGCTGCGCAACCGCTCGCTGGTGCTGCTTTCGACCGGCTCGGCGTTCCGCACCATGACCCAGACAGCGCTGCTTACCTTCCTGCCGGTCTATCTTGCGCACGATCTCGGTTACTCGCCGTTCTGGGTTGGCGCGTGCCTGTTCGCGCTGCAGGCGGCAGGCTTTGCCGCCGCGCCGGTCGCCGGCCATCTCTCCGACCGCATGGGACGCAAGCACATCCTGGTCGGCAGCATGCTCTCCAGTGGTGCGGTGCTCGCGATGATGGCTTTCGCCGGCGGCTCGCCGGTCTTCATCGCTCTGGTTGGGGTGCTCGGCTTTTTCCTCTACGCCACGCGGCCGGTGATCCAGGCCTGGCTGCTCGAGACGACGCCGAAAAACATGGGCGGCTCGAGCATCGGCGTGCTGTTCGGGGCGCAGGCGGTCGGCGGCTCGCTCGGGCCGTTGCTCGGCGGCATGGTCGCGGACCGCTACGGGCTGCTCGCGACCTTCTATCTCTTCGCGGCGATGATCGTGTTCGCGAACCTGTTCGTTTTCTGGGTTCCCGGCGAGCGGGACGCTTCAGGAAACGTCAAGAATTGATATTTCTTACACGCTGAAAAAGCGCTTTCTTGTCTTTCCGTCGCTCTGGGGCGACGCAACCTTTCACCGCCAGCAAGCCCCGGATTTTTCGCAGCCGTTTTCGTTGCGGCCGGGAAAATTTCACGCTATTCTGCCGACCCAGGTTCGAGTTCGGACCGAAGAGAAGAATACTGCCGTAACCTGTTGAGTCAGGACAAGAATTGAGAATGTGGGGGTCAGGGAGGCCGGGGGTAGCCGTGGTCGCGCGATTTGCGCGCGCGTTGCGCTGCGGATTCCAGTCGTTCTCCGCTTCTTCGCTTTCCCAAAACGAAACGTCTGGCGCCTCGGCGTGCCGTGCGCGCACGACGGACAAAAAAGAAATTGCGGGAGAAGAGAAATGATCGTCCGCCTCGCCGCGCTCGCGCTGCTTTCGCTCTCGAGCGTCCTCGCTTTCGCGCAAACCCTGCCGACCGACCGCCCCGACGCCGGCCGCATCCTGCAGGAGACGCGTGAGCCGTTCCGGCTGCCGCCGCCTGCCCCCGATCTCGCGCCGCGCCCGCCCGAGCCCAAGCCCGCTCTCGGCGCGCAGCCGAAGCTGCGCGTCAAGGTCGCCAGCTTCACCTTCACCGGCAACACGCTCATCCCCGAAGACGAGCTGCGCGCGAAGGTGCAGGAGTTCGTCGGCAAGGAGCTCAATTTCGAAGGCTTGAACGACGCCGCCACGGAAGTGCGCGCGTTTTACCGCTTGCGCGGCTACTTCCTCGCCCAGGCCTATCTGCCCGAGCAGACGATTCGCAACGGCGTGGTCGAGATCACGATCATCGAGGGCCGCTGGGGGGTCATCGAGCTCGACAAGAAGCCGGCGACGCGCATCAACACCAAGTTGCTCGCGGGAATCCTCGGCGCCCACCTGCAGCAGGGCGGGATCATCACCGAGACCGGGCTGGAGCGCCCGCTGCTCCTGATCAACGACCTGCCCGACGCGACGGTCACCACCGAGTTGCGGCCGAGCGAGACGGTCGGCGCGGCCAACCTGCGCGTCAACGTCGATCCTGGCGCGGGCCCGATCACGGGCTTCGTCGACGCCGACAACCACGGCAACCGCTTCACCGGCGAATACCGTTACGGGGTCAGCGTCAACTGGAACCAGCCGGCGGAGTGGGGCGATCGCCTGACGGTGCGCGCCTTCACCACCGACGAAAAGATGTCGTACTGGCGAGTCGCCTACGACATTCCGGTCGGCTATTGGGGCACACGCATAGGCTACAGCTACGCGCAGTTCGACTACGTGCTCGCCAAGGATTTCGCCTCGCTGAATGCGACCGGAGACGGCGCGGTGGCGACCTTCTACGGCTACCACTCGATGATCCGCACGCGCAACAGCAACCTGCTGTTCAACTTCGGCGCGGAGAACAAGAAGCTCGTCGACCGCGTCGGCGCCAACGCCACCGAGCAGATCATTGACACCTTCAAAGGCGGCTTCGTCGGCGACTTCCGCGACGGCTACCTCGGTGGCGGCTTGAACGCCTACGGCCTGACCTTCACCTGGGGCAACGTCGGTACCAGCGCCGCGGCGACCGGCGCCGATACGCGCAACACGCAAGGCGACTTCAACAAGTGGAACTACGACTTTCGCCGGCAGCAGCGCCTCACCGAGGACGCGAGCGCGCTGTTCTCGATCTCCGGCCAGCTCGCCTCGAAGAACCTCGCCTCGGCGGAGAAGTTCTCGCTCGGCGGCCCGAACGGCGTGCGCGCCTATCCGGTTGGCGAGGCGACCGGCGACTCCGGCTTTGTCACGCAGACCGAAGTCCGCTACATCGTCCCGGGCACCAAGATCCTTGGCGGCGACCTGACGGCCTTCGCCTTCTTCGACTACGGCTACGCGGTCATCAACCAGATTCCGGCGCGGGATGCGGGGGGCAACATCACGGACAGCCAGAACGTGCGCTCCTTCTCGGGCTCGGGCGTCGGCGGCCAGCTCGGAAAGGAAGGCGACTTCCTGCTGAGGATCAGCGCGGCCTGGTCGTACAACGGCGAGCCGGCGCAATCGGACACGGCGCGGCGCGTGCCGCGGGTCTGGATGCAGGGAATCAAGTGGTTCTGATCCGGAGCCGCGAGAGAGCGATATGCCCTATGTGGCGCGGCTTGCGGTTTTTGACAATCCACGGCGAATGGGCGACCTAGACTCGTCCGGTTTCACCGAATGATGCAGTGATGGGGTTTAAGGGAGAGCACCATGGCAATAACGAAACGTAAGAGTCCCGGCAACAAGCTGAACAGCCCGGCCACGGCCGGCGAGAGGGACCACATCCGCACCCGGCGCACCCTGAACATCACGCCACGCGCCACCGCGATCGCGGTGAGCGCCGCTTTCATGCCCTGGATCTGGCAGCCGGTCTTCGCCGATCCGGCCCCGAATCAGCTGCCGACCGGGGCCCAGGTCGGCGCCGGGGCGGTGACCATCTCCACCAGCGGCACGAAGATGGACGTCAACCAGACGAGCGACAAGGCGATCATCAACTGGGGCTGCTTCTGCGTCGGTGTGAATGGCTGGGTGCACTTCAACCAGCCGAGCGCCTCCTCGGTGACGCTGAACCGCAGCACCGCGGGGATCGAAATCTTCGGCCGTGTGTCGGCGCCGGGCCAACTGTTCTTCACCAGCAGCGCCGGCTCGTATATCGCGCCCACGGGGTCGGTCAACGCCGGCTCGGCGCTCTTCAGCAACCTTTCAATCAGCGATGGCGACTTCCTCGCCGGGCGCTACATCTTCGCTAACAAGGGCAGCTCCGGCTCGGTGACCAACGACGGCACGATCGTCGCGCTTGACGGCTACGCAGCCCTTGCGGGCACCCAGGTACGCAACAACGGCATCATCATCGCGCAGGCCGGTACCGTCGCGCTCGCCGCGGGCGACCGCATCTCGCTCGACATGATTGGCGATGGCCTGGTGAAGATCAGCGTCGACGCCGCCGCGCTCAACGCGCTCGCGCTCAATGCCGGCACCTTGCAGGCCGACGGCGGCCGGGTCGTCCTGACCGCGCGCAGCGCCAACGCGCTGCTCGACACCGTCATCAACAACACCGGCGTCATCCGCGCCACCACGCTCGCGGAGCGCAAGGGCGAGATCGTCCTCGACGGCGGCGACAAGGGCATCGTCGCCAATAGCGGCGCCATCACTGCCACCGGCACGGCAGCCGGGCAGAAGGGCGGCAACGTCACCATCGTCGGCCAGTACGTCGCGCTCAACAACGGCACGCGCATCGACGCGTCCGGCGACGCCGGCGGCGGCAACATCAACGTGGGCGGCAACTTCCAGGGTCAGGGGCCGTTGCAGAACGCGTCCCAGACCATCGTCGCGAAGGATGCGTCGATCAAAGCTGACGCGATCACCGACGGTGATGGCGGCAACGTCGTCATCTGGTCGAACGATGCCACCCAGTTCTACGGTTCCATCAGCGCCCAAGGTGGATCGCAGTCCGGCGACGGCGGCAAGGTCGAGGTTTCGGGCAAGCACGCGCTCAATTTCCAGGGCATGGTAAGCACGCTCGCGCCGAACGGGCAGACCGGAACGCTGCTTCTCGATCCGGACAACCTCTTGATCGTGCACGACGACACGATTGCGACGAATCTGAACCAGCAGGGTGCTCCGGACTTCGTGGCGATAACTACCGCCCTCTCCTGGCAATTGCTCGACTCCACGATCAACACTCAATTGAACGGCAACGACGTCACCATCACGACATCGAACACCGGGTCAATCACGATCAGCAACGCGAGCGGCACTGTCGTTATCGGGCCGACTGTCGCCAACAATCAGACGCTGTCAATGAGCTCGGCTGCCGGCATTTCCTGGAACGCGCCCTGGCAGTACAACAATAACGGCCAGCTGACGCTGAACGCGCAGGGTGGAAATATCACCGGGACGGGGGCGCTGCAGCTCGGCGGTACTTCGCCGGTGCTGTTCCAGGCGACAACCGGGATCAACGTTTCTACGGAAGGGCTCACACAGGTTGCGGCGTCTTCTACTGCCGGCGGAATCACGATCGCCAATAGCGTCGGCGGCGACGTGGACATCGTCGGCCTGTCGGGCGTGAACGGCTTGCAGGGCGGTGCCGCCGCTGTCTCGCTGACGAACAACGCCGGAAATATCACGATCTCCAGCAACATCGTGGCGTCCACGTTGACGCTCGACGCCTCGGGCACGCTGACCAACGCGGCGGCCGCCGATGTCGCGGTGACCGGCAACGCGGCGTTCTCCGGCACGTCAGTCGATCTGAACTCGACCACCGCTGCGGTGGCGATGAACTTCGGCTCGCTCACCTTCAACTCCGCTGGCGCGGTGACCATCGTCGAGGATACGGCGACGAGCCTGGCGGGTACTTCGACGGCGGACAGCCTCACACTATCATCGGGCGGAGCGATCACGAACGCTGCTGCCGCGTCGCTGACGGTGACCAACAACGCGAGCTTTGCGGGTACGGCCATCACTCTGGGCAACCAGGCGGGCGATGCGATGAACTTCGGCTCGCTGACCTTCAACTCCGCTGGGGCAGTGAGCATCGCCGAGGACTCGGCGACGACGATCAGCGGCACCAATACCGCTTTGAGCCTGGCCCTGAGCTCGACCGGCGCGGTGACGAACAGCGCCGCCGCCGATGTGGACGTGACCAACAACGCGTCGTTCAGCGGCACGAGCATCACCCTGGGCGACCAGGCGGGCGACACAATCACCTCTGGCTCTCTGACCTTCAACTCGGCTGGCGCGGTGAACATTGCCCAGGACTCGGCAACCACACTCTCGGGCACGAGCACGGCCGACAGCCTGGTGCTGTCGTCAACGGGTGCGCTGACCAACGCGGCGGCCTCGTCGCTGACGGTGACCAACAACGCGTCCCTCACCGGCACAAGCATCAACGTGGGCAACGCTGCGGGCGATACCTTCAACGCCGGCACGCTGACCTTCAACTCGGCGGGCGCGGTGAGCATCGCCGAGGACACCGCGACCGCACTCTCCGGCACCAGTACGGCAGACAGCCTCACACTGGCCTCGACCGGCGCGATCACCAACGCCGCTGCCGCGTCGGTGACGGTGACGAACAACGCGAGCCTTACGGGCACGAGCATCACCCTGGGCAACCAGGCGGGCGACACGATGAACTTCGGCACGCTCACTTTCACCGCCGCCGGCGCTGCCGATATCACCGAGGACTCGGCGATGAGCCTCACCGGCGCCAGCAGTGCCAATGGCGTGGCGCTGACGGCGAGCGGCGCGACGGGCGACATCCTGGTCGGTGGAACCGTGAACGGCGGCGCTACCGGTATCCAACTCACTGCCGGCAAGGACGTGACGCTGAATAGCGCTCTGACGACAGCTGGAGCGGTCAACATCGATTTCGGCCAGTCGGTCGCAGGCGTCTTTACGGCCGCATCCTCCATTACCGCGGCTTCGGCGACCGTGACGGGCGGCGCCAACGGCGATACCTTCAACATCACCACGGCGACCACCGCCAACCTCGCCGGCGCCGGCGGCAACGACACGTTCACCCTCAATGCCGCACTGACCGGGTCGGTCGATGGCGGCGCGGATGCCGGCGGAGTCGGAGACACGCTGCAGGGCACGCAGATCAGCAACGTGACCCTTGTCGCGTCAAACGCGAACGGTTTTTCGGGCACCACGCCCGTCACGTTCTCGGGCATCGACACGATCAACGGCACCGGCTCGCTCACCGGCGAGAACGTGGCGAGCACCTGGACGCTGAACGGCGCGACCGGCACCTACAACGACGGCGCGAACACGCTCACATTTGCGATTACCGGTGGTTTCACTACGCTCAACGCCGGCGCCAGCATAGGCTTGGGCGACACCTTTACGGTGACCGCCGCGAGCACGGCGACGCTCAACGGCAACACCGGCGACGACACCTTCACGATCAACGCCGCGCTGACCGGCACGGTGAGCGGCGGACTTGGCGCCGACACGCTCGACGGCACGCAGATCTCGAACGTAACGCTCGCGAGCTCGAACGCCACTGGATTCGCGGGCACGTCGAACGGCGTGACGGGCTTCAGCGGCATCAACATCATCAACGGCACCGGCTCGCTGACCGGCGAGCCCATCGCCAGCACCTGGACGTTCAACGGCGGCACCGGCACCTACAACGACACCGCGCAGGCACTGAACTTCAACGTCAGCGGCTTCACCGCATTCAATGCCGGCGCCAGCGCGGGCGACATATTCAACGTCGCTGCTGCGACCGGCGCGGTCGCCCTGAATGGCAACAGCGGGGCTGACGTTTTCAACATCAACGCCGCTTTCACCGGCTCGGCGAACGGCGGCACGGGAAGCGACACGCTGCAGGGCACGCAGATCACCAACGTGACGCTGACCGGCTCGAGCGCGCTAAACGGCTTCTCGGGCAGCACGCCGGTGACCTTCACGGGCATGAACGCAATCATCGGCACCGGCTCGCTTACCGGCGACAACACGGCCAGCACCTGGACGCTGAATGGCGCGACCGGTATCTATAACGACACCACTGCGGCGCTGAACTTCAACATCACCGGCGGGTTCACCACCCTCAACGCGGGATCGGGCGGCGACATCTTCAACATCGCTGCGGCGACGACGGCTGCTCTCAACGGCGGCGCAGGGAACGACACGTTCAACCTGACCACGGGCAGCCTCACCGGCGCGATCAGCGGCGGCGGCGGCCTCAGCAACACGCTGACGGGGAGCACCACCTACAACGTCACGGGCGGAAACAGTGGCACTGCGACTGGCGTCAGCGGCGGCTTCAGCCAGATCGCCAGTCTCACCGGCACGGCGGGCGTCGACAGCTTCACGTTCCAGGCCGTGGGCACGCTCTCGGGTAACGTCAACGGCCTCGGCAGCGCGGATACGGTGAACCTGAGCGCCAAGGGCGGCGCGGTGTCGATCAACCTGGAGACGAGCACGTTCACCGGTACGGGCACGTTCGCGAGCATCGAGTCGTTCACCGGCAACGGCGCGACCACGACGATTACCGGCCCGAACGCCGGAGCGGCATTCACTGTCACGGGCGCCAACAGTGGCTCGGCTGGGGCGATCGCCTTCACCCAGGTCGGCGCTTTGACCGGCGGCATCGGAAACGACACGTTCGCCATCAACACCGGCGGATCGCTGACGGGCGCGGTGAACGGCGGCACCGGTAGCGATACGCTGAGCTACGCCGGCAACACCGGTGTGATCGCGATCAGCCTGCAGGCTGGCACGGCGACCAGCATCGGCGGCTTCGCGAGCATCGAGAACATAGGCGGCAACGGCAACAACACGACGCTGACGGGTCCTGCCGCGGGAACGACCTATGCCTCGAGCGGGTCGAATAGCGGCAGCGTCGGCGGCACCGGCTTCAGCGGCGTGGGCAACATCAACGCCGGCGCTGGCGCGGACACGATCACCAGCCTCAACATTACCGGCAGCTTCAACGACGGCGGCGGCGGGACAATCCTCAACGGCAATGTCACCGCGGGCGGCAGCGTCACGTTCGCAGGTGCGATCACGAATCCGGGCAATGTCGACCTCATCATCACTGCCGGCGCGACTCTCACGCCGGGAGCCATGAACGTCGGCAGTGGCCGGATACAGATTTTCGCGGGCAGCATCACCGGTGGCGCGGGCCAGTCGGTTACTGGCACCTCTGCGCTGCAGAACGTGATGAGCAGCGGAGCCAACGTCGCCGGCCTCGGCGTAGATTTCTCGGGCAAGACGTTGCTGTTGACGGGCATCGCTAACCAGTGGGACCTGGTTGGACCGCCCGCCACTTTGAATCCCCTTGGCTCCTCGCCGGTATTCCAAGTGGGCTCTGGCGCGACGACAGTGTTCTACAACGGTGCGCTCGTGGTCGGCGCTGCGGTGGCCGCGATCCAGCAGAGCACCAGCGTGATCGGCGCGACCCTGGCGCAAATTGCGCGCGCGGCGCTGCTCGAGGCGCAGGACACTGACAGCGTGCAGAAGCAGATTGCGTACGGTTTTGCCGGCGACGTCGGCACCACGCCGCCGATGGATCACCGCATCGACGAGACCGGCATTTCGGTGCCGAAGTGCTTCAACGACAGCCGCGAAGGGCAGACCTGCCAATAAGCGGGGCGGCTGGTTTTCGGAACGGGGCGCTGCGGCGCCCCGTTTTTTGGGGTGCCCTGTACAATCCGCCTACCCTAGGGAGGCCGACAGGCTAAATGGCGGAGAAGGCTAGCGAAGCGGCAGTCCTCTTCGCGGACGTGAGCGGCAGCACCAAGCTCTACGAAACCGCGGGGGATGCCGTCGCGCACGCCGCCATCGAGAAGTGCGTCAACCTGATGCGCGAGAAGACGGTGCAGGCGACCGGGCGCGTCATCAAAACCATCGGCGATGAAGTGATGTCGGCGTTTCCCACCGCCGACGCGGCCGCGGACGCCGCGATCGAGATGCAGTCGGGCATCGCAGAGCTGCCGGCAGTCGGCACCACCAAGATCGGCATCCGCATCGGCTTCAACTTCGGCCCGGTCGTCGAGCGCGACGGCGACATCTTCGGCGATGCGGTAAATCTCGCGGCCCGCCTCTCGCACGTCGCCACCAAGGATCAGATCATCACCGCGAAGGACACGGTGATGCGCATGTCGCCGATGCTCAAGTCGTCGACGCGCGCCATCACCACCATCCAGGTGAAGGGCAAGGTCGAGGAGATCCACGTCTACGAGCTGATCTGGCAGCAGAGCGAGGATATGACGACGCTCGCCTCGACCAAGTCGATCTTCAAGCCGAAGAAGACGCAGCTGCGCCTCAAGGTGCAGGGCGCGGAGGTCATCCTCTCGCAGGAAAAGCCCGCGGTCGCGCTCGGACGCGACGCCACGGCCGACGTGGTGATTCGCGAGCGCATGGCTTCGCGCGCGCACGGCAAGATCGAGCGGCGCCTCGACAAGTTCATCCTCAGCGATCACAGCGCCAACGGTACCTACGTAACCGTCGAAGGCGATCGCGAAATCGTCCTGCGGCGCGAGGAATTCACGCTGCGCGGCCACGGCTGGATTGCGTTCGGCCAACCGCGAGCAACGTCAACAGATGTCATAGAATTTTTCTGCGAGTAACGTTTCCCTAGGGTTGTTGCGTCGCAACAACAGCTCCGGTGACGGGCGGTATGTCTCGCGCGACATTTAGCCTTGTCAGCTAGCTGCGCCCCCCCGGATAATCCATCTGCTGAAGAACACGGGGGATTTCGTTGTTTCTGGCCACGACTGGCGAACGCTGGTACCCATGGCGTGCCGCGGCGGCGAGCGCGCGCGAAAGGCACTGCTGAGAGATGGCGGCTAACAACGCCCCGGAGCTCAAGACCCTAGGCCGGTACAACATCGAGCGCGTCCTCGGCAAGGGCGCGATGGGTGTCGTCTACGAAGGCGTGGACCCGCGTCTCGGCCGGCGCGTCGCCATCAAGACGATTCTCAAGGCCCACCTCGACGAGGACACGGGCAAGGACTTCGCGATGCGGTTCGTGCGCGAAGCGCAGGCGGTGGCGCGGCTCAACCACCCGAACATTGTCCAGGTCTACGACTTCGGCGAGGAGAGCGACATTGCCTACCTCGTCATGGAGTTCATCAAGGGCAAGGAGCTCAAGAACTTCTTCGACGCCAACGAGCGCTTCGACCTGAAAGAGGTCGTGCGCATCATGGGCGAGCTGTGCGAGGCGCTCGAGTTCGCGCATGCGGCAGGCATCATCCACCGCGACATCAAGCCCGCGAACGTGATGATCGACACGCAGGGGCGCACCAAGCTCACCGACTTCGGCGTCGCGCGCGTGCAGGATTCGGACAAGACTTCGGTCGAGCGTACGCAGGCGGGGACGATGGTCGGCACGCCGGCCTACATGTCGCCCGAGCAGATTACCGGCGGCACGATCGACAAGCGCAGCGACGTGTTCTCGGCCGGCATCATCCTTTACCAGTTCCTGACCGGCGAGAAACCGTTTACCGGCAGCGGCGCGTGGACGATCGCGAAGAAGATCATCCAGGAGGAGCCGCCAGCTCCCTCCACGCTCAATAACTCAGTGACGCCGCTATTCGACGCGGTGGTGAACAAGGCGCTGTCGAAGGATCCGAACACCCGCTATTCGTCGGCGCGCGAGCTCGGCCTCGGCTTGCAACGCGCGCTCGAGGGCAGGACCGACGAGGACGACTCCGAGAAGACGGTGGTCGGCCCGATGGCCGGCGCGCCCGCGGCGCGCCCGGCGCCGAAGATGGCCGGCGCGGCCGCGGACGGCACCGGCGCCAACAGGACCACCGGCACGCAGTCCAACCAGGAAGTCGAGCTCGAGTTCTGGCGCGCGATCAAGGACGGCAACGACCCGGACGACTTCGATCTCTACGTGCAGCAGTTCCCGACCGGCATCTACGCGGCCCTGGCGAAACGCAAGATCGCCAAGCTGCGCGGCGAGCCGCTCGATGATTCGAGCGTCAAGGCGCGCGAGCAGGAGAAGAAGGACCAGGAGGAAGCGACCCGTCGCGAGGCCGAAGCCAAGGTCAAGCTCGAGGCCGACAAAGCCCGTCTCGAAGCCGAGATGGCGAAGAAGGAAGAGGAATACAAGAAGCGCGAAGCCGAGGCGCATGCCAAGGCGGAGAAGGCGCGCCAGGATGCGGCCGCCGAGCTGGACAAGCGTGAAGCTGAATTCAAGAAACGCCAGGCCGAGCAGGAAGCGAAGCTCGGCATGGACGCCAAGCAGCGCGCCGAAGCCGAGGAGAAGGCGCGCAAGGAAGCGGTCGAGAAGGCGCGCCAGGAAGCGGCCAAGGAAGCGGCGACGCTCGCCGAGCGCCAGAAGGCCGAGTTCGCGGCCGAGCGGGAGAAGGCCCGACTCGAGACCGAGAAAGCGAAGCAGGAAGCGGTTCTCGCTGCCGAGCAGGCGAAGAAGGAAGCCACCGCCGAGCGCGAGCGGGCGCGGCTCGAGGCGGAGAAGGCTAAGAAGGACGCCGCCCTTGCCGCCGAGCAGGCGAAGAAGGAAGCCGCCGCCGAGCGCGAGCGCGCGCGGCTCGAAGCGGAGAAGGCAAAGAAGGATGCGGCGGCCTACACCGAGAAGGCGAAGAAGGAGGCCGACGCCCTCGCCAAGAAGCAGACGGAGGAGCGCGCCAAGCGCGAAGCCGAATTCAAGAAACGCGAAGCCGAATTGAAGGCGCAGGCTGCCGCGGGCGGCAAGAAGAGCTCGCCGGTGGTTCCGGCGATCATCGGCGTGGTGGTGCTCGCGGTCGCCGGTACTGGCTACTGGTTCCTGAGGCCCGACGACAAGGCGCAGAAGGCGCAGATCGAGGCGATGCAGCGCCAGCTCGAGGAAGCGAAGAAGAAGCAGGGCGAGCTCGAACAAGCGAAGAAGCAGGAAGAGCAGGCCCGCGTCGCGCTCGAGAAGGCGCGCGCCGCCGAGGCCGAGGCTCGCAAGTCGGGCGATCTCGCCAAGCAGAGGGAACTTGCCGAGGCGATGAAGCGCGCCGAATCCGAAGCGAAGAAGTCCGCCGAGGCGACCCGGCTGCGCGAGGATGACGCGAAGAAGAGCGCTGCCGCCGCCGAGAAAGCCAAAGCCGACCAGTCCAAGGTCGCCGAGTCGAGGAAGTCGGGTTCGGACAGGTCCGACCAGGACCGCGTCGCGAGGGAAAGAGCCGCGGCCGACAAGGCAGTCGCCGAAGCGAAAGCGCAGGCGGAGCGCGCGATCGCGGACGCGAGAGCCGCTGGCGAGCGAGCCGCTGCCGAGCGAGCCGCTGCAGACAAGGCGGCCGCCGACGCCAAGGCGCAGGCTGCCGCGACCAGAGTCGCGAGCGCGCCAACCTCCGGCGACGCACTCTTCAGCCAGGCTGCGGCGCTCGAGCAGGAAGGCAAGGGCCGGGACGCGGTCAAGATGTATACCCAGGCGGCCAGATCCGGCAACGGCAGGGCGGCGAAGCGGCTGGGCGAGATCTACGACAAAGGACTGATCGGCATCTCGCGCGACTACGCCGAGTCTCTCAAGTGGTACAACGCGGCGCGCGTGCTGGGCGAAGACGTGCCGATGGCGAAGAGCCGCTAGCAGACCGGTCGCGCCGCCGGGCTCCCGGGCGGCGAACAAGCGGGGGAGGGTCATGAGCGAAGGGGTCCACCATGCCGGCGCCCCGGGGGATGCTGATGCCACCGTAGTGCAGCCGGTCGCGGGCCGGCGCCCCGGCCAGTTCCGCTTCGCTCCATCGCTCGACCGCCAGGCGACCGCCGCTGATCTCGCCGCGCTCGGCGGGCTGAATCCGCTGATTGAAGCGGCGAATCCGATCCTGGCCGCCTTGCCTCAGATTCGCCATGCACTGCGGCATCCCGATCCCGTTGGCTTGCGCAATCGCCTGCGCAAGGCACTCGACGACTTCGAGCATGCGGCGCAGATCGCCGGCATCGCCGAGGATCGTCGCTTCGTTGCGCGCTATGCGCTGTGCGCGGTGCTCGACGATGCCGTGGGGGCCACGCCATGGGGTCAGGAGTGGATCGTCCGGGGGCTGGTCTCGGAGCTGCACGGCGATGCCGTGGGCGTCGACAAGTTCTTCGCCCTGCTCGATCCGATGCTGGCGCAGCCGGACGCCTATCCCGAGCTGCTGGAGCTCTTCTTCATTTGCCTCGCGCTCGGCTACGAGGGACGCTACCGCGGCGGCGAAGGCGGCCGCCTGGCGCTGGCGCAGATCCGGGCGCGGCTGTACGGCATCATCGCCGGCCGCCGACCGCAGGGCGAGCTGTCGGCCCGCTGGCGCGGCGCCGAGGTACCCCTGCGACGTAACTGGCCGGCGCTGATCCAGGCCTGGCTGGGCTGGAAGGGCCGCGGCACCAAGACCGATTCCTCCGAGCCGGCGACGCCGGAAATCGGCGCGTTGCGCAGCCGCTTCGACGAGGCGCTCGGCGTGGCGGGCAAGGTCCTGTTTACCGGCCCGGACGGCAGGCGCCGGGCCGTGGCGGAGTTGCCGTGGTACCTCGTCATCGGCGCACCGGGTTCAGGCAAGACGGCCGCGCTGCTGCATGCGGGGCTGCGCTTTCCCATCGGCGATCTGCAGGACGACGGCGAGGGAACCTTGTTGCGCGTGCGTGGCACGCGCAACTGCGACTGGTGGTTCACCGACGAGGCGGTGCTGCTGGATACCGCCGGCCGCTACACCACCGACGATCCCGATGCGGACCGCGCCGCGTGGCTCGGCCTGCTGGACCTGCTGAAGCTGCATCGCCCGGGCCGGCCGTTGCACGGCGTGATCGTCACCTTGAGCGTCTACGACCTGGTGCACTGGAACGAAGGCGAGATCGAGCGCTACGCCGAGCAGGTGCGAGAGCGCGTGAGCGAGTTGCAGCAGCGCTTGGGCGCGCGGCTGCCCTTGTACCTCTTGATCACCAAGGCGGACTTGCTCGCGGGCTTCGGCGAGTTTTTCTCCGAGCTCGACGCCGAGCAGCGCGCGCAGGTCTGGGGCGTGACCTTCGACCGCAGCGAGGTGCACGCGGATCCGCGCCGCCTGGTGCAGCGCTTCGAGGAAGAGTTCGACCACCTCGAGCGCCGCCTGTACGGCATCCTGCCGGCAAGGCTCCAGGAGGAGCGGGATCTGCAGCGGCGCGGCGCCATCTACCGCTTCCCGCAGCAGCTGCGCGGTACGCGGCCGCTGGTCGCCGTTTTCCTCGACAGCGCATTCGGCAGCGGCTGGACCGGCGAGCGGCCGCTGCTGCGGGGCATCTACCTCGCGAGCGGCACGCAGGAGGGCAGCCCGATCGACCGCGTCGTCGCCACGCTGTCGCGCAGCTTCAACCTCGAGCGCAAGGTGCAGCCGCCAACGGTCGGCAGCGGCAAGAGCTTCTTCCTGCGACGCCTGCTGCGCGACGTCATCGTCGGCGAAGCCGGGCTCGGCAAGAGGAGCGACTGATGCCGATCAACGTCAGGATCCTCAACCGCAGCGGAGCGCGCCCGGCGCTGTACGCCAGCCGCGATTTCGATCAGCCGCCGATCAGCATCGGCCGGGACCCGACCTGCGCGGTGGTGCTCGACGACCCGAACAAGCACATCTCGCGCTTCCATGTCGAGATCGAGGAGCAGGACGGCGTCTGCTGGATGTCGGTGGTCTCGAAGGTGAATCCAGTCATGGTCGGCGGCCGCCGCTACGGTCCCGGCACGCGCCTGACGCTGAAGAGCGGCGACTCCTTCGAGATTGGCGAGTACGAGGTGCACGTCTCGCTGCCCGAGGCCGCCGCAGCGCCGGTCCCGCCGCCGCCGGCGGAGCCGACTTCCCCGCCGATGAGCGACAGCCCGTTGCTGCGCGTGCTCGCGAACGCGGCGCCGGCGCCGAAAGCGGCGCCGACCTCCACCAGCACGCCGACGCCGTCGCCGACCATCGCCGACGATCCCGCGCTGCAGGAGGCGACCTTCGTTCCGGCCGCGGCCGTCAGGGCGCTCGAGCGCGCGCAACCAGGCGCGTCGCTGGAGCCGGATGCGGCGCTGCGCGCTTTCCTCGAGGCGGCGGGGCTGCCATTCAAGGAAATGCCCGCCGCGCAGGCGACGCGCATGCTGCGCGACTGCGGCGCGATCCTGCGCGCCACGGTGGAGGGCATCATGCTGCTGCTCGTCGCGCGCGGCGAGATGCGCAAGGAGCTGCAGGCCGAGGATCGCACCATGGTCGGCGCGGGCAACAACAACCCGCTCAAGCTGATGTCGGATCCGCATGAGGCGATGGCTTACCTGTTCGACCCTTCCGAGCGCACCGACGGCTTCCTCGATCCGGTGCAGGCGGTCGGCGACGCCTGCGAGGACCTGCGCGCGCACGAGCAGGCGCTGATGGCGGGCATGCGGGCGGCGGTCATCGGCATCCTGCGGCGCTTGAACCCGCATGCGCTCGAGGTCGCATTCGAGAAGTCGATGACCGCCGGGTTGCCGCTGCCCGGCCGCAAGGGACGGCTCTGGGATCTTTTCGTCGCGCATCACGAGAAGCTCGCCCACGACGCCCAGGAGGACATCAACAAGGCCCTCGGCCGCGAGTTCATGACCGCCTACCAGTCGCAACTGCGACGCATGAAAGGGGGGCGCTAGACCCTGGGGTTGTACTGTATATAATTACAGTACCATGGCTCTCGAAGAAGTCCTGCGGCATCCCCGCGTCTGGCGGGGCAATGCCCTGGCCGGCGGTGTGCCGGCCGTACCGACCGGCTTTGCCGAGCTTGATGCCGAGCTACCGGGAGGCGGCTGGCCCGCCGGGGCTCTGACCGAGCTGCTGGTGCCCGCCAAGGGCATCGGCGAGCTCGGCCTGCTGATGCCGGCGCTGGCGTGGCTGACCTGCGCCGGCAAGAGGGTGGTGTGGCTGGCGCCGCCGTATCTGCCCTATGCGCCGGCGCTGGCCGCCGCCGGCATCGACCTGCCGCACCTCGCCCTGGTGCGCGCTGCGGGCCAGCGCGACGCGCTCTGGGCCGCGGAGCAGGCGCTGCGTGCGGGCAGCTGCCACGCATTGCTCGCCTGGCTGCCGAGCCCTGGCTATGCGCAGTTGCGGCGCCTCGCGGTCGCTGCCGAGGCGAGCCGGGCTTTCCTCGCGCTTTTCCGCCCGCTGCAGGCCGCTGCCGAGTCCTCGCCCGCCTGCCTGCGCCTCGCGCTGGAGCCCGCTGAAGCGGGGCTGCGCGTGCACATTCTCAAGCGTCGCGGCGCCCAGTCCGGAGCGCCGCTGCTACTGCCGGTGAAAAGACCTTTCCATGCTCTGGGTCGCACTGCACTTTCCAGGCCTTCGGAACGAAGCGCTCGCGCCGCTCGCCGGCTGGGCCTGCCAGTTCACGCCTAGGGTCGCGCAAGCGCCGCCGGATGCGCTGCTCGCCGAAATCGAGGCGAGCCTGCGCTGTTTCGGCGGCCAGGACGTCTTTCTCCGGACGCTGCGTACCGGGCTCGACGCGCTCGGCATGACCGCCTCGCTGGCCGTGGCGTCCACCGGCCTGGCGGCGCTGTGGCTGGCGCGTGGCGGCGGGAGTTCTCTCGAGACGCTGCCGCTGGAAACCACGGGCTTCGATCTCGATTTCTTCCGCAACATCGGTGTCGCCACCGTCGGCGAAGCGCTTGCCCTGCCGCGCGACGGCCTGGCGCAACGCTGCGGCAGCGCGATCGTCGACGCTCTGGATCGTGCCCGCGGCAGGCTGCCGGAGACTTACGCCTTCTTCGCGCCGCCGGCGGGCTTCTCGGCGCGGCTGGAGCTGCCGGGCGAGACGGCGCATGCCGAAGCGCTGCTCTTTCCCGCGCGGCGGCTCCTTGCCCAGCTCGAAGGCCTGCTCGCGGCGCGCCAGGACGGCATCCGCGCTTTCGCGCTGCGGTTGGTGCATTTCGATTCCTCTTTCAGGGATATCGAGATCGGCCTCGCTTCGCCTTCGCGCGATGCCGCGCGCTTCGCCGGTCTGTTGCGGGAGCGACTTGGCGCGTTGACCCTGGAGCAACCGGTGGCGGCGCTGGAGCTGCGCGCAGCCGATTTCACGCCGCTCGGGCCGCGCAGCGGCGGCCTGTTCGGCGATCCGGCTCGCGAGGAGGAGGATTGGTCGCGGCTGCTCGAGCGCTTGCGCATCCGCCTGGGCAGCGCGGCTGTCTGCGGGCTCGCCACGCAGCCCGATCACCGGCCCGAGCACGCTTGGCGGCGCGTCGAGCCGGGCGAATGGGATCCGCGCGAGTTCCGGCTGCCGGGCGCGCGGCCGCTGTGGCTCCTGGAACAGCCGCGCCGCCTGGCCGAGTCGGAGTTCACGCTGCTCGCCGGGCCGGAACGCATCGAGTGCGGCTGGTGGGACGGCGACGAAGCGAAGCGCGATTACTTCATCGCCCGGCTGGCGAGCGACGCCGCCGCCTGGATCTGCCGCGAAGGCGGCGAATGGACCCTGCATGGACTGTTTGCCTGAATTGGTTCTCCCCGACTACGCCGAGCTGCATTGCCTCTCGAACTTCAGCTTCCTGCGCGGCGCTTCGCACCCGGCAGAGCTGGTCGAGCGCGCCCACGCGCTCGGCTATGCGGCGCTGGCGCTGACCGACGAATGCTCGCTGGCGGGCGCGGTGCGCGCGCATCTGGCGGCGAAGCGATGCGGCCTGAAGCTCATCTTCGGCACCGAAGTCACGCTCCAGGACGGCCTGAAGCTGGTGCTGCTCGCCACCGGCCGGAAATCCTACGGCTCGATCTGTTCCTTGATCACCACGGGACGTCGTCGCGGCAAAAAGGGTTCGTACCTCCTGAAGCGGGAGGATGTGGAAGGCGTGCAGGCACTGGTGCT
>Ga0137409_10001644_pt1 | contig 24216 bp, 20 predicted proteins | sample CZODoug1_16funga_FD_122059 | JGI IMG/M metagenome (GOLD analysis project Ga0137409, IMG submission 122059) | Vadose zone soil fungal communities from Angelo Coast Range Reserve, California, USA - CZODoug1_16fungal (Hybrid Assembly) | ecosystem: Environmental > Terrestrial > Soil > Vadose zone...
CATCGAGCGATTTCAATTGTTCGGCGGAAAGCTCGAGATCCAAACGGGCGGCGATCCAGCAGATCGGACTTTGTGCCTGCCATGGTCAAGCGAATGTAAAACAAACGGGCGACCCGGCCGGTGCCGCCCGACGTCAGAACGACTTCGAGAACTGTGCTTCCAGGAACTCTCCCAACTTGGCTGTCGCCTTGAACTGCGGGATGGGATCCAGTTCCTTGAATGCGGAAGTAAACGCATTCGAGAGGCTCCAGATCGTTCGCGGCCGGAATTCCTCGTACTTCGGTTCAAAGTAGAGGTCGTGCACGCTGCGAGCAAGGTGCTTGGGAGCTTCCAGTTTGCCCTCGACAAACGCTTCGTAGATGACCACCTTGGCGGTGACGTCCGTCAATTCACTTCGCTGCCAGGTTTCCACCTGCTTTCGCATAGGCTCGAAGTTCCGCTGCATCCGGTCGACTCCAACCGAGATGCAGTCGATGAGTGAGAAGGACTTGGAGTGTTTTGCGAGCACCGGAGTGAAATCCCCGGCAAACGCCATGTTCGAGCACACGAACACGCGATAGCCGCAGGTCATTGCCAAGCGCATGCTCTTGTCGTGGGAGTTCCGCAACCCGATGGAGAAGCGGCACCCCTCCATCTCGGTTGCGAGGTCGAGAACGCCAAACGCTTTCATGCCGTCGTGTGAGACCGCATACTCGTCGTGAACAACTCCGATGTGGCGAAACCCGAGCGTCTCGATGAGAGCCTGCACAATTTCGTGATGCGGAACCGGGCGGTGTGTTTCGGTTGCCGCCGGCGTCGGCACCAGGGTTAGTTCTTCGCGGCCAATTGTCCGGCCGCCATAGCCAATGAGCGTACTAGTTTCTGACATACTGCTTCCTCCTTGTGGATTTGAACTGTGATTCCTAACAGGCGAGAAACGAGGGGACTTGGCTGGCTACTCCAGCTCCTGTCATCCGAACAGTGAAGCCTGCTCCGGCACGGCCGGCCTCGCGCGCGGCCTTCTCCCCGATGGGGATGCCGGCCGCTGCCCAAAGATCAAGACCGAGCTTCCTTCGATAGCCTCTTCGACAAGAACGGCGCTGTCGGACGGAGTGGTCAGCAGACTGCCCGGCGCTTCGCGGGCAGCGACGACTTCGTTGGAAGGAGAACTTGTGGGGAACAGCTTTTGATGTTCCGTGTGAAGGGCCTTCCAAACAGCGTCGGCAGACTCGCCAATCCCATTCCTTCGGACCAATTCCCGCGCCATCGCGGAGAGCATGTCATCGTCTTCATCGATGCTCTGCAATCCCTCGCCAGCGAACTTGCCCTCCATGGTGAGCGCGACCAGCAGCTTCTTGCCCATGAGCCGCAAGCAGGAGGTCTGCATGGTCGCTTCGTAGCACATAAAGAGGACCCGCACGGGCCACTCTTGGCCAATGCGCCATGAACGGCGGCTGGCCTGGCGCAAGGTATGCAGTGAATATCCGGATTCGTAGAAGATGATCGTCGGGAAATCGAGCAAGTCCAGACCGGTTTCGACCAGCTTGGGATGGCAGATGACCACCTGGATGCCCTGCTTGACTTGTCTCGCATACCAGGCTTCGCGCTTTTCGGTGCCCACGTTGGAACGCAAGACCGCCGTGCGGATGCCTTCGCGGGCGAGAATCTGCTGCAGCCGTGCCGTTGTATCGTGCTTTTGCGTGTAGACCGCGAATACCTGGCAGCGCCGCCCTTCCGCCAGTTCTCGCTTGATCTCTTCGACCAGCCGTCTTTCTTTGGCATAGCGAGAGTCCTCCGGAAGATCCTTGGTTTCCGCAATCACGAACCGGACCCTGCGCCCCAGCTCCGCATCGAACTCTGATCCGTATAGCGTTCCGAGTCCGAAGGGATGGTCAGGATAGAGCAGGAGCGTATGCAGCATCTGGCTCAAGACCGATCGGTTGCCCTTGTGCTTCTTCAGAGCGTCGCGGATGTCTTCCTCGAGTGATTGGTAGGCGGCCCGCAAGGAATCATCCATCGGAATGCCCAGCAGCCGTTCCTCATAAGGCGGCAACTCGCTGGATATGTCCTCCAGAAACACGAAGGCGCACAACTGCATGAGAAACTCGCCAAACAGCAGCGGCGACGCCCCAGGCTTGCGACGAACCATGCTGGTGGTCTTGGCCTTGGAGCAGGCATTGTTGGCAGGCTCAATTTTGGTGATGGTTTCGAGGACACCGTAGTCTTGAATGAAGGAGCTGCGTCCAGTGGTACCCCACTCGTAGCCGTGCTCCTTCATCCGTTTGGCTTCGAGGCGGAACAGATTGTTAAACAGATCGTCGGCGTAGCCGCCGAGCAATGTGCCGGTCAGCCCGACGATCCGGTCGGTGCACGACGCCAGAGTGCCAAGCGCGTTGCCCTGCGCTGTATCACCGGCAAGCTGGTGGATCTCGTCGCAAATGGCGTAGTCGAACCAACCCGGCATGTACCGGCCGATGAATTCCACCGGGGCCATGCGGCGGATCTTGTCGGGGTCCGCCTGCCACATGGCGCTGTGCAGGCGACGGCAAGCCCTGTCGGCGCGGGCTTCAACGGTCTCGGAGATTTTGACCTTTTCGAAATCGGCGACGGTCAGTCGGCCTTCCTCAACCATCACGGGCGTGCCGGTGTCCGCATTCACGACGCAACCGCGATACCGACCCGAGCGTGGCACCACATAAGCATGGCGCCAGAAGTACCCCAGTTTGGCCCGTTCCCGTCCTACGATGAACAACGCCGGCCTCGCACACAGCGACATCCAGCGGTCGCGGGAACTCGAAAACTGCTTCCGCAGTCGCATTTCGCTGAGTGTGGTATGCAGCCCTTCCCGCACAATCCGGCCGTGCTTCAGCCGCACCTCGTTGACGCCATGCGGCATGTTCTCGTCGCCGCCGTTTCGCAAGTCGTCGAGTAAGAAAACGCGAATCCCAGGGAGGGTGAGAAATGCTTCCCGCGCCCACTTTTCGACCAGGTGCGGAGGGACCATCGCCAAGGCAGTGAACGGTTGTCCTTTGCAGTGGACATGCATTGCTCCCAAGGAGATCAACGTCTTGCCCGTACCGCATTCGGCGACCACCATCCCGGTTCGCGCCCGCTGCCAGCGTTTGGCGACCCCCATAATCGCGATGGTTTGCGCAGGAAACGGCCTTCGAAGTAGTTCTGCGATCCGCGGTGAAATTGGATCGTCAAATTGGTGGAGTGCTGGATACTCCTGAAGAATGCGCTCTCCCAACAGGGTCGCATTAGCGCGCATGTAGTCATAGATGGTGGCAAGTTCGGGCATAGAAATTCCTCAGCTGACAGCGGCAGTTCGCGAGAAGGACGAAAACAAAGAGGGAAAAGAAAAGAAAGGAAGAGGAATGGCTTAAGATGGGTAGGAGACCTGACTTTTTCGAGCACGGGCTTGCCGTGGCGTTGGGTCAGCGGTCATTTACATCACACCATGTCCGGTTAGCCCGTCGTCCGCCCGCAATCGGCGGTAAGGGCAAACGGAGCTTCCCACAAGTGGACACATGGCCCGGCGACAAATTGGCGCGCTTTGCAGGTGCAAAGCCTTATTTCTGTTAAAGACGCGCATAAGGGCGTAATCTAAAAGCGTCTCTTACGCATCCTTCCGCCGCGCCCTCAGGGTGACGGTTCCTTGCGAAACCTGACAGCGTTTCGCTGCAGAAGGAGCCGTCATGGCGAAGAAATCTAATCCTACCCGCGCAAAGCCGAAGCGGGAACCCGCCGGAAGCAGTGGCGATGGCCATGCAGTTAAGAACGAAATCCTGCTTGCTCTGCCGCGTAAAGAATCCGACTTGCTGTTCTCCAAGCTGATCCTCGTAAAATTGAGACTTCACGATGTGCTGCAGGAGGCAGGAGAGCCCATCGAATTCAGCTACTTCCCCAATACCGCCATGGCTTCGGTCTTGAACGTTATGGCCGACGGAAGGAGCGTCGAAGTGGGCCTGGCTGGGAAAGAGGGTTTTGTCGGGCTGCCTTTAATTGCCGGATTCCGCACAAGTCCCAATCGGATAAACACTCAATCGGAAGGCATGGCTTTTAAAGTAGATGCCGAAGCGCTCGGCGAGATCCTCCGACAGTGCCCGGAACTCGCTCGTCACCTGCTGCGTTATTCCCAAGTCATGGCTATGGAAGCGACACAGCTTGCCGCCTGTAATCGGCTTCACGAAGTTGACGAACGATTGGCCAGATGGCTGCTGATGTCCCATGACCGCATAGGTACCGATGCTCTGCCGCTAACCCAGGAATTTCTTGCTCAGATGTTGGGAACTCGCCGCGCCAGTGTGTCTGTTGCTGCCAGTATTTTGCAAAGAGCCGGTCTGATCAAATACGCGCGAGGCCATGTCACAATTCTGAACCGACCAGGCTTGGAGGAAGCCACCTGCGAGTGCTATGGCGTTATCAAACAGCAGCTTGAGAATTGGCAAAGCGAAACCCACTAATTGCGGTAGCGTACAGACACACACCCGCCCTGGTCTTAGGCTTAATCGCAAGCGTGTCGCGGCCACGGGCCGAATAAAAGAAGAAGCGGAAGGACGCGCCAGGTCACAAGGAGATGGAAAGTCATTTTGCTTCGGGTTTCGGAACGGAAGAATGGGGGCGCGCTTATGAATCGAGTACGGAGCCACATAAATTGGCTAGAACTCTACCAGGCTGCTCTCTTGGAGCTAAACAAAGAGAAGCTGCTTGATCGGATCGAGCTTGCCCAGAAAGCAATTCACGAAAGGGTCCGCGAATTGACAGAGGTTGGTAACGGCTCAACGGAAGAGAAACGGAAAATTGACGACGCACTGGTGAGCTTGCGTACGTTACTCAAACACGAAGTAGCTTAGCCGAGGGTCAGCACGGGGTACGAGAGAGTGCGCCGTGGGTTCAAGGGTACAAGATGCTGACTTGCACACTTTACGGAACGAAACACCGGTTTTGCTCGGCGGGAGAATAGACATGAATACTGCCGTTTCCACGGTTCTGGACAGCAAGGCATGGAGAGGTTTTTACAAAGCGGCGCTCTTCGAGTTGGATGTTACTAAGCGCCCCGAGCGCATTGCCGAAGCGGAAAGGTCCTTGGTGGTACGGGCGAGAGAATTGTTCCAGGCCGCTGGAGACAACATCGAGGAGGGGCAGGCTGTGGATGATGCCATGTATTCTTTGCATGTGCTTCGCAGCACGTTGAAACACAGCACAGCAACAACAGATATTCAGGCGGCCTCGGAGGCAGCGTGAGCTTGGGAACGTTTTAATGCTGTCGTAAAGGCACAAAGCATGTTGTCATTGCGGTCCCTCCCTTATTCTGAGTCTCGCTGGTAGATTTCACAAGGCGAGGGGTAGACCATGGTCACGGAGGCTTCGCTTTCGGCACTAGTCTGGATGGATGCTTCTAGACGGGAATTGCCGCGACTGCAACTCCTTTTGCGACTGCTTCTGGTTTTCGCCTTCTATCTAACCGCGGGCAAGCTTGGCCTGTCCGTTCCCTTCACAAGCGGCAATGTCTCACCGATTTGGCCCGCTTCAGGTGTCGCTCTCGCATCGGTTCTGGTCTGGGGGTACGAAGTCTGGCCGGCGATTGCGTTGGCAGCTTTCCTGGTGAATTTCTTCAGCCCCGTTTCGGCAACGGCATCTCTCGGAATCGCGCTTGGGAATACATCAAGTGCTTTGTTCGGCGGCTATCTATTGCGGCGCTTTGCCGGCTTCCAGCCTTCGCTTGCCCGAATGCGCGATGTTCTGGGCCTCGTGATACTCGCTGCAGTTGCGAGCCCGATTGTCGCCGCCTCAATCGGAGTCACAACACTCCTCCTTACGCATGTGCACGCTTGGTCTGACTTCTCGTCAGCATGGCGAGTTTGGTGGCTCGGCGACGCGATGGGAGTGCTGATTGTGACTCCCTTGTTGTTAACAGGTCGTGAGCTTGTCAGCTCCGTGAGGGGTTCTCGGCTGACCGAGTTTGTGTTGTTGGGGGCCGGGCTGTCCGCTACTTGCGCGGCCATTTTCGGTGGACGTACGGGGTTCGGCGTACAAGACGACGTGTTGGCTTTTGTCGCCTTCCCATTCGTCATTTGGGCTGCCATTCGATTCCGTGTAGCAGGTGTGGCGATGGCAAGTTTCCTGATTGCAGTCATCGCAGTCTGGGGTACAGCGCAGGGAAACGGGCCCTTCGTGAAACATGATCCGCTGGGGAATGTGGCCTTACTGCAGTTGTTCATCGCAGTGACTTCGATGACTGGCCTAATCCTGGCCGGGGTTATCGAAGAGCGCGAGCGGGCCATTACTGAGCGAAAACGAGCGGAAGAGAGCCTACGCGAGCTTTCTGGTCGGCTGCTGCAGATGGAAGATGAGGAAAGACGGCGCATCGCACGCGAACTGCACGACAGCGCCGGGCAGATACTTGCTGCCTTAAGTATGAACCTGACTCCCCTAGAGCCTGAAGCCAACAAAATCAGCCCCAGCGCGGCCAGGGCGATCACGGAGAGTCTCGGCCTTGTAAACGAATTATCCAAAGAACTGCGCACGATCTCTCATTTGCTGCATCCACCGCTATTGGATGAAGTTGGCCTTTCGTCGGGTCTTCGTTTGTACTTGGAAGGATTTGCAGAACGCAGCAAGATCAGTATTGATTTGGATATCCCTGACGATTTCGGGCGACTCTCGCGGGATTTGGAAACGGCCATCTTCCGCATAGTGCAGGAATGCCTCACCAACATTCACCGACATTCCGGAAGCCCGGTCGGCAAGATTCGCATTTCTCGCTCCAATGGCGAGGTTTGCTTGCAAGTGGAGGACCTCGGTAAGGGAATACCGCCCGAGAAAAGATCCGCGATCAACTCGGCTGGCGGGGGCGGAGTTGGAATTAGGGGGATGCGAGAAAGGATCCGGCAATTGGGTGGCAACTTGGAGATTAGTTCTAATGGAAACAAGAACGGCAAGAAGAAGGGCACAACCATAGTAGCCCGGCTACCGGTTGCCAGCATCTCTTCGACAGTCGTGGCGTGAGGGGAATTTGTGAAAGATCAACAGGAAGAGTGGCTAGAGCTCTGCAAGCAGGCATCAGTCGAGCAAGACCGTGAGAAACTGTTCCACCTCGTTCGCCGGGTGCGGAGGAATTCTGTGGCGTGTACAACAAAATCTGAGAACTAGTTGGCCGACACGAAGAGGTCTTGCAGGCTCAAACTCGGCCAGCGGATCGGGCCAGTTTCCGTGGGGAACCTGATGGCCTCACTTTCAATACCCCAGCTGAGCCAGTCGAGAAACTGTTCTTTCCCGCCCTTGACCAACACAGGATTACATCCAATCCCGAGCGCTCGGACGATTGCCTTCTGCGAATCAAGTTCACCGGCAAACCAGTCCGCCCATTCCGGCACTGCCGGAATTCCGTGGATGTGAGCCAGAGAGGCCCATAAGAAATGGCTGTCCGAGCCTCCCAGAAGAGTGCGTCCCGAACTCGCCGATACATTGGTGTTGGCGAGCTCTTCCGACATTCCAACCAGGTGCCGGAGCGGCTTCTTACGTCCAGCGAGTTGCACTGCGCCTTTGAAACACTGCGCGTTCCGCCCCAGACATATGCGAATCGGTTGTACGCCTGGCCCCTCCACCATGAACCTGTCTCCCATAGAGATGGCTGCGTTGACCGCCGCAATCTGAATGTCTCCGCCGATGACCGAAATCAGGTGTGCTTTGGCCTGTCGCGGAGGGTCAGGCAGTACCTCTCCGATGAAACGGTCTAACCGCAGCTTGATGCTGGTTGTCGTTTTCTCCGTGCACTTGACGTACGTGAGCCAGCCGAAGCGAAGATGAGCATTTTTCATTCGGCCTCCTTCTTCTCGTGCGTTAGAATCTGGGTCTTTCCATTGGCGAAGACCAACGTCAGCTCGTGCGAGAACCTTTCACGGTCATGCAAAATCTTGGTTCCATCTTCTTCCTCTTCTTCCCAATGGTCGGTGAACTTCACCGAGCGCCAGTGCGCGATGTGGCGATCTTCTCCTTCGCCGAATACGCCGTTGAGCATCCCCGCGGTACAAAGCAAGCCGACATGCCCTCCGTGCAAAGGCGTGAGCGGACGGCCTCGGACGTCCCGCTGCTTGGGGAGGAGAATTCGAGCGGCCTGACGGTATGCTGCCGAATCCAGCAGCAGATCCTCCACTTCATCCAGCGGAATTCCAGCATGGGTGAGCGTTGCCGGCCCGGAGTGAGGAATCTCGTATCGCAGGGCAGACGCTTCACCAAGTACATCAAGATCGGATTTGACGGCCAACATCTCCAGCCAGCGCACCGAGTCGAGCAGCGCTGAGTCTCGAACGTACTGGTGCCGCTTGCGCCGCGCCCCCAATACGGCAACCTGCTTGTACTGGACGCTGGCGGGTTCCGTGAGCTTGCACACGAACAAATCGGCAAAGTGGTCGCTCAAGGTCCGCGCGCACGGTCTTAGTTGTGGTTGTGGAATGACAAATACCAGGACGCCGCCGGGTTTGAGCCAACGATACGTGTGCTCCAGAAATACTAGCTCCAGTCTCTGATTATTTGTGGCGCCGATTTCAAGGTCGTACGGAGGATTGAGATAGAGCAGAGAAAATGCTTCCGCTGGACAGCGCACGTCCAGGATATTCGCCTGCAGTGCTTCGATTCCGAGGCCTCTAGCTTGATCGGTCCGGTACGCGTCAATTTCGACCCCGTAGCGACGGGCTTGCGTTCCGTGGAGCAAGTGCGTAAACGCGGCGCCATCTCCCACGCACGGATCAAGCGCAGAAAACTCAGGCGGGAAAACGAGACAATTTCTCAGGCGCTCGGCCTCCGCCACCGGCAAAGGATAGAACCCCAGCTTGGTCTTTCCATGCGGCCTCATCTTGGGAACTCCGTTGTGATCTGTGGAATCAAGTGGGATTTGAAGCATCAAATGGCGCCGGGTGCTGTTTGATGCTTTCCAAAGGTGCGAATGCCCCGGTGGCGGCAGCCTTGAAGGGTCGTAGTGGGTTGAGCGTGAGAGCTCAGTGGCTCACGCTTACGAGGTCAAATCTGGTATTGCCTCTCCCACTAACCCGGAGATCTGAAGTTCCAGCTCATGTGGCAGCCGCGCTTCCTCGATCTCGCCCGCCAGCCTGAGGTCAACAGTTCCGCGGCTGATTTACCTTGTCCTTTGACCACCACAAGCAAGCAGGGATTGTGAAGGCCTCGCCGGTCATACTCGAAAGCTTGGAGCCCCGCCGCCTTCATTGCCGCATGGTCGTTGAGCACTTCGACCAAAGTTGACCTAGCTTCAAAATCACACCGCTCCACGCTCGCGCCATCACAAAACCCGTACTTGTCAGTGAAGTCGTCCCAGGTTCCAGTCGCCATCGATTGCTCTCCTCGGGATTTAGTAGGCAGTTAAAACGAAATGATCGGCGGGACTTTGCCCAGGGCAAAGCCCCGGGCATTGCCCTCGCATAACCGCTAACTTAAGAAACAGGTTTTAGTGTTCGTGGACCTATGCTTAGGGAATGCGTATTGCCGAAGAAAACTGGAAGGTCCTCACGTCGTTGCTTCCCACAGGATGGCGGCAAATGGCGTGGCAGTCAGGTGCAGTCCAGCGATTGCGTGGGTTTCCGTCGCCGGACGTGCTGTTGCGTACACTACTGCTACATGTGGGGCGAGGATATTCTTTGCGTGAGACAGATGTTCGCGCCAAACTGGTCAACTGGGCTCGCATTCCGGATGTCGCGCTTTTGAAACGGCTGCGAGACAGGGAGGAGTGGCTGCGTTTGTTGTGCATCCAATTGCTTCAGGAAAGCCGTATGGGTGGACTCGAAGATCGTGTCAGTCGGACGATCCGAATTGTCGACGGTACGATCGTCAAAGAGCCGGGCAAGACCGGAAGTCAAGGAGAATCTTATACAGCATCGGACTCCCGAGCTTGATTTGTGACTTTTTCGAGGTGACCTCAACGATCGGCGAAGGCAGGGGCGAGTCATTAAGCCGCCTGCCTGTGCGGCCAGGCGAACTCATCCTGGCAGATGCAGGCTACTGCTCTGCCGGCGGGATTGAGTTTGTTTGGCGACATGGGGCTGACGTGTTAGTTCGTGTCAACACGCAGAGCTTCGTCGCATATTCTTCGCGCGGCAGACGCATTGCTCTCTTCCGCGATTGCGCAACCTGTCTAAGGTGGGGCAGTTCGCAGAATGGCAGGTTTTCGTGCATAGTCAAGGTTCGGCAGTTGCTGGGCGGTTGTGTGCAGTACGGAAGAGCGACTACGCGATTCGGTTCGCGCACCGGCGCTTGAAGCGAAGAGCGAGCAAGCAGCAAATGATCACGAAGACCGGAAACACTCGAACTTGCTAAGTACGTGATCGTGTTTACGGTCTGATCCAAGCGTTCGACGGCGGAAGTTCTGAACTGTTACCGGATGCGTTGGCAAATTGAACTGACGTTCAAGCGCTTGGAGAGCCTTGCTCACGTGGGGCACCTGCCCAAACATGACGACCGCAGCTCTCGCGCTTGGCTTTACGGGAAATTGCTTGTCACACTACTGACACAAAAAGTGATCCGTATCGGGCGCAACATTTCCCCCTCAGGGCACCGGCTCTCGGTCCGGGAGTTCATTTAGCCCCTCTCGTGAATTCAGTTTCGTGCTTCATCAGTTCCAGCAAGCCATCGACCCGTGTCTCTCGTTGGAGCAAACTCTATATTCGTGGAATCAGATTGCACAGGCTCTAGCGGAAAACCCGCGCCAGCGACTACCTCAATTGGCGAAATGGCCTGCCTGGTAAGATCGCCGAAGGCACTTTTAGTTGCGTCTACGTGTGACCCAAATATCCCTATTGTGCTACTGAAGAAACTAGCGGCCATATTGCGCTTCCGAACGGCATGCGGGTGCTCGATTTTGATCAGCGACTCTTTGCGCCCAACCGTGTGGGAAGTTCCTTTGCACTGCTGGCTGGGGAACATCCGCCAAGTGACTCAAAAGTCTGCCGTCGACCCTGTCGCTGTGGCGTCACTAACAGCAGATATAGCTACCTTACGAAGTCTCAACCGCTTCCGTAGCATCCGAGATTCATCTGGTAGAAACAAGAGGTTGCCTTCAGAGATTCTGCGCAACTCCGAACCATTCCAATGGGCCGACATGATCCCATTGACGGAATGGGAATTCGAGCCAACCAGCAAGTGCCCTATTTCGTGAGCTAACACGCATCCTAGTACCGGAAAGCCGAGGTCTTGCTCCAGCATCTCGATATGGCCAAGAAAGGCATAGGCATAGTATCCCACGCCATTGTCAGCCAGAAGAGCGCTCCCTAGCACGTCGTCGCGATCACGCACATGAGCAGTGGTTTTGCCCGAGAGGATCTTCAACATAAGATGGGTGGCGTCAACAGTGAAGCAGTCCGCTGGCTCGGATTCCTCCAATTTCGGTGAACAAGATATCCATACCGTCTTTACGCCTGCCAGCCCGAAGATTCGGCGAGCTTCCGCTTCCGCCGCTGCCAACCGCAAGGGGGGAGCATCCGCGTAATCATGCACAGAAATCGTTATCTCTAAGCTGGGTGCGGAAGCCTCTTGCGCATTCTGCGCGATCGTGGGAACGGAGAATGTCCCAATAAACAGCAATGCTGCGAACGCGTTGTGTCTTCTGCTCATGGTGTCACCTCGCGGGTGACACCGACTTTGGATTAGCGGAGCAGGTACCTCAATGACGCGCGCATTACGGCTAAGCCATATCTAGGCTACTTAGCTAACACCTGTATTATCAGCCGCTTGCGGTACTCCAAAAGAAGAATAACCCAGCCGGGAAAGAAAAGGCAGCAAAGGAAGCGCGTTGATTGGAAGGTCGATCGAGAAGAGAACTCGGCTCGCTTTGACTTGATTGGGTTCAATCGAGGTCGTCCTTCCCGATCGTCAAGCTTAGAACTGCAGCCTTAGAGAGAACATCATCTGGCGTTGTAAGGCTGTACCCGCAAAGGCGGTGTTGAAAATCATCCCACCCGTCTGGCAGTCGACGCACGTCTGAGGAAGGTCCAGATTCACGATATTGAACAGATTAAAGATATCTGCCCGAAATTGAAGGGAAACGGTCTCTTTCAGTTTGATCGCCTTAGCAACTGAGACATCGGTTTGGAAGAAGCCCGGTCCCCTCAACGAATTCCGTCCAGCGTTGCCAAAAGTTCCCGTGGCCGGTCGCTGCCACGGACCGACGGTGTCTCCAGGCATGCCGTTGGGCTCCAATGGAACGCCGTCCGTGGCGGTGAAATAGCCATTCCGGCTTCCCGTGATGTGAACGGCTCCCACAAGATCGGGCCGGCAAGGACCAGTGTCCCGGTCGACGCCGCAGCTAGCATATGAAGGAGAAAACGGCAGGCCGCTCTCCCAGGTCACAACTCCACTGATCGACCATCCCCCGACGATATTGTCTACGACTCCGCCGCCGCCTCCCAGAAAAGTCTTTCCCCTTCCAAAGGGAAGTTCAATCAGATTGCTAAGAACAAAAACGTGTTGGCGGTCGGAATTCGCAGGCCCATAATTGAGCTTTGGATCGATGGCGTAATAGTCGCTGTCATAACCCAGCGCTTTCGACCAGGTGTAATGAGCGAGAAACTGGTATCCCTTGGTGAAACGTTTTTCCGCTACCACTTGGAGAGAGTCGTAAGCGTTGGAGGCATCGCTGCCAAAGTAATTGATTGGCTGCGTCCATCCATATTTCTGGAAGAATGGTTTTCGTTCGTTTGTATTTAGGTTCCCGAATCCCACGATGGTTGCCTGGTTGGGATCATAGAAAGGGCTGTCGCCAGCAAAACCGTGAGTTGCTCGGTTGGCGACATAACCCACAGACAGCGATAGTGTTGGAGCAATTTGGTGTTGTACGGTGATGTTCCATGCATCCACCACGGGTAAGCGAAGCTTTCGTGGAAGAGCGGAGGCACGCACTTGGTCGGGAAGTAAGAACTGTCCTGATGATGGCACCGTAACGAAGGGCGGAGCCGTTGGCCCAACGGAGAGAGTGAATACGCTGGCGGTGTTCAAAGGCGGACTTTCTTGTTGCGCTACTAGCACCGGCAGGTTTTGCGTGGCGGTGTGCCCGAAGAGAGTGCCAAACACCCCAATATCGAAACTGCGGCCGTATCCCATTCGGACCACGGTCTTGGGGGTGACCTCGTACGCGATGCCCAAGCGAGGAGCAAAATTGGTGAAGTTATTCTTCACATTCCCTTGAAGATTAACGTCGCCAAAGCCAGCAACGTTGACCAACCCGGTGCCGAGGTCCAACCATCCGCCAGCACTCCTTCCGGTCACCGACTGCGGGAAATAGATCTCCCATCGCAGTCCATAGTTGAGCACAAGCTTGTGAGTGACCCGAAAAGTATCCTGGCCGTAAAAGAACCACCGCTTCTGACGTTCTCCTGCATCATTGATACTGCTTGCAAAGCGACTGAAGGCGCTCACGTCGCCGAGCAACAACGTGGCCAAGCCCAAGCCACCGCCGCTCGGTCCCTGTGTACGCGCGTTGAAGAAGGCCAGGCTACCTGTGCGTGAGTCGGCGCTCGCCACGCGAAGGTTCTGCGCGTAACGAAAATCTGCGCCCCATTTGAGGTCATGGTTGCCAATCATCTTCGTCCAATTGCTTACCCATTGAAACTGCTGCTCGCTTTCAAGCAGCGGGCACCCGCAAAGATGGCCAAAGAAGAATTGGTCTCCTTCCTGGCCATCAACCGAGACGAATGGCATGCCGGAAGTGAGGTCATCGCCCATGTTAATCCCCGGAATTCCTGCGTCCTTTGCAGGAGTTGTGCCCAAGTCGTTCGGCAAAACGTTCACGTGGTAGCGGAAGAACCCAAATCGGAAGTCGCTCAGCAGGTGGGGGTTCAGCACATAACCAAGTCCAGCGGCGATGCTTTGATTGCGTGCCAACGATTGACCCGCAAAACCGTCCGGAGACAGTCCCGGCCCTCCCACAAGGGCTCCAAAGGCTCCCACGGCATGTTGACGGAAATCTGCGAAGCTATATCGTCCAAAGAGAGTCAGCTTTTCCGAACTGTTGTAGTCGATACGAATATTGAAATCGTCATCGTTGAATTGTTCGCTTCCCGATGCAATGTAGTTTTGGGCAAGGCCAGCCCCCGCCAGGTTCGGTCCCGGCAACAGGTTTAAGAGCGCGACAGCCTGGGATGATACCCGGCTCCGCGGGATCTGGTTATTCGTGAATTGGTTGCCGGATGCTGGGTCAAAGAGGGATTGCGGGTATTCACTCAGATCGCACAGCGAAACCGACGGATCGAGACAGGTCGAGCGAACCAACATGGTGGGCACACTGAGGCGCAGCGAAGTTCCATTGGAGCGCCTGGTCCCCTGATAGTCGCCGAAGAAGAACAGACGGTTCCTGATCAGCGGACCTCCAATGGAACCGCCAAACTGGTTCCACTTCGTGGCGGGTAAGGGTCTGTCCGGTGGCTGCGTAAAAGGGTTCCGAGCCTGGCCCCATCCCGTGCGCCTGAATTCGAACGCACTCCCATGGAAAACACTCGCGCCTGACTTGGTCTGAACCGTGACCACTCCCGCGAGCGCTTGCCCAAATTCGGCGTCGTAATTCTGCGCAGTGATTTTCGTTTGTGTAACCGACTCTAGAGTGGGATTGATCATGATAATCCCTAAAAGAGGATCTTGATTGTCCGTGCCATCCAGTTGGAACGAAGTGCCGCTGAAATGCTGCCCGTTGACCATGATCTGAATGCCACCCTGGGGGTTCTCGGCGGAGACGTGCTGCCAGCCCAGTTGCAACGTCCCGGGAGTGAGCAGTTCCAGAGTGGTGAAGTTGCGGTTAAGTAACGGCAGACTCTCGACCTGTTCCCTGGTGAACGTGGTGGCCACGTCAGAGCGGTCGGTCTTCATCAGCGGCATCTCTTCGGCGGAGACCGTTAACTCTTCCCGGTTCGTTCCAACCGGTAGTCTTGCGTCGACTCTCGCCGCCTGGTCCGCATACACGGGAACATTCGTGTATTCGACAACTTTGAATCCAACGGCCTCGGAGCGAACATTGTACTGATCTGGAATCAAGTGAATCACGCTGTAGTTGCCAGCCGCATTGGTAGTCGTCTCGACCTTGCTTCCCTTTTGAACAGAAGTGATCGTCATTCTGGTACCGGTGAGGGCGGCTCCAGACTGATCTGTGACGGTACCGAAGATGCTCCCGTAAACGGCTTGAGCGCATGCAACCGGCGGTAAAAGGAAGCACCAAGAAAGGCTCAACAAGAGTAAGCCGGGCAGAATAACTGCAGGCAGGCTGATTCCAGCCTGCGACGGGTAAAGAAGGTTTACCGATTGCGGATCGGCGGGGCGCCATTCAGAGCGACGACAAACTGCCAAACGAGCCCCCTTGCGTTGTCCACACTTTACCACCGCGCGAGGAGTTTATGGCGGCGCCTGAAAGAGGATCACGGCATCCGAGCCATTCCAGAAGAGTGCTAGACTCTGTCCTTGTGAGCGGTCCCTCGTCACGAAACCCATCTCCGATCATCCGTTTTGGCGCGTTCGAGGTCAGTCTGGACTCGGGGGAACTACGTCAGCAAGGAAAGAGGGTGAAGCTTCAGGAACAGCCTTTCCAAGTCTTAGTCGCACTGCTCGAACGGCCGGGGGAACTAGTTTCTCGCGAGGAACTGCGCACCAAGCTCTGGCCGGCGGACACCTTTGTCGACTTCGATCATAGCCTCAATGCAGCCGTCAAAAGATTGCGCGACGCGCTGGGCGATTCTGCTGATGCCCCGGTATTCGTTGAGACACTCGCTCGGCGTGGGTATCGCTTCATTGGATCGATCGACGGCCCAGATGCGCCAGGCGAAACTGCAATTGTTGTTGCTCCGGAGAGAGGCCATGCTCTCTCCTCTCGCCTTTGGATCGCCGCCGCTTTTGTCAGCTTCATCGGCGTAGGAGTTTTAGTGTTGCTTGCGCGGCGACTTCCGTCGCGACCCACACAGATCGTGGAACGTAAGCTGACCGCGAACTCATCGGAAAACAAGGTATACAGTGCAGCAGTTTCCCCAGATGGCAAATATCTGGCCTACACAGACGATACAAGTATTTACCTGAAACTGATCCGCACCGGCGAAACTCATACCGTTCCATTGCCACCCGACTTCTCCGCTCGAATACATATAGACGCCTGGTTCCCGGATGGGTCTCATTTGCTTGTCTCGCACCAGAAACGAATGGCCAAACAAGGGAACGGCCTACCCGGCATTGGACATAGCTTGTGGAGTATTTCGGTTTTCGGAGGATCGCCTCGTCATCTAGCGGATGACGGAGCGGGAGGATCAATTTCGCCTGATGGGTCCCACATCGCCTTTCAACGCAGTGACTTCGGCCGAGAGGAGTGGGTAATGCGTTCCGACGGGACGGAGCAAGTCAAGGTGGCGGCCGACAAGTCTTCCTGGGTCGGAAGTCCGAGGTGGTCTCCGGACGGCAATCGAATCGCGTACATCAGAATGGCTCAAACGTACACCACACAGGAGTCCTCTTTAGAGGTGAACGAGTGGCGGAAGCACAATGCGCAAACCATCCTTTCAGAAAATAACTTGGGACCCTCGCTGTATTGGCTGCCGAATGGATTTATTGTTTACACCGTCGGAGACACGGAAAATCAGCAGGGCGCAAGCCTCTGGATGGCGTTGGTCCCAGCATCTGGAAATACTCTAGCTTCCCCCAAACGTCTCACGCGAGGAATTGGTTGGATCAATCAGGTTACTGGAAGTGCTGATGGGAAAATGCTGGCTTTTCTCAGAGAAAATACCGTATCGAGTGTTTATGTGGGTACCCTAGCTCCCGACCGTACGCATTTGCTCGCGCACAGCAAGCTGACACTCGACGAAAACCAAAACCTCCCATTTGCGTGGACACCAGATAGCAAGTCAGTCTTCTTCAGCTCGAATCGAAACGGTAACTCAGAGATATTCAAACAGACCACTGACCACTCGTCGGCTGAAAATGTGATGACCAGCTCTGAGGTGCTATTGCAACCGAGAGTAGCTCCCGACCGCTCCGAACTCTTATATATTTCGACCCCAAAACCCTCCGACCCGAAGACTCCAAGTTCCATTTTCGCAATTCCGATAACCGGTGGACCTCCTCGTCTGGTTCTTCGAGATGTCGGAATCTGGAACGTACAGTGTTCGCCTTTACCCTCAGCGATCTGTTTGTATAGCACGATGACAGGTAATACCAGCCAGACGTTCCGTTTCGATGTGCAAACCGGCAAACACTCCGATCCGCCACAAATCGATCCGTCGTGTAATTGGAGTCTGTCTCCCGATGGTCTGAAGCGCGCCATTGTTTGCGATGGAGAGAAAGGAACCATCCGGCTTCGCTCCACCCTTACCGGCGAAACTCGCAAGCTGACGATAAAGGGATGGGACGAATTGGGTAGCATCGTGTGGTCCGCGGATGGACGCCTACTCTTCGCTGTTTGGCAGCATGAATTCGATACTGCCCTACTGAGGATTACCCTTGATGGCAAGATTTCGCCCCTGCTCCGTTCCAGCGATCCTCAAATTTTGGGAGCGATCCCATCACCGGATGGGCGGTCTCTAGCGATAGCGGGAGCGAGCACTACTCGCAATGTGTGGCAGATCGAAGATCTCAGATGATGCCGCCGACTTGCGGACGTGAACTATCCCCTTTCGGAAAAACGAAAATCTTGTAATCTTCACCCGCCGCGGGCGGCTGTTGGTAATTTAGAAGGAATTCTGCTTAAGTTAGCGCTGATGGGGCCATGCCCTAGGCTTTGCCCCCATGAGGGCTACCTTCAGCGCTTTGGGTTGAAGTGGCCTGCTAGTTTCCCAGAAGCCCGTTTTCTGGATAACTTCCGAATTGCCGACCAACAGGCCAGAATGCGAAGGGTAGCCTCCCGACCTGGATCCACCGTGGCTTTAGTCGCGAACGAATCGATCAATCAGCACTTCAAGTCTCCTGCGGAGAGCTTTTGTCGCTGGTAGATCCTGAGTGAACCCGTCTACAGCCAGCATGAAGACCTCCGAGACCTCTTTAGTACCAAGGACAGCCTGCGTGTACTTAAGTTGAATCTTTCTGCGCCTTTCGGCAATGTCCGGCGTGACCCGTCTGCATGCCGCATAGAACTCCGCGCCCATCGGAGCATCCACGATTAGCTCCCTCCACGGGTCAAGCAGCAGAGCTTCATAGACCGACATAAGCTTTTCCCGTCTGCTTCCCGGCTTTGCGAGAGCGTGTTCCGCGGCCCGATACTGTGTTTCGAAAAGGTCCTCCAGAACGGCGCCAAAAATCTCTTCCTTGCTCTTGAATTTCCGGTAGATCAGCGGTCGCGATACGGCTGCCTGTTTGGCGATATCTTCAAGCGAGCTCTTCGCATAGCCAAATTTAAGGATGCAGTCGCGGGCAGCGTCGAGGATGACTCGCCGCCGTGCTGCATCTCGCTCAAAAAATTTTGTCTGCATATTTTTGAATCGTTACGAATGATACATAATCTGTTACACTGTAACACAGCGGCGACATGATCCTTCGTGCCGCATTCGTACATAGCTTAGCAAGTGTCGTGGCTCTTGGGCGCCAGTAACTGGATTGCGAGGAAACGAACGATGAAGATGAGGATCTTTGCAGGATTCATTGGGGCAGCGTTGTTATCAATTTCGCTTGGCTGCAGCAACAGCAACGTCCGAGCGTCCACCGGTCCTCCACCAGCTGAGGTCGAAGTCGCACCGGTCATTCAAAAAGACGTGCCGGTTCAGGGCGAGTGGATAGGAACGCTCGAAGGCTACGTCAACGCACAGATCTCTCCGCAAGTGAACGGTTACCTCATTCGCCAGGATTATCACGAAGGGGCAGTCGTCAAAAAGGGTCAAGTGCTGTTTGAGATTGACCCGCGGCCCTTTCAGGCTTCGCTCGATCAAGCTAAGGCACAACTGGCCAAGGCTGAGGCCGAGATGGCCAATGCAGAGCTGAATGTGAAGCGTGATATTCCCGAGGCGGAAGCTCACGCCATCCCCATGAGTCAGCTCGATACCGACACACAGTCGCTTCGCGGCGCGAAGGCTGCGGTTGAGGCCGGCCAGGCGGCGGTCGAACAAGCCGAGCTGAACTTGGGCTACACCAGAGTGGTTTCGCTAGTCGACGGAATCGCCGGCATCAACACGGTGCAGGTGGGCAATCTGGTGGGTCCCTCTACAGTCCTCACTGCGGTTTCGCAGGTAAGTCCGGTCAAAGTTTATTTCCCCATCAGCGAGCAGGAATATGTGCGCATGGCGGACGGCGGCGGTCCGGGGAGCGTGGACTTTATCACACACGCTTCACGAATCCCATTGCAGTTGACTCTAGCCGGCGGCAGTACGTACCCGCATCCCGGCAGAATCATCTTCGCGGATCGCGAAGTAAACACGCAGACCGGAACCATTCAAATCGTGGGCGAGTTCCCCAACTCCAGGAATCTATTGCGACCCGGCCAGTACGCGCGCATTCAGGCGCGGACCGGAAACATCACTGGGGCGCTGCTGGTGCCACAGGCGGCCGTGAATCAGCAGCAAGGAAGCTATCAGGTGACTGTGGTCGGCGCCGACAATCGCGCGCAGCTCCGTACGGTTGAGGTCGGGCCGAGAGTTGGCCCGCTTTGGGTGATCACATCTGGGCTGAAACCGGGAGAACGAGTCGTTGCCGCCGGCGCAGAGAAAGCACGAAATGGCGAAGTTGTGAACCCAAAACCGTACAAAGAAACGGAGGAGCGCTAATTATGGCGAGTTTTTTCATCCGACGCCCCATCGTCGCGATTGTGATCGCGATCCTTACCGTCATCGTTGGCGCGATCACGATTGCGCTTTTGCCAATCGCACAATTTCCGAACATTGCGCCGCCGGAAATCTGGTTGCAAGCTAACTACCCCGGTGCCGACGCAAAGACTCTCGAGCAGTCCGTCGCTACGCCGATCGAACAGCAAGTGACCGGTGTGGACAACATGGAATACATGTATTCCGTGAACACCACGAATGGTTCGCAAACGTCTCTGATCGTCGATTTTGATCTCAAGACTGATCCCAACACGGATCTCGTACTTACGCAATCCCGACAGCAACTGGCAAACGGTCAACTTCCGCCCGAGGTAACGAGCTATGGGATTAGCTTGCGAAAATCGGCCACCGCTCCTTTCATGCTGGTCGGCCTATACTCGCCCCACGGCACCCGCGACGCTGCGTTTCTCTCTAACTATGCGTACATCAACCTCAACGACCCCATCGGCCGCTCCTATGGAGTCGGCCGGTCGGAGGTCTTCGGAGCCGGCCAGTATGCGATGCGGCTCTGGATAAAGCCCGATCAGCTGGCGAAACTGGGCATTACCGTCACGGATATTACGAACGCCATCCAGGCCCAGAACAAAGTAAATCCAGCTGGCCAGATAGGTGGCGAGCCAGCCCAGAAGAACCAGCAGTTCACCTACGCATTGCTGGCGAAGGGGCGCCTGAGATCTCCGGAACAATTCGGCAACATTGTTGTTCGCGAATCCCCGAATGGCGGAACCGTGCGCGTGAAAGACGTGGCGCGGGTGGAGCTGGGCCAGCAGGACTACAGCACGATCAGCCGTCTAAATGGGAAGCCCACCGCAGTCATTGCCATCTACCAGCTGCCCGGTTCTAACGCGCTTCAAACTGCGGAGGGTGTCCGCAAGCTGATGGCCCAGATGAAGGACCGCTTTCCCGAAGATGTCGATTATGCGATATCGCTGGACCAAACATTGCCGGTCAGCGAAGGCATGAGGGAAGTTGTCGAAACCCTGGTGATTGCGATTTTACTGGTCATCCTTGTGGTGTACCTCTTCTTGCAAGACTGGCGGGCCACGCTGATTCCTATGCTGGCAGTCCCGGTTTCGCTCGTCGGCACGTTTGTCCTGTTCCCGCTATTCGGCTTCTCAATCAACACACTTTCGATGTTGGGCCTTGTCCTGGCAATCGGTCTGGTGGTTGACGATGCAATTGTGGTGGTTGAAGGCGTGCAGCACCATATCGAAGAGGGATTGGCTCCGAAGGACGCGGCTCTCAAGGCGATGAAAGAGCTCTCCGGGCCCGTTGTGGGGATTGCCCTGGTGCTGGCTTCGGTGTTCGTGCCTACGGCGTTCATCCCAGGCATCACCGGGAGGCTTTATCAGCAATTCGCCCTGACCATCGCCATTTCTGTGATCCTCTCTGCCTTCAATGCGCTCACGCTCAGCCCGGCGCTCGCTGGTCTGTTGCTGCGACCAAAATCAGAGGAAGGCACCCACAAGCACCGCGGACCTCTCGGGAAATTTTTTGACGCATTCAATCGCTATTGGGAACGCAGTACCAATGGTTTTGTGCGCTGGTCCCACGCGGTAATTCGCAAGGGCGCGCTCGTGATGGTGCTGCTCGTTCTCTTCGGTCTGGGCGCGTTTTTCTTTGGTACCCGCCTGCCGTCAAGCTTTATGCCCGATGAAGACCAGGGCTACCTCTACGTCAGCATGCAACTTCCCATCGCGGCGTCGATGCAACGCACAAGCGAGGCTGGGAGACAGGTGGAAAACGTTCTCGCAAACATTCCGGGAGTTCAATACACGACATCTGTTATCGGCTTCAATCTGCTCAGCTTCGCCCACACCAGCTACAACGGTTTCTTCTTCGTTACGTTGAAACCCTGGGGCGATCGCAAGAGCAGAGCGGAACAGTATCAGGAAATAAAAACTCGACTGAATCAGGAACTCAGCCGATTGCCGCAGGGGACTGTTTTCGGCTTCTCGCCGCCTGCGGTACCCGGCGTTGGCACCTCCGGTGGATTTCAGTTCGTCCTGGAAGACCGCGCCGGAAAGGATGTGAAGTTTCTTTCCGATAACTTGAACAAATTCCTGGTAGCCGCTCGCAAGCGCCCTGAAATCGGCATGATCAGTTCAACCTTTATTCCGAGCGTGCCCGAGCAGTACATCAATGTGGACCAGGACAAAGTACTCAAGCAGGGTGTCGCCATCAGCGATGTCTATCAAACCATTCAGGCATATATGGGTGGCCTTTTCGTCAATTACTTCAATGATTTCGGCCGCACCTGGCAGGTCTATATCGAGGCCGAGGCGCCTTACCGAGCGAATACGCAAAACCTGTCGCAGTTCTATGTGCGCAACAACCAGGGCCAGAACGTGCCCCTTTCCTCGCTCGCGAACTTCGAGACCGATTACGGCCCGGAATTCACCCTACGCTACAACGAGTATCGCGCCGCACAGATCTTCGGCAGCGCTGCCCCCGGTTATAGCTCTCAACAGGCGACCGCGGCCCTCGAAGATGTTTTCCATCAAACCATGCCCCACGAAATGGGCTTCGACTACATGGGTATGTCTTATCAGGAGCAGAAAGCGCGGCAGGGTGTGCCAGCCTGGGCTATTTTCGCACTTTCACTTCTCTTCGTTTTTCTGATTCTTGCGGCACTCTACGAAAGCTGGACGTTGCCCTTCAGCGTCCTGCTGAGCACTCCTGTCGCCGTATTCGGCGCCCTCGCAGCCCTGTGGCTGCGTCGCTTTGTAATCGGCCTTTACATGCCGCCGTACATGGTCCAGATGGAGAACGATGTTTACACCCAGATTGGTCTGGTAATGCTCATCGGCCTGGGCGCCAAGAATTCCATCCTTATCGTCGCGTTCGCCAAAGAGGACTACGACCGCGGTATGTCCCTCGTCGATGCAGCACTTTCGGCGGCGAGGCTTCGGTTCCGGCCGCTGATGATGACGGCGCTCGCCTTTATTGTCGGGTGCGTGCCGCTATGGATAGCGTCCGGCGCAGGCTCAGTCGCGCGACAGATTATCGGAACGACCGTGATCGGAGGCATGCTGGCGGAGACGTTTATCGGCAGGTTCTTTGTTCCGGCGATCTTCTACGTCGTTGAGAAATTCTCAGGCGCTGAGAAACGGAAAGCATTGCCACTCGCTCCCGCCGAGGCGCCCAGTCTGGGGGATTGAATTATGAAGAACACTGCACTCTTAGGAATCTTAGCCGTGCTGGTTCTAGAAGCCGGCTGCATGATGGGCCCGAAGTACAAACGGCCTGCGGTGAATGTTCCTCAAGAATACCGTACGCCGGAACCGCAACTAGCCACCCAAGCCTCGTCGCTTGGCAACGAGCAATGGTGGCAGCTTTATCAGGATCCGGTGCTCACGCAGCTGATTCACACCGCCATTGCACAAAATTATGATGTGCGCATCGCCGCCGCTCGAGTGCTTGAAGCTCAGGCGCAAGTCGGCATCACACGCTCCAACCAATTTCCGTCCGCGAGCGTCGGCGCCGACATTTACAGCCAACAAAACGCCAGGGTGACAAAAGTATTTCCCGCTTACCAGGTCAACGCGGGCGACCTGAATCTATCGGTGATCTGGAATCTAGACTTCTGGGGGAAGTATCGCAGACAGACCGAGGCGGCTCGAGCCCAATTACTCGCAACCGAGTGGGGGCAGCGAGCGGTGATTTCTTCTCTGATCGCCAATGTAGCGACAGCTTATTTCCAGCTAAGGGCGCTCGACAGTGAACTCGAGATCTCGAAGCGCACACTGGCCTCGCGGCAAGAGTCCCTCAAGCTAACGCAGTTCCTTGAAAGCCACGGCTCGAACTCCGGACTGGACGTGAGCCAAGCAGAGCAGCTCGTCTACACCGCTTCCGAAACGATCCCAGACCTAGAGCGGCAAATCCAGCAACAGGAGAACGTGCTCAGTGTTCTGCTCGGCGAAAATCCCCAATCCGTTCCTCGCGGACGCACGCTTACCGAACAGCCCGTCCCCCAGAACGTTCCGGCCGGCCTGCCTTCGGAATTGCTGGAGCGTCGGCCGGACGTCCGCCAAGCGGAAGAGATGATGGTTGCAGCCAACGCACAAATCGGCGTGGCAAAAGCCTCATTCTTTCCAAACCTTTCACTCACTGGACTGGGAGGCTTGGAGAGCAACGCCTTGCACCAGTTCATCACAGCGCCCGCGGAGACTTGGTACGCGGCCTTCAATGTGAGTCAGCCAGTCTTCCAGGGCGGAGCGCTCCGCTCTCAACTCAGGCTCGCCCGCGCGAACTGGCAAGAAACCGTGCTCTCTTACCAGCAAACAGTTCAGAACGCCCTGGAACAGGTTTCCAATTCACTCGTCGCTTCTCAAAAAGACCGCGAGTTCCGCGAACAACAAGAATTGCTCACACAAGCAGCGCAGCAGACCGATCAACTCTCCGAGGTTCTTTACAAGAACGGCGGCGCGAGCTACCTGCAAGTGCTGACCAGCGAAAC
>Ga0137409_10001645_pt1 | contig 24215 bp, 17 predicted proteins | sample CZODoug1_16funga_FD_122059 | JGI IMG/M metagenome (GOLD analysis project Ga0137409, IMG submission 122059) | Vadose zone soil fungal communities from Angelo Coast Range Reserve, California, USA - CZODoug1_16fungal (Hybrid Assembly) | ecosystem: Environmental > Terrestrial > Soil > Vadose zone...
GTGTCCTCTCGCCGGGGGATCAACCGCACCATTCCGCGCTCACCCTCGAAGAAATCCGCGCCGCCGTCGACGAAGCGGCCACGCAGGGTCGCAAGGTGATGGCTCACGCGCAGGCCAACGCCGGCATAAAGAACGCGCTCAAAGGGGGCGTCGCCACGATCGAGCACGGCATCTGGCTCGACGGCGACGCGATCGAGATGATGCTGGACGGAGGCAACGCATTGATTCCGACCCTGGTCGCGCCGCAGTGGGTCATCAGGCATGCAGAGGCTGGAAAGATGCCGGCCTACGCGGCCGCGAAGGCACGGGACGTGGTCAATGACCACACTGCCAGCATCCGGATGGCGGTCGAAGCAGGCGTGAAGATCGCTTTCGGGACCGACACCGGCGTGGGCCCGCACGGAACCAACGGCGAGGAGTTCCTGCTCATGCAGCAGTTGGGGATGAAGCCGATCGACTGCATACGGGCCGCGACCACGGTCGCGGCGCACACCATTGGGATGGAGGGAGTGGGGACGCTAGAACCTGGCGCATGGGGTGACCTCATCGGCGTGCCGGGCGATCCACTCGCCGATCTGGCGGTGCTCTCGAGCCCAGACACAGTTCACCTGGTGGTCAAGGGCGGCGAAGTCGTCAAGTCGGTGAGGTGACGATTGTGGCGTCTAGGACCTGGCCGTCCTGTGATTGTTGACCGGCCAGGATTCACGGCGTTCGAGGCGGCGCCGTTCGGCGAGCCTCCGGTCGAAGGGAAATAGGGATCGGCGCCCGGGGCCTGCGCGGACCGCATCTCGTCTCTCACCGAGCCGGCGTGTGACGTCGGAGCGCCGTCCGACGTGTCGCCGTTCAGGACCCCGAGGCGTCCCGAGGGCAACGTCGACCAGGTACCGCTGCACTGCCAGATTCACGATCTTCGGGTGAGTGAGGTTGCAAGCGTGGCCGCCTCCTTCGATCGTGATCAACGGCTGGCTGTTAGCCAGCTCCGAGCACAGTCGTTGAGCCAGCTCGATATCGATCGCGGCATCGGCGGTGCCGTGAATCACCACGGCAGGGGCCTTGATCTCGCCGAGCCGATCGTGGATGTCGTCCCGGCCGACCACGGCGTTGAACGCCGGGCGCAGGAGTGAGCGCGGCAGCTGCCGCCACTTTGCGATCCATGCCTTCCTACCCGACCACTCGTGGCCCAGGATGATCGCAGCGATCATCTCTGCCAGTTGGTCGTTCAAACCCTCGGTCTCCCACACGTCGAGCATCGTCTCGTAGATCGCAACTTTCTCGGGATTTTCGGTGCCGGCCTGGGTTCCAAGAAGGATCAGGGCCCGCACCCTGTCGGGGTATTTGAGCGCGAAACGCAGAGCCACGAAGCCGCCCTGGCTCATTCCGCCGATGACTGCCCGCTCGATGCCGAGATGGTCGAGCAGCCCTCTCAGGTCGTCGGCCAGGTCCCAGTACGTGAACGCGTCGTCCGTCGTTTCGGTCTCGCCGTGGCAGCGGGCGTCCCACGTGATCATCCGGTACCGAGAGGCGAGAGCCTCGATCTGCGGGGCGAACATCTCGTGGTCCATGAGCAACCCGTGTGCCAGGACGATCGGAGGCAGGTTCCCGCCTGTGTCCTCGTAGTGGATCCACTGACCGTTGATCTCGTGAAGTGGCATCGGGCTTCAGCTCCGCGGGTAAAGCGCGAACTGGCCGAGCGTGATGCCCGCCCGCCGGTGGACTGAATCGACGTACACGCGATCTTCCCTTCTGTCGAAGCAGCGCCAGTTCCAACGAACGGCGCGCCCAACCGATCACCCCAAATTGAAAGGAACAGGGGCGCCCCACCGCTTACCCCGCCTTCGGGGGTGACACTATCAGCTTCGCACGCCGTTCGGCCACCCACCACGAGGCTCATCTTTTCGCCAGGAGTCCTCTGCCCCAGCGGCGGCAGCGGGTAATTCCTCCTCGACTCGACGCCCCTCCTACGGAGAGAGGATCCGTCGTGAAAGCCTCTCGGCAATCCAGTTCCCCAGCCCCAAGCCCAATGCCGTGAATCTAGGTTTTTACTCCGGCGAGGATCGGTCGTTCGACGACATGAGCAAGTTAACGAGACGCCTTGACATAGGCGGCCAGGCGTGATTGGATATATCAACATATTCTCAGGTCCACCTGAGAAGCACCAATCACGGGCCGTAGTAAAGGAGTGACCGATGCCCGAGGCATTTACTCGTCGGACATTTTTGGTCGGGGGAGGCAAAGTGGTCCTCGCGGGGGGTGCGCTGGCTGTCGCGGGGCCGGTGCTGGGGGCGTGCGAGTGGTTTGCCAAGTCCAGCCCCACCTCCACGGCTGAGGTCACCTACTCCTACCCAACCTTCACCCCGGTGCCCGATGCACCGCTGGTGCAGGAGGCGATCAACAAGATCCTGCTGCCCAAGTACGGCGTCACGCTCAAGCTCAATCCCATCGACGCCGGTGCGTATGACCAGAAGCAGAAGCTGGCCGTGGCCGCGGGCGACGTGCAGGACATCGTGTACTCCGTGCCCTGGATCAACAACTACTACGTGAACGTGGCGCAGGGCGCCCTCAAGCCACTCGATGACCTGATCAAGAGATACGCGCCCAAGACCTACGCGAGCATGTCCGTCCAGGCCTGGCAATCGACCAAGGTGAAAGGCAAGATCTACGGCGTCATCAACCAGCAGCCGTGGACTCGGCCGATCGGCCCGCGCGTCCGCAAGGACCTTGCCACCAAGTACGGCCTGGACCTGACGAAGCTCAACACCTTCGACGACCTCACTCCCTTCCTCGCCGCGGTCAAAGCGGGCGAGCCGGGCGTGACCCCGATCGGCTACGCGACGATCTCGGACAAAGGTGGTCCTTACAGTGCCGCGTACATCGGCTACGAGATAGTCGACGGCGTTTCCACCGACGCGGGCATCATCGGCGTGAAGGCCGACGATCCGAACCTCAAGGTCGTGAACATCGCCACCCTGCCGGAGTTTCGGCAGCAGGTGCAGCTGGCGCGCCAGTGGTACCGAGCGGGCTACTACCCGCCGGAGCCGCCTGGCGACCAGTCGATCGCAAACTGGAGAGCCGGAAAGTACGCCGTCGAGATCGACGTCGTCCACCGCGACTCTGTCGGCCAGCTCAAGCAGACGTACGGAATGGATTTTGTTGCCAAGGGACTTGGTCCGCTGATCCTGACCACCGGTGGAATCATCGCCACCATGAACAACGTCAGCAGCACCTCGAAGCATCCGGAAGCCGCCATGAAAGTGCTCGAGGCTCTCAACACCGACGTCGAGGTCTTCCGCCTGATCAGCCGTGGGATCGAGGGGAAGCACTATGTGGTGACTGATGCCAAGAACGGCGTGATCGGCTTCCCGCAAGGCGTGACGGCAAGCAACAACCGATACAACCCACAGAGCTCGTGGATGTTCGGCGATCTGTTCAATGACTACTACTCGTCGCCGGACGTGGTGGGAGCATGGCCGCTCTCGCTCAAGGACAACCAGGCCGCGACTCCCTCGCAGGCTCTGGGCTTCGCGTTCGACCCTACCAACGTGAAAACCGAGCTGGCCCAGGTGCAGCAGTCCCAGCAGCAGTACGGCTACCCGCTGATCATGGGGCGGGTCGACTCGACAACGGGACTGCAGAGCTACTTGAACAAGCTGCACGACGCCGGCGTCGACAAGGTCATTTCCGAGATCCAGCGCCAGCTCGACGCCTGGAAGTCCTCGAAGTAAATCGATTCATTTCCCTTGGGCGGGCGATTGAAATTGCTTCCGTCGCCCGCCTTTCGAAAAGACCTGTCAACCTGCTCAACTGAACGATGACCAGCTCAGCTGTGTGGACCGTCGACCCGAACGATCCCCTGCCACTCTACTACCAGGTCTACGCGTCTCTGCTCCAGCGCATCCAGGGTGGCGAGTTCCAGCCCGGCACCTTTCTCCCCGCGGAGAGGCAGTTGACGGAGGACTACGGGGTCAGCCGCATCACGATCATCAAGGCGCTCAACGAGCTGTCTCGCGAGCACCACATCAAGCGCCAGCAGGGACGAGGGACCGTGGTCACACATCCCGCGGAACGCCCGGGCACCGACCGCGGCTCGATCGCGTTCATATGCAATGTCCTCGACCACCCATACCTTTTCCAGGTGCTGATGGGAATCGCACGCACCGCCGCTGAGAATCACCGCAACCTCCAGGTCATCAGCTCCTTCGACACTGACGACGTGGAGGCCCAGCACATCAAGGAGGCGATCGCTCGCAACGTCGAGGGGATAGTCGTCTTCCCGCACCACCACTACCAGAACCAGGCGCTGTATGAGGAGCTGCAGCAGCAGCGATTCCCGCTGGTCATGGTCGACCGTTACTACCCGCAGATCGAGACCGACAGGATTGTTTTCAACGACGAGACCGCCGCGTACCAGCTCGTTCGCCGGCTTCTGGACAAGGGCCGCCGGCGGATCGCGGTCATCTCGTATTTCGAGGTCGAGGCAACAAGTGTCAACCACCGCTTGAGCGGATATCGCCGCGCGCTCCAGGAAGCTGGAATGCCCTATGACGAGGACCTGGTGTGGCTCGACGTGTATCAATCTTTTCAGCGACCGGAAGAGATGCTGAGCGACGTGTCCGCGCGGGAACGGCTTCGCAAACGGCTCACTCAGTTTGAACCGGACGCCCTCCTGACCCTCAACGACGACGTGCTCGAGCGCGTCACCTACGACCTCCTGATCCTGAGCCGCTCAGTGCTGCCTGTGTCGCCCTCTGAACGCAAACGGTCTTCCTCGCTCGAGTGGGCAGGCGAGATCGCAACTTTCAGCCACAAGGCGCCGGCGCCGCACTCCCCCTACCAGTCCCTGGCCGCCGTCCACTCCGGTGAGATGCTCGGGGCGGAAGCCGCCCGGCTGCTTGTCGCACGGACCAACCGGTCGCTGAACGACCGGCCAAAGGTGATCATGGTCCCCATGACGATCGTCGAAACCGAGTCGGACGTGGCGGAGCCGCCCAAGGCCGTCGCGGACGATTCTCCGGTCTGAACGCAGCCCACTTGTTAGGCGTCAGCAGGTGGCCCGTCGTAGCGGCCGTCGGGTCCCAGCGATGGAGGGGGCGCCTCGCAAGGGCCGACTCCCAGCGAGACGCGGCCCTGCTTTTGATGATGTTGCCTGGCTTGCTCGTCCTCTTCGTATTCGCCTATCTGCCGATGTTCGGCATCATTATCGCCTTCAAGGACTACCGCGCCTATCAGGGTGTGCTGGGAAGTCAATGGGTCGGCCTCAAGAACTTCTACTACCTGTTCGGGACCGACGACGCGAGGCGCATCGTGGTCAACACGCTCGGGATGAACGCGCTCTTCATCGTCAGCGTCCTGGTGGTATCGCTTGCCATCGCGTTGCTGCTGAAGGAGGTGCAGGGCAACCGCCGGCTGGCGAGGTTCTACCAGTCGACGCTGTTTTTTCCTTACCTCTTCTCATACGTGATCATCAACTACTTCGTTTTCGCGCTCCTGAACACCAGCAACGGTTTCGTGAACCACACCATCGAATCTGTGGGCGGCCATCCGCTCAACTGGTACCAGTCGGCGGAGTACTGGCCGGTCATCCTGACCCTTGTCACCGTCTGGAAGAACGCCGGCTTCTGGAGCATCGTTTACCTGGCCGGGATCATCGCCATCAACCCGGAGTACTACGAAGCCGCCACGATCGATGGGGCGAGCGCCTGGCGGCAGATGTGGCGCATCACTCTGCCGCTGCTGAAGCCGCTGATCATCATCAACGTGCTGCTCTCGATCGGCCGGATCTTCTACGCCGATTTCGGCCTCTTCTACCAGGTCGCTCGCAACTTACCCGAGCTCTACCCGACGACCGACGTGATCGATACGTACGTTTACCGAACCCTCACCAGCCTCGGCGACGTCGGCATGGCTTCCGCCGCGGGCACGTTCCAGGCCGTGGTCGGCTTTTTCCTACTGGTGTTCGCGAACTGGCTGGTCCGACGCACGGAGCCGCAAAGTGCAATCTTCTAACCCCATCGCGGTCCTCCATGCCAAGGCGCCCTGGCGACACGTGGGTTACCGCCGCCTGCGACTCGGCCAATTTGCAATCCACGCCTGCCTGCTGATCCTGAGCTTTCTCTTCCTCTTTCCCCTCATCCTGCTGGTCTCGGCCTCGCTCTCGTCGGAGACCGACATCAGCAAATACGGATTCACGCTGTTCCCTCGGAATGTGACGTTCGACGCCTATCAATACGTGCTGCAGGAGCCGAGCCAGATCCTCACCGCCTACGCAGTGACGATCACAGTGACTGCTCTCGGCACCCTGGCGGGCGTGCTCGTCATGGCTCTGCTGGCGTATCCACTTTCGCGGCCGGATTTCTCGTGGCGCCGGCCCCTTTCGTTCGTTGTCTTTTTCACCTTACTTTTCAGCGGTGGCCTCGTTCCCCTCTACATACTCGTCACCCACTACCTGCAGATCCAGGACACGTTATGGGCGTTGATCCTTCCCTATCTCGTCATGCCCTGGTATGTGTTTCTGCTACGGGCATATTTCGCGGCTCTGCCGCGCGAGCTGATCGACGCCGCCAAGACCGATGGGGCGGGGGAGTGGCGCATCTTCTTTCAGATCGTCGTTCCACTGTCGCGGCCCGCGCTGGCGACCGTGGCGCTGTTCTGCGCCCTGACCTACTGGAACGACTGGTATCTCGCGCTGCTGTTCATCAACAATCCAGCCCTGGTGCCGCTCCAGTACCTTCTGTACCAGATCTCGACCAACATCCAGACCCTGCAAACCAGTTCGCAAGCCTTTGGAGTGACGGTGCCGGCGCTCTCGGCCCAGATGGCGATCGCGGTGCTCGCGATCGGGCCCATAACACTCGCTTTTCTGGCGGTGCAGAAGCACTTCGTGAGCGGCATCACCCTTGGCGGGGTCAAGGGTGACTGACGAGCAAAGCAAACCCCTCGAGCTGACCGCCTTCTGCGTCCGGGGCGAGCCGATCAGCTATGCCGACGCGATGCGTGGGACCTTCGCACCTGTCAAAGCCGGCGATGCCTGGGGTCCCGCTTGGAGCACCACATGGTTCCACGTCCAGGGCCAAGTGCCTGAGTCGTGGGCTGGCAAGCGCGTAGTCGCCAAGTTCGACCTCGGTTTCGATGGGCCGACCGGGTTTACGTGCGAAGCGCTGGCCTGGAAAGACGGCAAGCCGTGGCGCGGGGTTGATCCGAACCACCGGTGGCTGCCGATCGATGAACCAGACGTCGATTTTTACCTGGAGGCGGCGGCCAACCCGCGTGTTCTCGAGCAGGGGCCCGAGCCGGCCGTATCGATGATCGCGCTCCGTGAATCGCCGGAGCCGGCGTTCGTCCTCCAGCAGGCCGTGCTTGCCATCCAAACCTCCGCTGATCGCGGGGTGAGCGGTGCCCGACTCAACGGGTCGCACCGGATCACGGCGGTCGGTCATGCCCACATCGACACTGCGTGGGAGTGGCCGATCCGCGAGTCAAAACGGAAGGTCACCCGCAGCTGGTCGACGCAGCTCGCCTTGATGGACGAGTATCCGGACTATTTCTTCGCCGCCTCGCAGCCCGCGCAGTACGAGTGGATGAAGGAACTGCATCCCGACACCTACCGCCGCATCAAGGAGAAGGTCGTAATGGGTCGGTGGGAGCCCATCGGCGCGATGTGGGTCGAGGCCGACTGCAACCTCCCTTCGGGCGAGTCGCTCGTGCGGCAGCTGCTGCACGGCAAGCGGTTCTTCATGCTGGAGTTCGGCTACGAGACGAAAGTCCTATGGCTGCCTGACGTCTTCGGCTATCCGGGCAACCTGCCGCAGCTCGCCGCCGAAGCGGGCTGCGATTTCTTCCTGACCCAGAAGCTTTCTTGGAACGACACGAACAAGCCGGAGCACAACACGTTCATCTGGGAGGGAATTGACGGGACGCGGATCTTCACGCATTTCCCGCCTGCCGACACGTACAACGGCACATTCAGCGCCGACGAGGTTGAGCAGAGCGTCCGCAACTTCAAGGACACCGACCGCTCGAACCGCTCCCTCTATCTGTTTGGCTGGGGTGACGGAGGCGGTGGTCCACAGCCGGAGATGATCGAGTCGGCACACCGCCTGGGCGTCGAGATGGGCCGCGCTGCCGATTTCTTCGAATACGCCTCGGCCGAAGCGCACAACCTCACGACCTGGGTCGGCGAGCTGTACTTCGAGCTGCACCGTGGCACCTACACCACACAGTCCCTGACCAAACGCCTCAATCGACGAGCTGAGCAGTCGCTTCGGGAGGCCGAGATGTGGTCCGTTGCGGCCGGCGACTATCCCGCGAAGAAGCTTGACGCGGCGTGGAAGAAGGTGATGCTCAACCAGTTCCATGACATCCTTCCCGGCTCGAGCATCGACTGGGTATACGAGGAAACCAATCGCGACCTGATGGACGTGGGGAGCCAGGCAGGTGAAATCTCGTCTCGTGCTGCGCAGGCACTGGCCGGCTCGGGCGATCAGATCTGCGTGTTCAATGTCAACTCACATGCGCGCCGCGAGGTGGTAGAGCTGGATGGCCGGCTGCGCGTCGTCGAAGCGCCACCGTGCGGGTGGCAAGTTCAAGAGGAGCTCCGCGCCGCAGATAGCGTCGAAGTCTCGGATCGATCGATAGAGAACGCCCAGCTGCGTGTCGAGTGGAATGAGCGTGGGCTGCTGACGTCGATCTGGGACAAGGACGCCGGGCGCGAGGTGTTGAGTGCCCCGGGCAACCTCCTGCAGCTCCACAATGACAATCCGGCCCGTTGGGACGCGTGGGACCTCGACCTCGACTATCTCAAGACACGGACCGACATCACGCAGCTTGTGTCTCAACGGGTGGAGAGCGCGGGCGGCTTGCGGGGGGCTGTCCGGTTCACGCGTGAGTTCGGCCAATCCCGATTCACGCAGCTCATGGTGCTCGACGCCGAGTCACGGGTCCTGCGCTTCGAATGCGATGTCGACTGGCAAGAGGAGCACAAGCTCCTGAAGGTCGCATTTCCCGTGACCGTCAGCTCCGATGAGGCGACATATGAGACGCAGTTCGGACACGTCCGGCGGCCGACCCACTCGAGAACCAGCCGGGCCAAAGCGATGTTCGAGGTTTGTGCGCATCGCTGGGCGGACCTCGGCGATGCAGAGTACGGGGTCGCGCTTTTGAACGACTGCAAGTACGGCCACGACATCCACGACTCGGTGATCCGTCTGTCGCTCCTGCGCGCACCCACCCATCCCGACCCGACCGCGGATCGTGGAGCTCATCGTTTCACGTACGCCCTCATGCCACACCGCGGCGACCTCCGCCAGGCTGGGGTGATCGCCGCAGCGGAAGACCTTAACTCGCCCCTGCGAACCTTGCATGGCAAACCGGCCGAACCGCGCCGCTCACTGATCGAGGTCGACACCCCGCAGGTTGTGGTCGAAGCGATCAAGCGCGCTGAGGACTCGGATGCGACGATCGTGAGGCTCTACGAAGCATGGGGTGGCCGCTGCAAGGTTCGATTGCGCACGACGCTTCCCGTCTCGCGGGCGTTTCTCTGTGACCTACTGGAAAGAGATCGCCAACAGGTCGTCGTGACCGGCGGCGCGATCGAGCTTGAGCTCACGCCGTTCAAGATCCTGACCCTGAAGCTCGCACCCTGAAGCACACATGAGAATCGCTGTCGAATTGGACGTCGCCGCACGCATGCGCGACGGCACGACGCTTCGCGCCAACGTCTACCGCCCAGACGGTGATGGTCCGTGGCCGACCCTGCTGACGCGGCTGCCCTACGGAAAAGACGACCTGGGCGTACTGACCGTGCTCGATCCTGTTCAGGCCGCGCGGAAGGGATTCATGGTCGTGATCCAGGACTGCAGAGGCAGGTTTGCGTCAGAAGGTGAGTGGACACCGTTCTGGTTCGAAGAACAGGACGGCCCTGACACAGTGGAGTGGGCGGCGAGGCTCCCGGGATCCAACGGACGCGTCGGCATGTACGGCGACAGCTACTTCGGCAACACCCAGTGGCTCGCGGCTTTCGGACAACCGCCCTCCTTGGCGGCGATCGCGCCGGGTCTCACATGGTCGGAGCCGATGGATGGCCTGTTGGCACGCGGTGGGGCGGTGGAGCTGGGCCTGGCGCTCCCATGGTCGATCGAGACGGGCGTGAACTACCTCCAACGGCTACGACGAGAGACGGCGCCTCTGATCGACGAGTACGACCGTTTGGCCGAGTACGGCTACTGGCAGCTTCCGGTGAGCGACCAGGCAGTTCTGCGGCGACATCCGCTTGCCGACATGGGGCTTCTTCGCGCGATCGACGATCCAGATTTCGTGGCGCGGTGCCGGGTGGCAGGTCGATACGCAAGAGTGACAGTGCCCACGTTTCACACAGGTGGATGGCACGACGTTTTCCTCCAGGGCACGCTCGACAACTACGTGGCCATGTCCGCCTCCGGCCGTGAGACGCGTCTACTCGTGGGCCCGTGGACGCATGCCAGGTTTTCCGATCCGATCGGGGAGAAGGTGTTCGGGCAGCGTGGAAGCCGCCACGGGGTCCCCACCCATGAGCTCGGGGACGCGAACGACCTGCTTTTAGCGTGGTTTCGACGCCATCTCGCGGATGACCACGGGGTGGAGCTGCCCGAACCGCCTGTTCGGATCTTTGTGATGGGCAGCAACGTCTGGCGGAATGAGTCCTCCTGGCCGCTCACACGCGCAAGGCACGAGTCATGGTTCCTGCACTCAGATGGTTCGCTCAGCCGGTCCGGCCCATCGTCAGATGAGGCCGAGTCTCAGTTTCGCTACGACCCCGCCGATCCTGTGCTCACATGCGGAGGGTCGCACCTGATGTCACCAGAGTTTCCGGCGGGACCGCTCGAGCAATCGCCTGTCGAACGGCGCAGCGATGTGCTCGTCTTTACCTCGGCGCCGCTCGAGCGCGAGCTGGAGGTTACCGGGCGTGTGAAGGCAGTCCTGAATGCGGAGAGCTCAGCCCCGGCCACCGATTGGGTCGTTCGGCTATGCGATGTCCATCCCGATGGTCGCTCGTTCAATCTTTGCGACGGAATCCTGCGAGCAGGCAGGGATCACCGGTATGAAATCGATCTTTGGTCGACAAGCAACGTGTTCCTGGCCGGGCATCGCCTCAGAGTTCAGGTCACGAGCAGCTGCTTCCCCCGATGGGATCGCAACCTCAACACGGGAGATCAAAGCCGGAAAGATCATCATGTCGCGCACCAGCGCATACATCACGCTGCGTCCCGCCCTTCGTACATCGAGCTTCCGGTGATCGAGTGATCAAAACTCCCAGGGGGCTCTACGGCCGTAAGCAGCCCAAGCAAGTCCGAGGCCACGCCAGGCGCTGACCCCCCACTCCCGCAACAGCGGATACGCAATGTAAGCTGTCACGCCGATCACATACGCGATGACGATGTAATAGGTCCACCACAGCTGCCCACGAAATACGAATGGCGTCCAGAGCACACTGAACTCGGGTACGTACCAGCAAAACGACTCGAGGTAGTAGTGGTTGGCCTGGCAGTGTGCCTGCGCGTATCGGCCGAATGTCGCCCCATCGATCCCGACCCAGACCGAGAGCAGTAGGGCTGCAAGCACCACCGTCAGCGCGAGAAGCGATCGAGGTGGGCGACGGAGCTGCGCCGCCAGCAGAAGGGAAGCCGGAAGCGAGGCGAAGGTCAGGAATCGCGGCCCCCACGTGAAGCCGCCATACCACGCCCACCAGGCGCTGTATACGAACACCATCCCGGCCAGGTAGAGCACCCACAGAGTCAGGACCTCGGAGACGGATCGCAATGCGTCGAGACCGCGCCCGAAGGCCAGGAACAATCCGGGTGTGAAGAAGAGCAGCCCTTTGCCGAAGGAAACCAGGAGCGACAGCACGCCAAAGAACGTCGGATAGCTGAAGCCGGGCAGTCCCGAATACGGCAAGAGAGTCTGAAAGCCGTGATCGTTCTCATAACCGGTGGAGAGAGCCGACTTGTGGCGAACCAAGTTCTCGAGCAGCCAGAGACCCGCGCTCAGAGCCGGCGGCGCCAGCGCTCTGACTCGCTTCATCCGCCAGGCCCACCATCCCATCGCAAGGGCGAGGCCCACAAAGCTGGCGGGCAGGTTGGCGACCCCGACGCCGAGCAGAACGGTCCCGGTCTTCCAGCGGCCGGTCGACCAGGCCGCCAGACCCGTACCGACCGTCATCGCGCTGAAGGTCTCGGCGCCGAATCCGGTGAGCGAGTTCGGAAGCATCGCAGTCGTGCCCAGCAGCAACAAGAAGGTCGCCAGCAGCTCGTTGGGCAGGCGCCCGCGCAGCAGCACGTATAGGAGGCCGAGGCCGGCCGCGTAGACGATGACGTTGTAGCGAGAAACCCACCACTCGGCTGAGTCGCCAAGGCGACCCAGGAGCATCAGCGGAATCGAGGGAACCGATCCGACCAATGGAAACTTCGTGTCCGGAATGCCGTTGCCTGCCAGCCACCCCTGCAGCGCGTCATAGCGCAGCCGGCCGTCGCCTTCTATCCCGTGCGGCAGCATGAAGAAGAGCACCAGCAGACCCAGCGCAAGGAGTCCCCAAACGACGCGGTTGGGAAGATTCGTTGCCGGCAGGGGCTGGCTCGGCGTCGTTTGGGCCACGGAGAGTCAGTATCGGGCGCGCCTCATGCAGCATGCCGACCCCGGGCGGGTTTGCCGCCCGCCCGGCGATCGCACACTTAAGACTTAGCCGAGAGCTGCCACCACGTTCGAGAAAACGTTCTGGATCTGGTTGCCCATGGTTAGAAGAATCACGATAACCACGATCGAGACGAGCACCAGGATCAAGGCATATTCGACCATGCCCTGACCGCGTTGACCGTGCGTTCCGAACCACCGCCTGAGCATCTGTAAGTCACCTCCTTTTGCGAGAAATCCGCGTGTCACACCGTATCCGTACAACGGCTCGCTTCAGCTTTCCTTAACCCTGCATGGACTGATAACTTGTAATGGAACCCATAAGCAGGGCTAATATGAGCGGATCTCCAAGCCAGCCTTCACGATCGAGCAGCTCCGCTCGTTCCTCTCGGTTGCGGAGCATGAGCAGATCTCCCGCGCCGCGGTGTCGCTTCATCTGACACAGGGCGCCGTCACCCAGCAGATCCATCACTTCGAACGGGCGCTCGGGCTGCGCCTCTTCGAGCGCACTGGCCGGGGCGTCACGCTGACCGATGCCGGCCGGGCGCTGGCGATCACTGCCCGGGCGGCGCAGCGCGGGTTCGAGGTGGTGGAGGACGCGGCGAGGGCGATCAAGATGCTGGAGGCCGGATCGCTTCACCTTGGTGCGAGCCCGACCTGCGCGACGCTTTACCTACCGCAGCGATTGGCTCCGTTCACGCAGCGGTTCCCGCGGGTAAGCCTGGATGTAGTTGTCGAGCCATCCATGGAGATCAGCGCCAGAGTTCGTGCCGGCGCCATCGATTGTGGACTGATCGAGGGGGCAGGCCACTCTGACGTCGTAGAGCTGGTGATCGCTCGTGACGTGCTGGTGCTGGTTTGCCGGCCCGAGCACCCGCTCGCCAAGCTCAAGCGGGTCACCCCTGCCGAGTTGGAGAAGCATCGCTACATCGGACGCGGGCCGGCGTGGGGAGCGGAGGCAAACGTGCGGGAGATGGTCGGTGGCTCTTACGAACGCCTCGAGGTCCTCAACCTCGGGCATCCCGAATACGTCCGCGCGGCCGCAATCGCCGGCCTTGGTTGGGCCGCGCTGCCGTTGCTGGCCGTCCAGGACGACTTTGCAAACGGGGCGCTCAAGCGGCTGCCGGGAATCTCGACGGAACGCTTGATCAGGGCCATCCGGCGTGAGGCTCCTGGTGGACCTACCCTGGAGGAGTTCTGGCGCCACCTGGGGGGAAGCACTCAGCGCTAATCGGTCTTTGGGGGGACAGCCGCCGGCTCCTGGGCGAGCACGATGAAGACCGCAGACAGGACGATGGCCAGCGCGGCTGGGCCAAAGTCCGCCACCGCCCCGTTGGGAAAAACGAGGCGGATGATCGATGAACCGATCAGGAAGATACCCCCGAGCGCCAGGGCAATGCGAAACCGCCGGGCCGCGAAACGGAGCTGACGTCGCAGGCCGCCTGGCCGCAGCGAAAGAATCGTCGCTGTGCAGCCTGCCAGGAGAATCAACCCAAACAGAAAACCGCGCACCTGGGCTCAGATCCAGCCGCGGCGCCTGAAGAAGTAGAGCTGGATCGCCACGGCGCCGAGCATTGTCGATATGCCGACCCAGAATGCGATCTGCGGCGTCTCCAGGACGCTCACCAGGTAGGCGAAGTTCATCCCGTAGAAGCCGGTCAGGAAGCTCAGCGGCAGGAAGAGGCTGGCGATGGCGGTCAAGGTCTTCATCGTCTGGTTGAGGCGATTCGACACGGTCGAGAGGTAGACGTCCATCGCGCTCGACAACAGGTCGCGCAGCGAATCCACCGTCTCGTACTGCCGAACGATGTGGTCGTAAACGTCGCGGTAGTACAGCGTCATGTCCTGCTGCTGGATGTGGACGCCGTGCGTGATCAACCGCTGGAAGACGTCGCGCTGAGCGCCGAGGAAGCGGCGCAGCTCAGTCACAGAATGTTTCAGGTGATAGATGCGCTGCAGCGACTCGCGCGACGCTTTGTCGGTGATCTCGTCTTCTAGCGCATCGATGCTTTCGTCGAGCTGCTCCAGGGCTGGGAAGGTGGCGTCGACCAGCGCGTCGATGACGAGGTAGGTCAAGAAGCCGGGCTGGCCCATGGTCAGCTCTGGGCTCTTCGCCAGGCGCTCTTGCAGCTGGGTCAGCGCAGGCGCCGGTTCGAGGTGGACGGTGATCAGGTAGTGGGGCCCCACATACAGGTGGTGCTCGCGGAACGCGACCTCATCCGCCGTCCAGTCGGCCTGGAAGATCACCGCGAAGTTGTAGTCCGGGTACTCATCGATCTTCGGCCGCTGGTCCTGGTGCTGGATGTCTTCGATCGTCAATGGGTGGAATTTGAAAACGTCCTGCAGGAGCTTGAAGTCATCTGCGTCGGGGGCCTCGATGTCGAGCCAGAGCCCTGCGTGAGCGGCCGCGGCAAAACACCGTTTGATGTCGGCGATCTCGGACTCGGGCTTCTTGCCCTCTGTCGTGATCAGGGATCTCACGTTGCGCATCCTAAGGAATACGCCTGCCAACCCCATGTTTTCAGCTCGCACGGCTGAAACGCCACCGATTGCATGCACGCTCTCCTGGCCGGTGAACTTGGAGATGAGCCGGCCCTAGCCGAGCCGCGGCTGAACTCGTTTCGGGCGCAGCACGCGTGGCTTCTCGATCCCTCTGCGAGCGGGGGCCCGGCCGGGAGGCTGCTTGGGTTCCTCGCCTGTCTTGAGCGTCGGCACCGGTCGGACGACCGCGCGCCCGGCCGTCAATCGCAGCTCCTTGCCGTAGTGGTCGAAGGTGAGGGGCTTGCCGCGAGTCATCGTGTACGTGACGCGGGTGCGGTTGACCGAGACCTTGAGCAGGCGGTCGAGAAAGGTCACGCGGAAGGTCAGGCGCTGGATTCGCGGTGGCAGACGAGGAGCGAACCCGAGCGAATCCCCGTGGTGGCGCATTCCGCCGAGACCATGCACGACCGCCAGCCACGCTCCTGCGAGCGACCCCATGTGTACACCGTCACGCACGTTGTGCTCCAGGTCGTTCAGGTCCATCAGCGCAGCCTCGCCCAGGTAGTCGTGTGCGAGCTGGAGATGGCCGACCTCGGCCGCGATGATCGACTGCGTGCATGAAGAAAGCGACGAGTCGCGCACGGTGATTGCTTCGTAATAGGCAAAGTTCCGTGCCTTCTCCTCATCGGTGAAGGCGTCGCCGCGGAGATGCATCGCCAGCACCAGGTCTGCCTGCTTGACGACCTGCTTTCGATAAAGGTCGAAGTAGGGGAAGTGCAGGAAGAGAGGGTACTGATCGGGCTTGGTCCGGCTGAAATCCCAGCGTTCGTGGTGCGTGAATCCGCTTGCTTGCTGGTGGACTTCGAGCGCTTTGTCGTATCCGATGAACATCTGGACCGCCGCCCTGCGCCAGGCCTTTATCTCTCCGGCGCGGACCTTGAGCCGGTCAGCGACGGCGCGATGTCGCCCGACCGCTTCGGCGGCGGCCCGGAGATTTCGCTGCGCCATCAGGTTCGTGTATAGGTTGTTGTCCGCGATCGCGCTGTATTCGTCGGGACCAGTAACCCCGTCAATCCGGAAATGGCCGTTCCGGTCGTGATGTCCCAGCGAGATCCAGAGCCTCGCCGTTTCGACCAGCAGCTCGACTCCCACCGTTTCCTCGAACTGCCGATCCTGTGTCGCCGTGACGTACCGAAGGACGCCATCCGCGATGTCGGCGTTGATGTGAAATGCCGCCGTTGAGGCCGGCCAGTAGCCAGAGCACTCCTCGCCGTGGATCGTCCGCCACGGGAACGCCGCACCTTTCAGGCCCAGGTCTTTTGCCCGCTTACGCGCCAGGTCCAGGATCTGGTACCGCCAGCGCAGGACGTCGGCCGCTGCGGCAGGCGCCGTATACGTGAGCACGGGCAAGACGAAAGTCTCCGTGTCCCAGAACGTGTGTCCGTCATAGCCCGGGCCGGTCAGTCCCTTGGCCGGGATCGCGCGCTGCTCAGCCCGTGCCGCTGCCTGGAGGACGTGGAACAGGGCGAAGCGGATCGCTTGCTGCACCTCTGGGTCGCCCTTCAGCTCGACGTCGGCGCGCGCCCAGAACTCGGCCAGGTACTCACGCTGCGCGGTAGCCAGGCCCGTCCAGCCATGATCCAGGGCGGACGCCAGGGCCCCTTCTATCTGCGAGCGCAGCGCCGGCGCAGATCGCTGGCTCGACCAGCCGTAGGCGACAAACTTGACCACGCTCAACCGCTGTCCCCGCTGGAGCCGAGCCGTGACGGTCACCCGCGCGTGGTCCGGGCCGCTCTCGGAAGTCACGTCGCTCCCCCGCGGAGCGCTGACCAGGTGGTCCATCCCGGTGGCGAGCATGAGCCCGCTCTTCTTGGTCGAGTGGATCAGGACGGCACGCTTGCCTTCGTGGTTCGAGAATTGCGATGCGAGCGGAGACTCGACGATGACCGCGGCGCGGGGGTCTGTGTTGGGCGCCTCGCCCACGGGCTCGTTGGCCACGAGCTCGGACTGAAGCACGAAATCGGCAGCTTCTTCGAGTGGTTCCACCTCGTAGAGGATCGCCGCCAAGGCTCGATGCACAAGCGAGACCATGCGCGTGGAGCGAACCCTGATCGCGTGGTGGGTGGGCGTCTCCCACTCCACGGTTCTCCGCAGCACGCCTGCTTTCAGGTCGAGCACGCGTTCATGCGAACGCAGCTTTCCGTATCGGATGTCGAAGGGCTCGTCGTCGACGAGAAGGCGGATGATCTTGCCGTTGGTGACGTTGACGATCGTCTGGCCAGCCTCCGGGTAGCCGTACGCGGTTTCTGCATAGGGAAGCGGGACCTCCTCGTAGACGGCGTTGAGGTAGGAACCGGCAAGTACGTGGGGCTCGCCTTCATCGAGGTTTGCGCGCCACCCGATGTGTCCGTTGGAGAGCGCGAAGATCGACTCGGTCTGGCCCATCAGGTCGAGGTCAAAGTCCACCTCACGCACAGCCCAGGGCTCGGTCACGAAGCCCTTGTTGGAGATCACGACGGCTTCATCAGGTCGGCAAGGTCTTTGACCACGATGTGGGCGCCATGTTCCCGCAGGGCCTCCGCCTGGCCCACGCGGTCAACCCCGATGACCACGCCGAAAGCGCCGGCGCGCCCCGCCTGGACACCCGCCAGCGCATCCTCGTAGACGGCCGAATCCGGCGGGGCCGTCCCCAGCATTCGCGCCGCCTCCAGGTACGTGTCCGGCGCAGGTTTGCCGGCCAATCCCTTCGCGCGCGCGATGTTGCCGTCCACCTGCGCGTCGAAAAGGCCCTGCATGCCGGCCGCACGTAATACCTCGCTGCAGTGGCGGCTCGAGGTGACCACCGCCAGCTTGAGCTGAGCATCGCGGGCGGCGTGCACGTAGCGAACCGATCCTTCGTACGCCTCGACCCCGTGCGTTCGGATCAGCTGCAAGAACAGGTCATCCTTACGGTCGGCCAGCCCGTGTACCGTCTCCGCGTCCGGCGGATCATTTTCCGAGCCCTCAGGCAGGCTGATGCCACGGGCGGCGAGAAAGGAGCGGACGCCGTCCTCGCGGGGCTTTCCATCCACGTATTCGTCATAGTCGCCGACCTCGTCAAAAGGCCGAAACTCTTCCCCGGCTCGTCGCGCGCGCTCCTGCAGGATCGCGTCGAATGTTTGCTTCCACGCCCTGGCGTGGACCCTGGCTGTCCGGGTCAATACGCCATCGAGATCGAAAAGACAGGCATCGATGTTTGGCGGCAACCCAAGTGAGCTGCGATCCGCCCTCACAGGCTGATCGTAACGAGCAGGCTCCCTAGGTATATCCAGGTCGGATCGACACCGGCCACACCTGTTCGGCGAAGATCACATACCGCTGCGTGGCGAAGGCGCCGGCCCATAAGGGCCAGCAGGTCGTAAGGGTCAGATGGTACCCGTCCGAGTTGGGCACCAGGACGCTGCGATTGTCGGGATTCACGACCTGGCTCCCCGTCATGCGGTACCGAAACAGGCCGTAGCGCGTCTCGACGTCGATCTCATCGCCTCTGGTCAGCTGCGGAAAGTTGATCCAGTAGACGTTGTGCGCCGCGACCCCGGTCGTCCCGGGATCGCCCGGCCACATGGTGGTCGGATAGTGGCCTGGACCGGAATAGAGGACCCCCGCGTCGATACCCTCTTTCACTGCGGCGTAGTAATCGAGCTTCGGGATGCGGATCGCGAAATCGACGCCGTCCACCGGATGCTTCAGGGCGGGATCCACACCCACAGGGGCGGGCGGCCGCTCGCCGATCTGACCCTGCCAGACCTGGTTCAGGTGCTGCTGCTCACGCACGCCGCTCCACATCCCGTACGCGAAGCTCCCGATCAGCAACAGGCCGATGACCACGCACGAAAGCCACAGGACGCGCATCGGGTGGAGGCGGCGGCGCCGGCTCGCCACCTGGGCGCCAGGCGATGTTCGGCCTATGGCCATCTCGTAGGTAGAACGCATTTCCGCCGCCCCCCACCCTGACCCTCCCCCTTCGGGGAGGGGATGCAGCCTTCCACCGGCCGGGTTACAGGACGAAGTAGAAGGTGGCTCCCTCTCCCACCGCGCCTTCGGCCCAGATGCGGCCTCCGTGGCGGTTGATGATCCTCCGGGTGGTGGCCAGCCCGATCCCGGCCCCCTCGAAGTCGCTCTGGCTGTGCAGCCTCTGGAAAGCCCCGAACAGCCGGTGCACGTAGATCATGTCGAAGCCGACGCCGTTGTCACGCACGTACACACGAGACTCGCCGTCCACGTTCTCGGTGCCGACCTCGATCTTCGGCGCTGTCTCCGAGCGCGTGAACTTCCACGCGTTGCTCAAGAGGTTGGCCAGCAGGATTCGGACGAGGCGCTTGTCTCCTGAGGCGGTCATACCGTCGGCGATTTCGACCTTGACCTTCCGACCGGGATCCTCGGCTCGAATTTCTCCGATGGCTTCCTTGGCCAGCGCGGTGATGTCGAGCGGTTCGCGATGGATCTCCCCGGTCGTGAGCCGGAAGAGCGATTGGAGGCCCTCGAAAACCGATGTCATGCGCTGGCTCGCACCCCTCATACGCTGCAGGTAGTCCTTCGCCTTCTTGTCCAGCTTGCCGCCGTAGTCCTCGAGCATGGCCTGGCTCAATCCGTCGAAGGCGAGCAGCGGCGCGCGAAGGTCGTTGGAAACCGAATAGCTGAATGCCTCCAGCTCGCGGTTGATCGCAGTCAGAGCCGTGGTGCGTTCCTCGACCAGCACCTCGAGCTGGCTCCGGTAGCGCCGAAGCTCCTGCTGCGCGCGATATAGCTCGACGAATACCGCGACCTTGGCGCGGAGGATCGCCGGCACGACCGGCGCGAACACGAAGTCGACTGCGCCAAGGTCGTAACCCCTGCCCATATCCGTCTCGGCCTGGTCGAGTGCCGTCACGAAGATGATCGGGGTCAGCTCGGAACGAGGCCGCTGCCGGATGAGCTGCGCGGTCTCAAAGCCGTCCATCATCGGCATGCGGACGTCCAGGAGCACCACCGCGAACTCCTGCCGGAGCAGCTGGCGGAGGGCATCGGCCCCGCTCGAAGCCTCCACGACGTTTTCGCCGAGCGGCGCAAGGATCGTCTTGAGCGCAAAGCGCTTGGTCGAATCGTCATCGACCACGAGGATGCCGACCGTCGATTGGGGTTTCGCCTGCGACTCCGCCACGGCGTGGCCCGTGCTGGTCGTCATCGAACTTTCCGGAACAGGCTCACCCCGTTCCGCACCTGCTCGTAGCGGCTGCTGCCAGGTGAGAACACCAGCGACTCGCCCTTGCCGAGCGCGAGATAACCCGATCGCACGAGGCTGTCGTAGAAAAGCCTGTGTGCACGTTCCTGCAAGGTCGGCCGGAAGTAGATCAGGACGTTGGCGCATACGATCAGATGGAAATCGTTGAACGATGCGTCTGTCACGAGGTTGTGGTGCGCCCAGGTCACGTTGCTCTGAAGGCTCCGGCTGAAGCGGGCACCGCGCCCGGAGACCGTGTAATAGTCCGACAGCGCCAGGCGTCCGCCGGCGCGACGGTACGCCTCCTCGTACGACCGCATGCGATCCAGCGGGTAGGCCCCCATGCGCGCGACGGCGAGAGTGTCTTCGTTGAGGTCGGTGGCGTAGATCCTGGCATGGCGCAGGACGCCCTCTTCCTCGAGCAGGATCGCGAGCGAGTAAACCTCCTCGCCCGTCGCGCAGCCGACCATCCAGATCCGCACCGAAGGGTACGTCCGGAGCACCGGCACGACCTCGTCGCGCAAGGCGTGGACGAGCTCGACCTCGCGGAACATGCTCGTCACGCTCACCCCCACCATGCCGAGAAACCTCTGCATGCAGGTCACGTCGTGCAGGATGCGGTCCTGATAGGCGGAGATGGTCGGGAGGCCCTCCGCCTGCATCGCCGCGACGATGCTCCGCCGAAGCGGACCCAACGCGTAGTCGCGAAAGTCATACCCATGCGTGAGGCGGATCCCATCGAGAAGGAGCTGGATCTCGATCTCCTCGAGGCCGACGTCGGTTGCGTCGGCGCGCATGGCTGCGCCCTTGGTCGAGCTCAAGGAGTGAGCCAGGACTTGAGCATGGACAGCAGTTCCGCCGTGTTGACCGGCTTGGCGATGTAATCGGACGCGCCTGCCTCGATACATTTCTCGCGATCTCCTTTCATCGCCTTGGCGGTCAGGGCGATGATCGGCCGATCAAGGAACGAAGCCATGTCGCGCATCTTCCGCATCGTCTGGTAGCCGTCCATCTCGGGCATCATCACGTCGACGAGCGCGATCTCGATATCGCTCCTTTCGGCCAAGGTATCCAGGGCCTCGTGGCCCGAATCAACAGAGATCACCTCCATGTGCTGCCGCTCGAGCAGGGCGGTGAGAGCAAATATGTTCCGGATGTCGTCGTCGACCACCAGGACCTTCTTGCCGGCCAGCACCGAGTCGCTGGGCTCGGTCCCGTTCGACCCGGTCTGGGTTGGCGCGCCGGCTTCGAGGACGGCGGTGACCTCGTCTTTCAAACGCTCGGGTGACCTGACCTCCTTGATCACGATGGTTTTGGTCGCGCGCCCCAGCTTTTGCTCCTCTTTCCTGGTCAGGTCCCTGGCCGTGTAGACCAGCAGCGGCACGGACCTCAGAGCCTTCCGGCTCCGAATATGGTCGATGACCTGCCAGCCGCTGAGACCGGGGAGGCCGAGGTCGAGGACGACGCAGCTGAACCTCTGGTCTTCCAGCAAGGCGAGCGCCTCCTCACCGGACCCGACCGCGATGGTGTGAGCGTCGAGCGACGCCATGAGATCGACGATGTGCTGTCTCTGGTACGGGTCGTCCTCGACGACCAGCAGGGTCTTTTCCGGAGTCGGTGCCAGCGCGCGATCGGCAAGGCTGCGCGAGGCCTCTACGCGCCACCCTGCGCCGACCGCCACCGCGGCCCCGACAGGCTGGGGCTCCGGATGCAACGAACCTTCCGAGCGGCCGTTCGCAGTTACGCTCGGGGTGCTGCGCCGCTGCTGCAACGGTGTGCCAACCGGGAGGTACACGGTGAACACGCTGCCGATCCCCGGCTCGCTCTCGAGCCTGATCTCGCCCCCCAGCAGCCGTGTGAGCTCGCGGCAGATGGAAAGTCCGAGCCCTGTTCCGCCGTACTTGCGGCTGGTCGTGCCATCGGCCTGCGCAAACGATTCGAAGATGGAATGCTGCTTGTCGGCCGGAATTCCTATCCCGGTGTCCACGACGCTGAACGCGATCACCTGCTGAGCTCGATCGAGAAGCTCGTGACCGGCTCCCCATCCAGCGGTTGCGACCTGGGCGATGAACTCCACCCTTCCCCTCTCGGTGAACTTGAACGCATTGCTGAGCAGGTTGTTCAGGATCTGCTGCAACCGCTGGGGGTCCGTCTGCATCGTTTCCGGCAGCCCTGGCCGCAGGTCGATCGAAAACGCAAGCTTGGTCGCCTCCGCGACGTGCCGGAACGTGCGCTCCAGCATCGGCTTCAGCTCTTCCAGTGGCCAGTTCGCGATGTCCAGGGTCACCGTGCCGGACTCGATCTTCGACAGGTCGAGAATGTCGTTGATCAGCTTCAAGAGGTCTGTCCCGGACGAGCGGATGATGGTCGCGTATTCGATCTGCTTCGACAACAGGTTTCCGTCCGGGTTGGCGGCCAGCTCCTGGGCGAGAATCAGCAGGCTGTTCAGCGGCGTCCGGAGCTCGTGCGACATGTTCGCAAGGAATTCGGACTTGTAGCGAGAGGTCAGCGCGAGCTGGTCGGCCTTTTCCTCGACGAGGTTCTTCGCCGCCTCAACCTCGTCCCGGCGCTGCTCGATCTCGGCGTTCTGCTGCGCGAGCTGACGCGCCTTCTCAGCCAGCTCATCGTTGGTTCGCTGCAGCTGGTCCTGCTGGCTCTGCAGCTCGTTGGCGAGTGACTGCGATTGCTTCAGCAGGTCTTCCGTCCGGCTGTTGGCCTCGATCGTGTTGAGCACGATTCCAATGCTCTCCATCAGCTGGTCGAGGAAGTCCATGTGAGTGGGGCTGAAAGGCTTGAACGACGCGAGCTCGATCACCGCCCGGACGTCGCCTTCGAACAGCACCGGCAGCACGACGATGTTGTTGGGCGGCGCTTCGCCCAGGCCCGAACTAACGTGCACGTAATTTCCCGGAACGTTCGTTACCAGAATCCTTTCGCGTTCGAGCGTGCACTGGCCCACCAGGCCTTCGCCGGCGTGAAACTCGTTCGCAAGGTTCTTGCGTTTGCTGTAGGCGTATCCGCCCATCAGCTTCATTACCGGCTGGCCGTTGTCGCTTTGATTTACGTAGAACACGCCTTGTTGAGCGTTTACCAGAGGGGCCAGCTCAGACAATACCATCTGGGCGACGGTCTTCATGTCGCGCTGTCCTTGCAGCATTCTTGTGAATCGAGCGAGGTTGGTCTTAAGCCAGTCCTGTTCGGTGTTCTTCTGGGTGGTGTCTTTGAGATTCAGAATCATCTCGTTGATATTGTCTTTCAACGCCGCGACCTCGCCCTGCGCTTCCACCGTGATTGATCGGGTAAGGTCCCCCTTGGTCACCGCGGTTGAAACTTCAGCGATGGCGCGGACCTGGTTCGTGAGGTTTGCCGCCAGCCCATTCACATTGTCTGTTAGGTCGCGCCAAGTGCCCGCCGCGCCGGGCACGTTGGCCTGCCCACCCAGTTTCCCTTCGACGCCGACCTCGCGGGCCACTGAAGTAACCTGGTCGGCAAAGGTTGCCAGCGTGTCGGTCATGTTGTTGATGGTGTCCGCGAGTTCGGCGATTTCGCCTTTCGCTTCCACGGTTAGTTTGCGTTTCAGATCGCCGTTGGCGACCGCAGTAACTACGCGAGCAATGCCGCGGACCTGGTCGGTCAGGTTACTGGCCATCGAATTCACGTTGTCGGTAAGGTCTTCCCACGTTCCGGCGACGCCGCGCACATCGGCCTGGCCACCCAGCTTTCCTTCCGTTCCAACTTCGCGCGCCACGCGCGTTACTTCCGAAGCGAACGAGTTCAATTGGTCCACCATGGTGTTGATGGTGTTCTTCAATTCCAGAATCTCGCCCTTCACGTCCAC
>Ga0137409_10001647_pt1 | contig 24198 bp, 17 predicted proteins | sample CZODoug1_16funga_FD_122059 | JGI IMG/M metagenome (GOLD analysis project Ga0137409, IMG submission 122059) | Vadose zone soil fungal communities from Angelo Coast Range Reserve, California, USA - CZODoug1_16fungal (Hybrid Assembly) | ecosystem: Environmental > Terrestrial > Soil > Vadose zone...
GTGTATCTGACATCGCTGGGGATTATCTGCCTGGTGGCGTTTGTTGCGTGCTACATCCCATCGCGGCGAGCGACGCGGATCGATCCCATTGTGGCGCTGCGCTATGAATGAGTTTCCGAATTGAAGGAATTGGGGTGCAAGGAATAAGGGAAAGTCCTGGGAACATTCGCAAGATGAGATTCGTAGATTCCATTCGAAGGAGACACCATGACGGACGTGACGGCAACGCTCATCAAGATGGAAGGCGTGAAGAAGGTTTTTTATACGGACGAAGTCGAGACGCATGCTTTGTCCGAGATTCACCTGGAGATCAAGAAGGGGCAATACATTTCGATCGCCGGGCCGTCGGGCTGCGGCAAGTCGACGTTGCTCTCGATTCTTGGGCTGCTCGATTCACCGACGGGCGGCGAATACACGCTCAACGGCCAGCCGGTCGCGAATCTTTCGATCAGCGAACGCACGCGGATTCGGAACCGTGAGATTGGATTTATTTTCCAGGCGTTCAATCTGATCGGCGACCTGACGGTTTATGAAAACGTGGAGCTGCCGTTGACGTATCGTGGCACGAGCGCTGCCGAGCGGAAGCAGAAAGTGCAGCACGCACTGGAGCGCGTCGGCATGGCTCACCGGCTGCGGCACTATCCCTCGCAGCTCTCCGGCGGTCAACAGCAACGTGTCGCCGTGGCCCGCGCGCTTGTCGGTGATCCGCTAATTCTGATGGCTGACGAGCCTACCGGAAACTTGGACTCCAAGAATGGAGAAGCCGTTATGGAGCTGCTACGCGACTTGCACCGCAACGGCGCGACCGTTTGCATGGTTACGCACGACCAGCGCTACGCGAATTTCGCTGAGCGCACGATTCACCTGTTCGATGGCAGGATCGTCGAGGAGACGCAGGAAGCGCGCGTCGGCGCGTAGCGTCCGGGGAGCAGTTCATGGAAACCATCTGGCAAGACGTTCGATTCGGTCTGCGAATGTTGATCAAGCACCGGATCGCGACGATCGTCTGCGTGGTAGCGCTTGGCCTGGGGATCGGTGCAAACACAGCGATATTCAGCCTGGCCGAGGCGTTTCTACTGCATCCGGTGCCGTTCGAGAATTCCGACCGGATCGTCGCTCTAGTGGACGCGCGCGCAGCTAGCCAGGATGGCGGCGCAGGTTTCGGTCCCCAGGACCTTAATGCGGTTGCGCCTGCGACGTATCTCGATTGGAAAAAGGAGGTGCGTTCGTTCGATGATCTGGCCGCGTACGCATGGGATGAAGTAAACCTGACCGGCGACCGCGAAGCGCAAAAAATCCAAGACTTCAGAGTAACAGCTAACTTTTTCCCGATGATCGGCGTGCAGCCGCTCCTGGGCCGCACATTTCTTCCGGAAGAGGAAGAGCCGGGCCGTAATCAGGAAATCATCTTGAGCCACGGGCTGTGGGAACAACGCTATGCTTCCGACCCGAACATCCTGAAGCGGGTCATAAAAGTGGACGGAAAGAGCTTCAATGTTATCGGCGTTATGAAGAAGGGCTTCGATTTTCCGATGCCCGCTGAGGCGTGGATTCCGCTGGCGATGGACGTGAAGGAACGGCTCCGGCGCGACAATCGGTGGCTCTGGGTGCTGGGACGGCTGAAGCCGGGCGTTTCTTATTCCGCGGGCGCCGCAGAGATGCAAGCCATCTCGGAGCGGCAAGCGGAAGCTTATCCTGATACCAATAAAGGCTGGCGGCTGCGGCCGCAGCCGCTGAGGCAATTCATCACCGGAACGTTGACCCGGCAATATACGGTACTGCTCATGGTGGCGGTTGGGTTTGTGCTGCTGATCGCGTGCGCCGACGTCGCGAACGTGCAATTCGCGCGCATCACGGGACGAACGAACGAGTTCGCGGTGCGCACGGCGCTGGGCGGCAGCCGCTGGAGGCTCGTTCGCCAATTGCTGATCGAGAGCATCATGTTGTCGCTGGCAGGCGCGGCACTCGGGCTGTTTCTGGCCCAATGGGACATCCAGATGATTCTGGCGCACATGCCGCCGGACGTAGCCCGATTCGTGGCCGGATGGAAGACAATTCGTTTGGACGCCAATGCGTTTCTGTTCGCGCTGGTGATCGCGGTGGTCAGCGGACTGGTCTCGGGGATCGCGCCTTCCCTGCTGGGTTCCCGCGCCAGCATTGCGGAAACGCTGAAAGAAAGCGGCCGTGGTTCTTCCATTAGCCACACGCGGCACCGTCTGCGAGGAGCGCTGGTGGTTGCCGAAGTGGCGCTCGCGCTTGTGCTTCTGGTCGGCGCGGGACTGATGGTGAAAGGCTTCCAGGGACTGCTGAGCGTGAACGAGAGCTACGCTCCGCAAACGCTGCTGACGCTCAACTTTTCGCTGCCGGAAGTACAGTACGCGCGGCCCGCCGCGCGGCTGAACTTCAACGAACAAATCGTGCGGCGGCTTGGTTCTGTTTCCGGGGTGCAAGCGGCTTCGCTGGTGACGTATGTCCCTTACGCGGATGGAGGAGCCGTCAACGAGAGAGAGTTTTCGATCGAAGGACGACCGCTGACGCAACGCGGCGAAGCGCGCAGCGCCATTGTGGAGACAACCACACCGAATTACTTCAGTACGCTAAACATCGCGCTGCGCGACGGCCGATTGCTGAGCGATGCGGACGGAGCGGAAGCACCGCAAGTGGCGGTGATCAGCGAGAGTCTGGCAAGGCGTTATTTTCCCGGCGAAAATCCACTGAGCCGCCATATCAAGGCCGGCAAGGTGGAAGCCGAAGGCGCGTGGATGACCGTCGTCGGTGTGGTGAACGACGTGCGCTACAGCTGGATCGTCAAGGAGGATGTACCCACGATTTACCGTTCGTTCCGGCAGGCGCCTCCGTATTACACGACCGTGGTGCTACGCACGGCAGGTGATCCGCTGAAATTCGTTTCCGCGGCTCGCGCGGAAATTGCGGCGGTCGATGCAAACCTGCCGCTATACAACATCAAGCCGATGGATAAGGTGATCACGGAATCGATTGTTGGCATCGCGTATGTGGCCACGATGATGGCGGTGCTGGGGGCTATCGCACTGGTGCTGGCATCGGTGGGCGTGTTCGGGGTCATGTCTTATTCGGTGAGCGAGAGGACCCACGAGATCGGAATCCGCATGTCGATGGGTGCGCAGACAAGCAACGTCCTCGCGTTGGTGCTTCGAGGCGGGATGTTCCTTACCGTGCTTGGGCTGGCCATTGGCCTGCCTGTTGCATTCCTACTGGCGCAGGGTCTTTCGTCGCTTCTCTACGGAGTGCAGGCTGCCGACCCAGCGTCATTCATCGGGCTGCCCTTACTACTGCTCGCCGTGGCCGGAATGGCGTGCTACCTTCCCGCGCGACGGGCAGCGCACCTCGATCCGCTCCGGGCCTTGCGGCACGATTGAGGTCCTGCGCCGCGCCTTCAGTCGGCGCTTGGAATGAACCGACGACTTGCGCTACAACAGAGAGACGGGCAAGGACTTGGAATGCCTGCTGCCCAGATTGCGGTAAGGAGAGATTGTGGAACTTTTGATTCAACTGCGAAACCTGGAAAAAGTGATCGAGGCAGGGCCAAATAAATTTTGGCTATTGCGCAGAGTCAATTTAGATATTCAGCCGGGCGAATTTGTGACCATCATGGGCCCTTCCGGCGCGGGAAAGTCCACGCTGCTGAGCATCATCGGGATGCTTGATGGGGCATGGACCGGCGACTTTTATTTCTTGGGCGAAGCCGTTCACAAACTCAACGTCAAGAAGAGGAACGAGCTGCATAAAGCGAATATTGGATTTGTGTTTCAGAGCTATCACCTGATCGACAATCTGACGGTATTCGAGAATCTGGAAGTTCCCCTCTCGTACAAGAACGTGCCTCACAAAGAGCGCGTTAGCCTGGTTTGCGACACGCTGGACCGCTTCCACATCGTGGGCAAGAAAGACCTGTTCCCGAATCAGCTTTCCGGCGGGCAGCAGCAGCTTGTGGGCGTGGCCCGGGCGGTAATTCTTAGTCCGAAATTGATTTTGGCTGATGAGCCGACTGGAAACCTTCATTCCGCGCAAGGCGATGAGATCATGCAGCTCTTCAAAAGGCTGAATGATGGGGGAACCACGATTATTCAAGTCACGCACTCGGAGAGAAATGCATCCTACGGGAGCCGCATTATCCAGTTGAAAGACGGGTGGGTTGTGGGAGACGGCGCAACGGCGGGGGCGCAAGTCGGGGCGGCACAACCCGCATGAGCAGATGCTTGCCAAGCGTGAGGCGGTACTCCGAACGCCTCTCACCGTGCCTGAACGACGGCAGTAGGATAAACTTCACAAAATCATTCGAATGAAGACGACTAGCCCGCACCCTTATCGAGTACTTTTAGCTGACGACCAGGCGGACATCCGCGATGCTCTGCGCTTGCTGTTGAAGCGCGAGGGGTATGAAACGCAAGGTGTTGCGTCCCCGGCAGAGGCACTGAGCGCGATTGAATCGCGGGAATTTGACGCGGCGCTGATGGATCTTAATTACACACGGGACACGACGTCAGGCCAAGAAGGGCTCGACCTGCTGACGCGTATCCAGATGCTCGACAGTACGTTGCCGGTGATCGTCATGACGGCGTGGAGCAGCATCGAAGTGGCTGTGGAGGCGATGCGCCGCGGGGCGCGGGACTTTGTCCAGAAGCCGTGGGAAAACACGCGCCTGCTTGCCATTCTGCGGACGCAAATCGATTTGCGCCAGGCGCTGAGACAAGCGTCGCGTCTTGAAGCTGAGAACCGCATCCTGCGCGCGGAATCGCGGCCGACGTTTCTGGCAAAGTCTCCGGCGATGGCGCCGGTGCTGGAGCTGATTGGCCAAATCGGACCTTCAGACGCCAATGTTTTGATCACGGGAGAACACGGCACCGGAAAGGAAGTTGTAGCGCGAACACTGCATGCGTTGTCGGGACGTTCGACTAAGCCAATGGTGACCGTAAATGCGGGCGGGCTGTCCGAAGGCGTGTTCGAAAGCGAGCTTTTCGGTCACGTAAAAGGCGCGTTCACAGATGCACGGTCCGACCGTGTTGGACGATTCGAACTCGCGGATGGCAGCACGCTGTTTCTGGACGAAATTGCGAACGTTCCGCTTAACCTGCAGGCAAAACTTTTGCGCGTGCTGGAAACGGGGGATCTTGAGCGTGTCGGCTCGTCCACGACGCGGCGCGTGAATGTGAGAGTGCTGGCGGCTACCAACGCCGATGTGAATGCCGAGGCCGCCGCGGGCCGGTTCCGTCAGGACCTGCTCTTTCGCTTGAATACGATCGAGATTCACATTCCTCCATTGCGCGACCGGCGCGAGGACGTCGACCTTCTTGCGCACCATTTTCTCCATGGCTACTCGCAACGTTATCGCAAGAATATTTCAGGTTTCGATCAGGCGGCCGTTAAAGCTCTTCATGAACATGCATGGCCAGGTAACGTTCGCGAGCTCGATCACGCGGTGGAGCGAGGCGTGCTTCTTTCGCCCGGACCTTCGGTGCGCGCGGCGGACCTCGGTTTGCGCGCGCATGCCGCCGGCGGCGCGGCCAAGCTGGAGGAGATGAGCCTCGACGAAGTTGAGCGCTATCTGATCCAGCGCACTCTTTCCCGCCACGAAGGGAACGTCAGTCAGGCAGCCAAGGCTCTAGGATTGAGCCGCAGCGCCATGTATCGCCGGCTGCAAAAACATGGACTGGAATGAGGGAATTGTCCTATGTGCGCCGGATCCAGCTCCTCGCGCTAGCAGCGGGTTTCCCAGGCTCTTTGATCGCCATGCTTCTCTTGTGGCACGGTAAATATTCCTCCGGCGCCGTGTGGACGCTGGCTTTTCTCATTTTTTCTCTCTGGCTTGGCTTCGCCTTCTCGCTGCGGCATCGCGTTGTTTTTTCCTTGCAAACACTCTCGAATCTCCTGGCGGCCCTGCGCGAGGAAGACTTCTCGCTGCGCGCCCGCGGAGCACGAAGCGACGATGCCATGGGAGAAGTGATGATTGAAGTCAATGCCCTCGGCGAAGTCCTTCGGCAGCAGCGGTTGGGCGCGCTCGAAGCCAATGCCCTGTTGCGCACCGTGATGGAGGAGATCGATCTCGCCGTCTTCACCTTCGACAACAACAACAAGCTGCGGCTGGTTAATCGCGCCGGGGAGCGATTGCTGGGCCGGCCGGAAGAGCGGCTGCTGGGATTTACGGCGGAGGAATTAGGACTCAGCGCCTGTCTGGAAGGTGAGGCCGCGCACACGATGGAGCTGGCATTTCCGGGCGGTTCGGGTCGCTGGGGGCTGCGCCGCGGCACGTTTCGTCAGGGAGGCTTGCCTCACCAGCTTGTGGTCTTGAGCGATTTGAGCCGCACGCTGCGTGATGAAGAGCGCAAAGCATGGCAGCGGCTCATTCGCGTTCTCGGGCACGAACTAAACAATTCGCTTGCCCCTATTCAATCGGTCGCCCAGGGTTTGGAGAGCGGGCTGCTGAGTGCTTCCAAATCTCCGGAACTGAACAGCGAAGCGACTGCTTCCATCCTGGATGATCTCCGGCAGGGGCTGAGCATCATTCGGTCTCGCACCGAAGCGCTTGGGCGATTCATGGCCGCTTATTCCCAGCTTGCGCGGCTGCCGCAGCCGAAGCTGCTGCCTGTTAATGTCACAGAATGGATATGCCGGACGGTGAAACTCGAGACGCGAGTGAAGGTCAGCGTTGATAAGGGGCCCGACGTGGTTATTTCAGCGGACGCCGACCAGCTGGAGCAGTTGCTGATTAACCTGATTCGGAATGCGGCGGACGCGACGCTGGAAACCGGCGGATGCGTTCGAGTCGGCTGGTCCCGGAAAGGGGCACAGCTTGACGTGTGGGTGGTGGACGAAGGCCTGGGCCTTCCAAATACTTCGAACCTGTTCGTTCCGTTCTTTACCACGAAGCCGGGCGGCTCCGGAATTGGACTTGTTCTGAGCCGCCAGATCGCCGAAGCTCATGGCGGCGAACTAACTTTAAAGAACCGATCCGATGCCCGCGGTTGCAGGGCGATGCTTCGACTGCCGGTCTAGGCCACGCTTCACAGAATCCTCGGGCCTCGACCCGGACATTTCTTCCGCTACCGCAGAATATCAGGAGTTTTCTTATTTTCGGGAGGGCGACTTAGTAGTGTTCACGCGCGGTGGTTGAAAACGATAGCCGACCCAGGGTTCCGTCCGGATATATTTCGGCTGTGCCGGATCGCTTTCAATCTTCTTGCGCAACTGATTGATCACCACGCGCAGATTTTCAGTCTCTCCTCCATATTCTGGGCCCCAAACGGACTGCAGAAGCCTTCGATGAGTCAGCGGCTTGCCCTGGTTGGCAATCAAGTGCTTGAGTACGTCGAATTCCTTTGGTGTCAGGTGCACTTCCTGGCCGCGCACGGTCAACTGCCGGCTTTCAAAATCCAGCGTCAGCTCTTTCGAAACAAAAGGAGGCAGCGACTCAGCGGGAGCGTACCGGCGCAAAGCGGCACGAATCCGCGCCAGCAATTCTTCGATGCCGAAGGGTTTGACCACATAATCGTCCGCCCCGGCGTCTAATGCGAGGACTTTGTCCCGTTCCGCGTTTCGAACCGTAAGCATGATGATGGGTGCCTCGGACGATTCGCGAATCTCGCGGCACGCCGCAATTCCTCCGATGCCCGGCATGTTCACGTCGAGCAGCACCAAGTCGGGCTTTTCGTTACGAACGGCTTCCACGGCTTCTTCGCCTGTTTTGGCTTCGATGATCACGTAACCCTGGCTGGAGAGTGTGGAACGAAGCACTCGCCGAATTTGCGGCTCATCGTCTGCGACCAGAATCGATGCGCCCGTCATAAGGACCGTTCCGCTCTGCGCGCGACAGGCAGGGAAAAAGAAAAGACCGAGCCATGACCGAGCTGGCTGGTCACATTGATGGTTCCTTTGTGAGCCGCCACAATCGCCTTGGCGATCGGCAATCCCATTCCGGTACCGCGCACAAGATAGCGCTGATCTTTTCCGCGATAGAATTTATCGAAAATCATTCCCTGCTCAAGGTCGTCGATGCCCGGGCCCCGGTCAGCCACGCTGGCCGTTACGTAATCCCCGCTCAGTTCCGCGGTGATGATGATTGGCTGCTCCTTAGGAGAGTACAGGTTCGCATTGTCGATGAGCTTCACCAAGATGTCTTGAGCACGGTCAAGATCGGCTTCCACAGGCGGAAGATCGGGCGCCACTCTCAGTCGAATCTCCCGCGCCCCTAGTGAGGACTTGGAAAGCGTGAGGGCGCCCTGAATAATCTCTTCGATCGACGTCGGCGTGAAATGCAATTCGATTTCACCTGCTTCGAGGCGCGCCATCTCGGCAGCCTCTTCGACGAGATGGTTCAGCCGGTCGCATTCTTCATTGATGATACTCAGCAATTCGTGACTCTGCGGAGCGGTCGCTTCCCCGCTGGCAAGGAGGCTTGTTACCGCCGCTTTCATGGAGGTCAACGGCGTGCGAAAATCGTGCGTGACGGAATCCAGCAGCGCGGACTTCAGCCGTTCTCCTTGTCTCTCGGCCTCCGACTGGCCGAGCTGTTCCACAGCTCTCGCCCGCTCGATGGCGATGGCCACCAGGCTGCCAATGGCGTCGAGCGTCTGCCGCGAGAGTCTTGCCCCGGAAATACCAAGACTCCCGATGGCCCGCACGCCGAGACGCACCGGAACGAAGTAAATACTCTGCGACGACTCGATGGTCATTTCATCCCAGAGGAAGGCGGTCTTCATTTTCTCTTCATCGAGATGCGCTGCGCCATACCCTGATCGATAGAACTTTTCCTTCTGCGGAAGGAACAGCTCGGCTGCACCAGCCTCGAAACTCTCCACGATATAATTCGGGATGGCATTCATCAACTGGATGACGTTGCCCTCTCCCAGCAATTTTTGGCTGAATTTATAGAGCCGTTCAATCTCGCGGCGGCGGCTGTGCGCCTCATCTGCTTCTCTCCGGATCCGTGCCGAGAGCTGGCTGCCCATGATAGATGTAACCAGGAACGCCCCGAGGGCTACCCAATTCTGTGGGTCGGCGATGCTTAAATTCCCAACGGGGGGCAAGAACGCATAATTAAAGACCAGCATGGCCACGACGGACATGAAGACGGAGACCGCCATGCCCCAAACCGCTGAAACTGCTAGAATTGCCAAAAGAAACGTCAGCGCGACCGTAGTCTGATTGACAAGAAGTACGTGGCTGTAAAGAAACGCGATGCCGGCAACGATGGCGATGGACAGTGCAAAACCAAATGTCCGGCCGGCTAGGAATCTCTGCATTTCCCTATTCTAGCGCAGGCTTTCGATTTGCCACGGAGAAGATGGCCTTTGCCGAAGAAGCCGGAAGAGTGGTTGGAAATTGCGTCTCCGCCGCAAAAGTCACGCGGCATCTTTAAGCTTTTCCTTGGGTATGCTCCGGGTGTCGGCAAAACGTTCAGCATGCTGAGCGAGGCGCTCCGCCGCAGAAGCCGTGGCGAAGACGTGGTGATTGGAGTCGTGGAAACCCACGGCCGCAAAGGCATTGAAGAACTCCTCGCAAGTATTGAGTCCGTCCCCCGGAAAAAGATTGAATACAAGGGAACAATTTTTGAGGAGATGGATGTGGAAGCCATTCTCGCGCGCCGTCCACAAGTGGTCCTGGTCGACGAACTGGCGCACACGAATATTCCCGGGAGCAAGCATCGCAAGCGTTATGAAGACGTTCAAGAACTTCTGGCCGCAAAAATCGATGTATTGTCCACGCTCAATATCCAGCACATTGAAAGCATCGCGCCCATCGTTCGTTCCATCACTGGCATCACCGTGCGCGAGACGGTTCCTGACTGGGTCCCCCTGACTGCCAGTGAAACCGTAATGGTGGACCTTACGCCGGAAGCCCTGCAAAACCGCATGAAGCGGGGCGACGTCTACAGCTCCGAAAAAGTGGAACGCTCCCTCAAGAATTTCTTCCGCCGCGGCAATCTGATTGCCCTCCGCGAGCTGGCGTTGCGTCAGGTGGCGGAGCAGGTTGACCGCAGCCTCGAATCCTACATGGAAGCCGAGGACATCCGGAAGAACTGGGCGGTGCGGGAACGCATAGCCGTCTGTATCTCGTCGAACCCTTCGGGGCAGTACCTGATCGCGCGAGGCGCACGCATGGCGCGCCGCATGGATGCGGAACTCTACGTGGTCCACGTGGACCGCGAGTTCGGCCTGAAAGAATCAAACCAGAATGCTCTCAGCGCCAATCTGCGCTTTGCGGAAAGTCTCGGCGCGCTGGTGGTGCGCTTAAAAGGCCGGAGCGTTGCGGACAGTGTGGCCGAATTTGTCCGCTCGAAACATATCACCCAGGTGATTTTCGGCCGCGCCGCGGTACACGACTGGCGAAAGTATCTCTACCTGTCGGCAGTTCACCGATTCCTGCGCGAGTCGCCGGCCGTGGACGTTCATATCGTCACGCAGGAATCCGAAGAACAAGTTTGAACTACGGCGCCGCGGGATTCTGCAGACTGCCTTTCAATTCCAACTCGATTTCAACCGCGTGGTTGACCTTGAGGAAAAAATTGCCCGGATTCTTGAGGCCCCAATCGATGAATGGCACATGGAACTTCGCGGTGCCCGTCCAATGATCTCCAGCAAGTTCTACCTGGACGGGCACGGTCATCTCATGCTCGCTGCCATGACACACAAAAACTCCGTGCACCTGAACGGTAAACGCTCCTCGCTGCGAAATGTCTCCTTCCACGCGGTCGGGCCGAAAAATGATATCCGAATATCTACCGCTCTCGAGAACTTCCCGGTGCATTTTCGTGTCGCGTCCATCGTTGCCACTATTCCCGCTGGTTGCATCCACCACGATCTCTCCGCTGGCCTTTCCCGTGGCCGTATTCAACTTCACATAACCCTTCTTGAATGCGAATGATCCGTGCACGGTGTGAACTGTGCTCTCAAGTGTCCAGTGGATCTTGCTCTTCGCAGGATCGATCCCGAGAATAATCTCGCTAGACGGGGGCGGCGGAGTGGCATGCTGCGGGAGAGCGCTGAGCACCTCCAGCGTCACGGGCGCCGCTACCAGAAAATAGAAGACCCGTGCCAGACGGCTTCGGGACCAGTTCATCTTTCACTCTCTCCGTTCACGCGGTCAGAAGTTGCCAACCAAGGCGCAGACTTGTAGCCGCAAGGAATTTGCACGAAGACTCTCCCAAGTGCGCCGCCAGCAGTCGCGCGAACAATTCCGGCTCCTGGGCCAAACACCGCAGCACGCGCTTTCTCACAGACGGATAACGATCCAGCAAAAGCAAGAGCCGGCTCATGGTATTCGGCCGTCTTGCGAGCTTGCGGTGATCTCGTTGGTAATTCTCAAGTTTTCCGCTGCCTAATGCGTTGGCGACTGCTATCGCCTGCTGGAAACTCAAGCAGAGCCCTTCTCCCGTGACAGCGTCAACACTTCCGGACGCGTCTCCTATCAGCGCAATATTCCCTTTGTAGACCTGATGTAAACTGCGCGTCACGGTCACCGCACCCCGTTCCGCGCTGCTTGGTTGGGCGTGACGCAAGTAGCCGGCTAACCTCGGAAACTCCTTCCAGGCATCCTGAAGACGCATCCGCGGATCGCGCGAGATCAACGCGACGCAGGTCTCATCGTTGCTGAGCGGCGTGACGTAGACCTGCACATTTTTGGCCCAGTGGATCTCCATATAATCGGTCCACGCACTCACTCGAAGGTGTTGTCTCTGCGCGTATCGGATTTCTCGTTGGCCCTTCGCATTCAAGCCGATCCAACGTCTCACGCGCGAGTGGATGCCATCAGCTCCGATGATCCAGCGCGCCTTGACAACTTTACCGCCTAGAATAGCGCCACCACCCGACAAGCCGGCGACGGGCGTGTTCCACAGCAGGGTGACTCCACATTCTTGTGCTCTCTCGAGCATCTTCTTATGCAGAACTGTTCGTCGTACGCCGAAACCACTGGCACCTGAAAAATTTGCTTCCACGGAGGTCATGGCATCCACAAAGCGGACTCCACGAAAGGCTTGTCCGTCGCCCGGACAAATTGCCACCCCCAGTTCGCGCAGGGCCGCGATGGTGCCCGGCAGTAGGCCTTCCCCACAAGCTTTGTCAATCGGAGGCTTCGCGCCGTCCGCGACGGTAACATCGAAGCCTTTCATTCGCGCAGCGATGGCCGCAGCCAATCCTGCCGGTCCTCCACCTATAATTAGCACACCAGTGCCCTCGCCCACTTTGTCTCCTTGAATCGCTCCGCCCTGGGTGACCGGACCGCTCGCTAGTTAGATGTTGAGACCACCAGGAAGATGCCTAACGTGCCCGGAACTCTCGCCGCACTTCTGCGCACGTAGCCAAAACGAACTTTGCGAGCAAGTCCTTGCATAAGCCATTTTTATTTGATCTGACATAACTATTAATTTGACTCATTGACTTCCCCGCCCCATGCTGCTAATTTGATGGCGAACGCTTATGTTTTGCCTCGCCTTCACAATAAACGATCGGATTCTCGCGAGGCGTGATACTGCTCAAATCGTAGACCCAATTGTCGTGCGAATTATTCCCGCTCCCGTAGGGGGAACAACAGGCGGATGATGGCGGCCTAGTACAGAATCACTGGAAGCTTTCGGGGCCATCATCCAGACCGGGATGATGGCCATGTTTTTTCAGGATTCGCAGTTTTCAGGGAGGAAGCAGTTGATGACCATCGGGGGAACTCCGCAGTGAGCGATTCTTTACCCAAACCGCGCAGCCGGGCTCTGATTGACGGTGCAAACCGCGCGGGTGCGCGCGCCATGCTTCGTGCCTGCGGCCTCCAGGATGATGATTTCAAGAAGCCGCTCATCGGCGTGGCGAATACGTGGATCGAGATAGGCCCTTGCAATTATCACCTTCGCGAACTTGCTCAGCATGTGAAGGAAGGAATTCGCGCGGCAGGCGGGACTCCCCTGGAGTTCAACACGGTCTCCATTTCCGATGGCATCACCATGGGTACGGAGGGCATGCGCACGTCTTTGGTTAGCCGCGAGGTTATCGCCGATTCGATCGAGCTCGTTACGCGGGGTAATCTCTTCGATGCGTTGATAGTTCTAGTCGGCTGCGACAAGACCATCCCTGGCGGCGTGATGGCCTTGGCGCGTCTCAATATTCCCGGACTGATTCTGTATGGCGGGTCGATCGCGCCCGGCCAGTTCGAGGGCCACTCCGTCACGATTCAGGATGTCTACGAAGCCATCGGCAAGCATGCGCGCGGCGGAATGACCGATGTGCAGCTCAAGTCGCTCGAAGTGGCGGCATGCCCTGGGGCGGGCGCATGCGGCGGACAATTTACGGCCAATACAATGGCGTTAGTCTGCGAATTTCTAGGAATTGCGCCCATGGAACTCTCCAGCGTTCCCGCAACAAACGTGGGAAAGGCGGCTGCTGGTCACCGCGCGGGCGAATTCGTCGTCGAACTTCTTCGCCGCGACCTCACTCCCTCGAAAATCATCACCAAAGCAGCGATTGAAAATGCCATCACCGGAGTCGCCGCAACTGGCGGCTCGACAAACTCTGTGTTACACCTTCTGGCTATTGCCAACGAAGCGAAAATTCCGCTTTCCATTGATGATTTTGACCGCATCAGTTCGCGCGTGCCCATCATTGCCGATCTCAAACCCGGAGGAAGATTTGTCGCAACCGATCTCTACGCAGCAGGCGGCACTGCTCTCGTCGCAAAGCGCTTGCTTGAAGCTGGATTGCTCCGCGGAGACGCCATCACCGTCACTGGCAGTACTCTCGCCGAAGAAGCAGCCAAAGCCAAAGAGACGCCGTCGCAAGAAGTCGTCCGCAAGCTCAATGCGCCTCTTAAGCCCACTGGAGGGCTCGTCATCCTGAAAGGGAATCTAGCTCCGGAGGGTTGCGTGATCAAAGTCGCGGGCCATAATCTGCAGAATTTCCGGGGCCCCGCGCGAGTATTCGACAACGAAGAAGCGGCCTTTGCCGCCGTCGAGCAAGGCGTCATCAAAGCCGGGGATGTAATCGTCATTCGCTATGAGGGCCCGAAAGGTGGTCCAGGAATGCGGGAAATGCTGGCGGTTACTGCCGCGCTGGTTGGTGCCGGCTTGGGCGATTCCGTCGCGTTGCTTACGGACGGACGATTTTCCGGTGCCACGCACGGTCTCATGGCCGGGCACGTCGCCCCCGAAGCCGCCAATGGCGGCCCCATCGCGGCTATCGCGGAAGGTGACACCATCATCTTCGATATTCCCAAGCGCCAACTGACCCTGGATGTTAGTGCCGCAGAGATTCAGAAACGTCTCGCTGCATGGAGACCGCGCCAGCCGCGCTTTACGAGCGGGGTCATGGCTAAATACGCCTTGCTTGTTTCTTCTTCTTCTCTTGGCGCGGTTACGGCCGTGCCGGCAACTTTTTCGGCGCCAGCTCCGGCTGGCTCGCATGCGAGGGCTCAATGAAGCTAACCGGTGCAGAAATTCTTTGTGAATCGCTCACGCGGCTCGGCGTGCGCGAAATTTTCGGCTATCCCGGTGGCGCGATTCTCCCGGTTTACGATGCGCTTGGTAAGTCGAAGCTGCACCACGTCCTCGTGCGCCACGAACAAGGCGCTACGCATATGGCCGACGGCTACGCGCGCGCCAGCGGCGGAATCGGCGTCGCGATGGCTACATCTGGTCCTGGCGCGACGAATATGGTTACTGGAATTGCGACCGCCATGATGGATTCTTCTCCGGTCGTCTGCATTACCGGCCAGGTCAGCAGCAAAGTGCTGGGCTCCGACGCGTTTCAAGAGATCGATATCACGGGCATCACCATGCCCATCACCAAGCACAACGTGGTGGTCACGAAAGCAGAGGACATTGCGCGCACTCTCCGCGAAGCGTTCTTGATCGCCAACAGCGGACGTCCGGGCCCTGTGCTCGTCGACGTCACCAAAGACGCGCAGCAGGCCTCCGCTGAATTCAATTGGGAAGCATCCGCGCCAAAACTTCCTCCGAAGCGCCTGCGCAACAATCACGATCAGGCCGAATTCGACCGCGCCGTCGAAATGCTGAACACCGCCAAACGTCCTATCATCCTCGCCGGGCATGGCATCATGGTTTCCGGCGCGATGCGCGCCTTTGAACAATTCGTCCGCGCTGGCAATTATCCCGTCGCCATGACGCTCCTCGGCATCGGCTGCTTCCCTGCCAATGATCCTCTGAACCTCGGCATGATGGGCATGCACGGCGAAGCCTGGGTCAACAACGCTATTCAGGAAGCCGACCTCCTCATTGCCGTGGGCATGCGGTTTGACGACCGCGTCACCGGCGACCTGCGCACTTACGCCCAGAGCGCCCGCAAAATCCACATTGAGATCGACCGCGCCGAAATCAACAAAAACGTGAAGGTTGACGCAGCACTTGTCGGCGATGCCCGTGAGGTTCTTGAAAGACTGACGCCTCATCTCCAGACCTGCGATCGCAGCGCATGGATTCGCCATGTTGCGGAACTCAAAGGCGATTCGGCAGTGCGTGACATTCAGAGCTTGCCGGACAACGGCCACCTCTACGCCGCGCACGTCATCAACGATATCTGGAAAGAGACACACGGTGAAGCCATCGTCGTCACCGATGTCGGCCAGCATCAAATGTGGGAGGCGCAGTATTACCACCACAATCGCCCCCGCACGCTGATCACCTCCGGCGGACTCGGCACCATGGGTTTTGCGCTTCCCGCCGCGATTGGCGCGAAGTTCGCGAAGCCCGACTCCGAAGTCTGGGTGGTCGTGGGTGATGGCGGATTCCAGATGACCATGAGCGAGCTGGCTACCATCGTTCAAGAAAAAATCAACATCAAGATCGCTATCATTAACAACGGCTATCTCGGCATGGTCCGCCAGTGGCAGGAATTTTTTTATGACAAGCGCTACGTCGCAACTCCGCTCGTCGCGCCGGATTTTGCCGCGCTCGCTAATGCTTTTGGGATTCGCGGAGAGCGCATCACCAAGCGCGCCGAAGTGGTGCCCACCATCCGCTCCGCGCGCGAGTCGAACGAGACTGTCCTGATCGACTTCCGCGTTGAACAGGAAGACTCCGTCTACCCCATGGTTGCCGCGGGCGCTTCCTTAAGCGACATGATCCGGCGTCCCAACAATCCGCTCGTCGAAACGGCGACCGAGCCATAGGAGAATAGAGGAAAAACATGCAAACACTTGTCGCCTATGTCGAAAACAAACCCGGCGTCCTGAATCGCGTCTCTTCTCTTGCGCGGCGGCTGGCTATCAATATCGATTCACTCACGGTGGGGCCAACCGAGAACGAAGAAATCGCCCGCATGACGATCGTGGCGCACACCGATGAAAGAGGCGCGCATCGCTTGGAAGCCAGTCTGGAAAAGCTAGTGGACGTCCTGCTTGCGGAAAATATCTCGACTCGCGCTCTACTCGAACGTGACTTGGCTTTGATAAAAGTTTCTGCCGATCAGCAGAATCGCCCTCATCTGATGGAATTGATCAAAGTTTTCCGCGCGCGTGTCGTCGATGTCGCCCCGGAGTCGCTCATCATCGAGGTCTCAGGCACAGTCGATAAAATTGACGGCTTACTTGAAGTGCTTCGGCCCTTCGGGGTGCTGGAGATGGCCCGTACCGGGCGCATTTCCATGACCCGCGGCGGCGATTTGTTACAGCCACCGACCGTTCCGGCTGAATCGCCCGAAGCAGTGGAAGCGAGGTCAAAGTAGGACAGACATTCTTGTCTGTCCGCTCTCACTGCTGACACCAGTGGATAGGCGTCGAAAATATTTCCGAATCAATTAGCCTTCGACCACAAACTGGTCACGAGAGGAAGCAAATGGCAAATCTCTACTACGACAATTCGGCTGACATTTCACTGATACAGGCAAAGAAAGTCGCCATCATCGGCTACGGATCGCAGGGTCATGCGCACGCGCTCAATCTCCGCGATAGCGGCGTCTCCGTCCGCGTCGGCCTGCACGAAGGGAGCGCCTCGCGCGCCAAAGCGGAAAAGGCAGGCTTGACCGTCAACTCGCCCGCGGAAGCCGCTGCCTGGGCTGACGTCATCATGATCCTCGTTCCGGACACCAAGCAGCCCAAGCTATATCGCGACGCCATCGAGCCAAATCTCAAGCAAGGCAAGACTTTGATGTTCGCGCATGGCTTCAACATTCGTTTCGGAACGATCAAACCGCCTGCCGCTGTCGATGTCTCCATGATCGCGCCAAAAGCACCTGGCCACCGCGTTCGCGAGGTCTTCACCGAAGGCGGCGGAACACCCGCCCTGCTGGCCGTCGAACAGGATGCCAGCGGCTCAGCGAAAGCGCTGGCCCTTGCTTACGCCAAGGGGCTCGGCTGCACGCGCGCCGGCGTTCTGGAGACGACATTCACTGAAGAGACGGAAACCGATCTCTTTGGCGAGCAGGCTGTGCTTTGTGGAGGCGTGAGTGAATTGATCAAGGCAGGTTTCGAGACGCTCACGGAAGCTGGCTACCAGCCCGAAGTCGCTTATTTCGAATGCATGCATGAGCTCAAACTCATCGTTGATTTGATTTACCGCGGCGGCCTCAGCTATATGCGTTACTCGGTGAGTGATACAGCCGAGCAAGGCGATTATTCCGCCGGGCCGCGCATCATCACCAAGCAAACGCGCGAAGAGATGCGCAAAATCCTCGCGGAGATCCGCAACGGCAGTTTCGCAAAGGCCTGGATCGCAGAAAATGAAAAGGGTTGCCCCAATTTTCTCGCCACGCGCCAGCGCGAACAGCAGCACTCCATTGAGCAACTCGGCCCTAAACTACGCGCGATGATGCCTTTCCTGCAGCCGGTGATCGCGCCAGGACTCGAAAACAAAGCGGCCGCGTCGAAAAAATAAGCTCCGATCGGTCTACCTGCACGCAGCTCGCAGTAGCCTCCGGTTGACACCGCGCGGAAATTGGGCAATCCTCTGGCGTTTTGGAGGATTCCCCTTTGAAGAATAGCTCTCGTGTCTTTCTACTGCGCTGCGTCGTAGTCTCATTGGCCTTTTGCCTGCCACAGACGCCGCCGGCTCTCGCGCAGTCTGAACCCACCCTGGCCGAACGCATTCAGAAGGTCATCAAGCGACCCGAATTTGCTCACGCTAATTTCGGCATCGAGTTCTACTCGCTCGACACCGGCAAAGTCGTCTACGCGCTCAATGCTGATAAATTGTTTGTCCCCGCTTCGACCACGAAAATCCTCACCGAAGGTACCCTGCTCGCGAAGCTCGGCGCGGACTACCGCTTCCATACGCGCGTCTACCGCACAGGAACAATCGATAAGCACGGCACACTTAGGGGCGACTTCGTCCTCGTCGCCAGTGGCGATCCTAACCTTTCTAATCGCATCCAGCCCGGCGACACACTGGCATTAGTCGATGAAGATCACTCTTACCAGGGGCCTGCTCTTCCCGGTGATCCTCTCTTAGTGATCAAGCAACTCGCAAAAGACGTCGCAGCCAAAGGCATTCGCAAGATCGAAGGACGCGTGCTGATCGACACCTCCCTGTTCCCCGACGGCCCTCGAGAAGGTGGTACAAACGTCGTCATGTCTTCCATTATGGTCAATGACAATGTCATTGACCTCATCGGTTCGCCGGGCGCGAAAGCGGGAGATCCCATCGATCTCAAATCCTCGCCTCAAACCTCCTACGTAAAGTTCGTGAATCACCTGATCACTTCTCCCGCTGGCACTAAGCCGACCTTCGAGCTACCGGATTTCACCACAAATCCGGATGGTTCCGTCTCGGTCACCTTGTCGGGCAGTTTGCCAGTCGGCATCGCTCCTCAACCAGCGACGATTGCGGTTCCCTCTCCAACAAAGTTTGCCGAAACTGTCTTCCGCGAAGCACTCTCAGCTGCGGGTATTCAAATCAAGAATGGCCCAGCAGCCGTCACTGATTTTTCTCCCTATACGCGTTTCTATACGGCGGAGAATCAGGTAGCCGAACACGTGTCTCCTCCACTCTCGGAAGAAATCAAGGTCACGCTCAAAGTGAGCCAGAATCTGCACGCCGGCATGGGGCCGTACCTCCTCGGCAGCCTCGTAGGGAAAGACAGGAAGACCGCTCTTGACGCTGGATTCAAAGTCGAACATGGCTTCCTCCAATCGGCGAAGTTGGACTTGTCCGGCGCGGCGCAAGGCGATGGAGCCGGCGGCGACTGGGCCGACCTCTTCAGCCCTGATTTCATGGTGCAGTACCTCACGTATTGGTCCACCCGTCCTGACTATCAGGATTTCTTCAAGGCGCTCCCGATTCTCGGCAAAGACGGGACCCTGGCGAAGATTCAAACCAATTCCCCTGGCGCGGGCCATGTCTTCGCAAAAACCGGCACATTCGGCTCCGAAGACAGGTTGGGCGGCAAAATGATGCTGAACGGCAAAGGCCTTGCCGGTTACGTACTCACCAAAGACGGCAAGAGACTTGCCTTCGCCGCGTACGTCAATCACGTCTCGCTCGCACCCGATCCGGAAGCTGCGCAGCACGTGGCCGGTCAAGCTCTCGGAGAAATTGCTGCAGCCGCCTATGATGCCAACCTGGAAGCCTCGGGAGGAGCGGGCGACTACGATCTCATCATCCGCAACGGTCACATCATCGATGGCACGGGAAATCCCTGGTATGCGGCTGACGTCGGCGTCAGCGGGGATCGCGTCGCCGCGATCGGCGATTTGCACGAAGCCCACGCGAAGCGCGAAATCGACGCCACGGGCCGCATCGTCGCTCCTGGCTTCATTGACATGCTTGGACAGTCCGAAGTTTCTCTTCTGCTCGACAATCGTTCGCTGAGCAAGCTCTCCCAGGGGATCACTACGGAAATTACGGGCGAAGGCGGGTCCATCGCTCCGCAAAATGAAAAAACCATCGCGCCTCTAAAGCCGTTTCTCGAGCATTACAAACTCACGGTTGATTGGACCACTCTCGATGGCTATTTCCGCCGCCTCGAAAAGCAAGGCACGCCGCTCAACATCGGTACCTACGTCGGTTCCGCGCAAGTGCGCGAGGCTGTAATTGGGGACGACGATCGCTTGCCTACGCCTGCCGAGCTGGAGCAAATGAAATCCCTCGTCGAGCAAGCCATGAAAGACGGCGCTCTCGGCCTCTCCAGCGCGCTCATCTATCCACCGAACATCTACGCGAAGACTGATGAGCTTATCGCTCTCGCCCAAGTCGCCTCAAGATACGGCGGACTCTATGCCACGCACATGCGCAGCGAAGGCGCTTCGGAAATGCCAGCGCTCGCCGAAGCCATTCGCATTGGCCGCGAAGCCAATCTTCCCGTCGAAATCTTTCACCTAAAAGTCAGCGGCAGGCCCCGCTGGGGCAGCATGAAAAACGTCGTCGCCACCATCCAGCTCGCGCGCGATTCGGGACTCGATATTGCCGCGGACATGTATCCCTACACAGCAGGGGCCACGGCGCTTGCTTCCGCGCTTCCGCCGTGGGTTGCAGATGGCGGAGTCCAGAAACTGCTTGAGCGATTGAAAGATCCAGCCGTTCGTGCGCGCATCAAGAAAGAACTCGCGGGCGATCATCCGGACTGGGAAAACCTCTTTTACGATTGCGGCGGCCCTGCGGGCGTTCTCATCGCTTCCGCAGAAAATCCTGACCTTAAGCAATTCGCGGGAAAAACGCTCGCTGACGTTGCAAAGGCGTGGAAGAAATCTCCGGAAGACACACTGATGGATTTCGTCATCGCCGACAAAGCACAAACCGGCGCGATTTATTTCATGGCCAGCGAAGAAGACCTGCGCATCGGTCTCAGCCGGCCATGGACCAGCATCGGCCTCGATGCCGGCGAAATGTCTCTCGACGGGCCGCTATATGAGCCGCACACCCATCCGCGCGCCATGGGTTCTATGCCGCGCTTCCTCGGCCGCTACGTTCGTGGCGAGCATCTCTTGTCACTCGAATGCGCGATTCGCAAGATCACTTCTCTGCCCGCTCAGCGCGAACACCTCGAAAACCGTGGGCTCCTCAAGTCTGGCTACTTCGCCGACATCACCATCTTCGACCCAGCGACCATCATCGACCATGCCGACTTCACGAAGCCCGACCAGCTCTCCGAGGGCATCGACTTCACAATCGTAAATGGGCAAGTCGAATGCGACCACGGGAAATTGACGGGCGCGGCCGCTGGCCGTGTGCTGCGCGGCCACGGCTGGCAGCCGTCAACGAACTAAGATTTAGCCTAACTGGACTAGTCTAAGCTAGACTAGTTTTTTTAGGGAGAGCGCGAAAGAATCAGTTCGATCTGGCGTTCGGAAAAGTGAGCGGCAGGTTTCAGCTCAGCGCCGTTTTCCCCATCTCGGCGACTCGGCGCTCATAAGTCATTTCCACCAAGCCATGCTTTCCGTAATAGCGCAGCACGATTTTATGTCCCGGCTCAATCTTCGCGCGCGTCTTGATCAAGGAATCCGAAAGTTCCACCCACTGCCCATTCACCATGTAACTTCCTTCCCAGCCGCGCAGTTCGAAGTGTCCATCGTTTTTTAGAATCAGCGGTGCGGCGTTGCACGGAATCACCTTCCCGCGGACCTTCGCCTGAGCGCACTGGTAGCGCCCCGAAACGTCCACGGTTTGCGCTTTGCTTTGAGGCAGGAGGAAAAGTACTAGGGCAGCAGTCGCGATGCACCGCGCCAACGCCAAGCCCACCCGGCCGTACCCCATTGGAATCTCCACACCCAGGTCGCGTAGCTGCGGGCGGCGGTCCCTGGCCCTACGTACAGGTGCAATTGGCCAGCCAATGGCTCTTACGCTAAAACACGCATTTACAATGACTTACAAACTGGCCGGTCGGCCAGGAACCACTCCACGAGTACAATTCTTCCACTCAAAACGCCTCCGAAGGAATTTATTTGCATTCTCAAAAGGCGGTTTCTTGTACCCGCTCTGCAGTCGCGAGCCTCATTCAAAAGGTATTTCCGCCACCGCTTGGCCATCCTTTCGGGGGTCAGAAGCTCCGTAGTTCACTCCCGTGGCAGAATCCCTCATAACCGCCTGCCCGCCGCCCATGCCGCTGGAATATGGCCCTTTCAGGTCGATCTTGTGGCCTTTGGCCGACAACTCATTCCGCACGTTCTGCCCGAAACGGTTCTCCATCATCACGTCGCATCCGCCGAACGTATGCTTGCTGAACCTCGGCGCCTCTAGAGCCGCCTGAATATTCATTTTGAAGTCCACCAGGTTCGCAACAAACTGTGCGTGAGCCTGCGACTGATTCCACCCGCCCATGATCCCGAACGCCACGCGCACATCTCCCTTTTGCGCGAACGCCGGAATGATCGTGTGCAATGGCCTCTTCCGTCCCGCCAGAGCGTTTGGTGAATTTGGATCCATGCTGAAGAGTCCGCCGCGATCGTGCAGCGCAAAGCCTGTACCGGCAGCAACGATGCCAGAACCGAAAGCCTCGTAGTTGCTCTGAATGAGAGACACCATGTTTCCCTCGCGGTCGACGACACTCAGATAGGTTGTGTCGTTTCCTACGGGGATTTCCCCTGCCGTCACGTCGCAGTTCGCCTTGTCTGAGTCAATCAACTTGGCCTTTTGCGCTGCCCATTCTTTCGAAAGCAGTGTCGCGACCGGCAATTTCTGTTTCCTCGGGTCGCCGATGTATTTCGCCAGATCCGCGTACGCCGGCTTCTTTGCCTCGATCATGGCGTGCAGGGCTTTGGTCGAGCCGAAGCCCCAATCCTTCTGTCCCAGGGGAAACGTCTCCATGATATTCAGCATCTCCAGCGCCGCGAGGCCCTGCACGTTAGGCGGCAGCTCATAGATCGTCCAATCGCGATAGGCAGTGGAGATCGGCTCCACAAATTCGCTGGAAAATTCAGCCAGATCTTGAGCGTTCATCGGTCCGTTATGCCGTTTCATCGAGTCCAGGATCTTCGCTGCAATCTCCCCTTTGTAAAACGCCTCTCGGCCGTGCTGCGCAATCTGCTCGAGCGACCATGCCAGATCAGGATTGCGAAACACTTCGCCCAACTTCGGCGCGCGGTCTCCTGGAAGATAGGTCTTCGCCGCCGCTTCATCCGTCCGCAGGTAATCAACTTCCGCCGTCCAATATCCTGCCGTCCACTCAGGTACCGGGAACCCGTCCTGCGCCGTTCGAATCGCCGCCGCCAGATCCTCCGCCAGCTTCTTCCTTCCAAATTTGTCCGCAAGCTTCTGCCAGCCATCCACGGCTCCGGGCACAGTGATTGCATTCACTCCCTGCTGCGGCATGCTGCGAATTCCCTGCTTCTGCAGATACTCGATTGTCAGTCCCTTGGGCGCCCATCCGCTCGCATTCAATCCGTATAGCTTGTTGCCCTTCGCGTCGTACACAATCGCGAACAAATCGCCGCCGATGCCGTTCATCATCGGCTCCACGACTCCCATCATCGCGTTGGTGGCGATTGCCGCATCCACGGCATTGCCGCCGCGCTCAAGAATCCGCGCGCCCGCTTGCGCTGCCAGCGGCGACTCCGCCGCCACAATCCCATTTCGCGAAATCACCATCGACCGCCCCTGCGAGCGGTCCTGTGCAACACTCGGTCCTGCCAGAGAAATTGCGATGGAGAGATACAGGAATACGCGCAGCATGGAAAAACTCCTCATGGTTTCTAACCGGACCTACTGGACTTTCTGGTCCTTTTGAACCTCTCGGCCTTTCTTAGTCAAAAGGCGAACGACGAGCTTCCGACTCTTGATCGAAAGACTCTCGTAGAGGGAAGTAATCTTCTGTATCGCCTCTTTCTCGGTGATGGGCCCTGCCGCGGATGGCCTATTCTTGCTGTGTGCTAGGCGCTTATGCGAAGGGAGATAGCTTTGATTGAATATTCCTCCGCAGATGTCGCATGTGACAGTCGCCATTCGTACCCCCACACCGTGCCCATAATAATTGCAAAACGTTTATGGCAGAAGCGAATCCTTTCTCTTGACTTGCTTCAACCACGCCGATGTGGTTGGCATTTCTCCGCCAACGCCCTAGAATTCAGGAGACGTGGGCCGGCGTTCCGGCTAAGCTCAATTGCTGATCCATTGTTTGCCAGGTTGCGGAGACTATCGACTTGTCAGAACAGCAGCGCGCTACGCAGAATGCAGCCTCGATTGCTACTCGCGATCCGCGACTCAACGCGCAGATCGACGCCGTCCTTGCCGCTCGCCACTCCGATCCCTTTGCTCTCCTCGGCCCGCATGCCATCGACGGCAACTGGACCGTGCGCTTT
>Ga0137409_10001648_pt1 | contig 24192 bp, 11 predicted proteins | sample CZODoug1_16funga_FD_122059 | JGI IMG/M metagenome (GOLD analysis project Ga0137409, IMG submission 122059) | Vadose zone soil fungal communities from Angelo Coast Range Reserve, California, USA - CZODoug1_16fungal (Hybrid Assembly) | ecosystem: Environmental > Terrestrial > Soil > Vadose zone...
GCGCGGCCACCTCCCTGCTCGGCACGCTCACGCTGACCAACAGCCAGTGGAACCTGAACGGCACTTCGACTGCGACCTCGACGGTGCTCGACGGCGGGACCATCCGCTACCTCGGCAACTTCAGCGAGACCGGCGCGATGACGCTCGCCGCGGGCGGCGGTACGTTCGACTCGAACAGCTTCGCCCCGACGATCAGCGGCGCCATCGGTGGCGCGGGCGCGCTGACGAAGGTCGGCGCTGGCACGCTCACGTTGACCGGCGACAACACCTACGGCGGCGTGACCACGATCTCCGCCGGGACGCTGCGGATCGGCGGTGGCGGTACGAGCGGCAGCATCTTCGGGCCCATCGTCGATAACGCGGCGTTGGTGATCAGCCGCAGCAATGGCGTCACGCTTCCCGGTGTAATCACCGGCACGGGGACGCTCACGCAGGGCGGCACCGGCACGACGATTCTCACCGGCGACAACACGTACGGCGGCGGCACGACGATTTCCGCCGGGACATTGCAGATCGGCGCTGCGGGTACGACGGGCAGCGTCGTCGGCAACATCACCGACAACGCGGCGCTGGTGTTCAATCGCAGCAACACGCTCACCTATGCGGGCGTAATCACCGGCAGCGGATCGCTCACACAGGCGGGCACCGGTACGACGATTCTCACCAGCGACAGCACCCACGGCGGCGTGACCACGGTTTCCGCGGGAACGCTGCAGCTTGGCAGCGGTGGCGCGACCGGCATTGTCACGGGCAACATCATCGACAACGCCGCGTTGGTTTTCAATCACGACAACGCCATTACCTATGGCCAGGTGCTGACCGGAATCGGCACGCTCGCGCAGTCCGGCAGCGGCATGCTGACGCTCACGGGTGTGAACACCTACACGGGCGGCACGATTCTCAACGCCGGCACACTCTCGATCGCCAACGACAACAATCTGGGCGGCGCTGCCGGAGCACTCACCTTCAACGGCGGCACACTGCTGACGAGTATCGGGATCACCTCCGCTCGCACCGCGAATCTGCTGACCAGCGGCACGATCGACAACGGCACCCGAAACGACACCTTCAGTGGTGTGTTCAGCGGCGCGGGTTCGCTCACGGCGGCCGGCACGGGCATTACAACGCTCACCGGCAACAACACTTTTACGGGACGCACCACGATTTCCGCCGGGACGTTGCAACTCGGCAATGGCGGCACCGGCGGCAGCCTCGCCGGATCGATCATGGATAACGCAGCACTCGCCATCAACCGCAGCGACAGCGTCACGCTGCCCGGCGTGATCTCGGGCAGCGGCACGCTGACGCAGGCGGGCACCGGCACCACGATTCTCAGCGGCGACAACACCTACGCCGGCATCACCACGATTTCGGCCGGCACGCTGCAGCTCGGCAGCGGCGGGACCACCGGCAGCATTACGGGACCGATCGTTGACACTGCGGCGCTGGTGTTCAATCGCAGCGACGCGCTCAACTACGCAGGTGTCATCGGCGGGACTGGTACGTTCGCCCAGTCCGGCAGCGGCACATTGACGCTCACCGGCGCCAACACGTACACGGGCGTGACCGCGGTCAACGCCGGCACGCTGCGGATCAACGGCTCGCTCGCGAGTTCAGCGACGACGGTGCAGAGCGGCGCGACGCTCGGCGGCAACGGAACCCTCATCGGGCCGGTGACAGTTGTCGGCGGCGGCCACCTTGCCCCCGGCAACAGCCCGGGCACGCTCACTATGGGCACGCTGGTGCTCGATGCAGGCTCCGTCCTCGACTACGAGTTGAATACGCCGAATGTCGTGGGTGGCGCGACCAACGATCTCGTGCAGGTCAATGGCAGCCTCACGCTCGATGGCACGCTGAACGTCTCGACGGCGGGCGCCAGCCTGCTCGGTGGTGCCTATCGCGTGATCAGCTACACCGGCGCGCTCACCGACCAGGGGCTCAATCTGGGCGCGATGCCGTTCGGCGGGCCGTTCTTGGTGCAGACCTCAATCGCGAATCAGGTGAACCTCATCAACGCGGCAGGACTTGGGCCGCTCACCTTCTGGGACGGGAATGACAGCGCACTCTTCAACAACAAGGCGGTGAATGGCGGCACCGGCACCTGGCTGGCAGCTCCCGCGAACGACGCCTGGACCGACAGCACTGGCGCAGCCAACGCGCCGTGGCAAGCCGATGGCTTCGCAATCTTCCAGGGGACACCCGGCACGGTGACGGTCGATAACAGCGCGGGCGACGTGACGTTCAGCGGCGCGCAGTTTGCAGTTAGCGGGTACGCGATTGCGGGCGCACCCCTGACGACGAACATAGCCGACACTATCGTCCGCGCGGGCGACGGCACTGCGGCCGGCGCGGCGATGACCGCGACTATCGGTGCGGTGGTTCAAGGAACCGGCGGTCTCGACAAGACCGACCTCGGCACGCTCATTCTCACCAGCGCGAACACGTACACCGGCGGCACCACCGTCAATGGTGGAACGCTGCAGATCGGCAATGGCGGCACCACCGGCAGCGTCACCGGCAGCATCGTCAACAATGGCACGCTGACGTTCTTCCGTTCGGACTCGCCGTATGCGCTCAACAATGCGATCTCAGGCAGCGGCGTCGTTCGCTTCCGCGGGACGGGCGTCAGCAACCAGTCGACCTATGTTGGCAGCGCTGCGGGCAGTGCTTTCACCGGTCCTGTCATCGTGGAATCCGGGGCGCGCCTCGCGCTCACCGGCGCAAACTCGGCCGGTGGAGCGGGGCTGGTGGTCGAAAGTGGCGGCGGCGTGTGGCTGGAAACCAATGCCACCTACAGCACCCCGCTAGCCATCGCAGGTCTGGGCTGGACCGAGCCCAACGGCCAGTTAGGCGCATTGCGATTGGCCGACGGCGTCACGGCGAGCGGCCCGGTCACCCTGACCAACAATGCGCGCGTTGGGACGTTCTTCGTTGGCGACACGGGGACGATCAGCGGCGTGATCGGCGACGGCGGCAACGGATTTGCGCTGGAGAAGTGGGGCAATGGCATGCTGACGCTCACCGGCGCCAACACCTATGGCGGCGGCACGGTCATCACCGACGGCACACTGCGCATCGGCAACGGCGGCACCAGCGGCAGCGTTGTCGGCGATATTGCCGACAACGGCGACGGCGCGCTGGTGTTCAATCGTAGCGACGCCATCAGTTTCGGCGGCGTCATCAGTGGCACGGGCACGCTGACGCAACTCGGCACGGGAACGACGACCCTCACCGGCGCCAACACCTACACCGGCGCGACGACAGTCACCGCCGGGACGCTCCTCGTCAATGGCAACCAGACGGGCACGACGGGCGCGATCTCGGTCGCGGCGAGCGCGACGTTGGGCGGCATCGGCACGACCGGTGGCAGTGTAACCGTCGCCGATGGCGGCCATCTGCGCGGTTCGCAGGGCCTGACCTTCTCGATGAATGCGCTGACGCTGAATCCGTCTTCGCAGATCGACATCTCGGTGACGGCGCCGGGCATCATCAGTCTGTTCGATATCGATGCCAACGGCGGCGGCGCGGGCGCCGGCAATCTGGTGCTCGACGGCACGCTCAACATCACGGCCGCCGGCGCATTCGGTCCCGGCATCTACCGCATCATGAATTACAGCGGCACGCTGACGAACAATGTCGCCGTGTTCGGCACCGTACCCGCGGGCTTACAGCCGAACATCAATCTGTTCGTCCAGGCGTCAGTGCCGCACCAGGTGAACCTAGTGAACGCGCTCGGCGTCGGGGCGCTGAATTTCTGGGACGGCGAAGACCCCACGCTGTTCAACAATCACTTTATCGACGGGGGCGCCGGAAGGTGGCGCGCCGGCGTGTTCGGCGGACCCATCATCGACTCCTGGGCAGACTACACCGGCGACACCAACGCCCAGTGGGTGCCAGGCGGTTTCGCGATCTTCCAGGGAACACCGGCCACGGTCACCGTCGACGCCATCAACGGCGACGTGATCTTTAACGGCGCGCAGTTTGCCGTCGACGGCTATGCGATCAGCGGCGATGCGCTCAACACCACCACGCCCAACACCATCATCCGCGTGGGCGATGGCACGGTGCAGGGCGCGGCGATCACGGCGAGCATCGGTTCGGTGATTGCAGGAACCGGCGGGCTCGATAAGACTGACCTCGGCACACTGGTGCTTTCCAGCGCCAATACTTATGGCGGCGGCACGACGGTCAGCGGCGGTACGTTGTCCATCGCGAGCGACACCAATCTCGGCGCGGCCGCGGGCGGACTGACGCTCGATGGCGGCACGCTGCTGACGACGGCGAATCTCACCTCGGCGCGGGCCGTGACACTGGGCGCCGCGGGCGGCACCATCAATCCCGGTGGCGTACACACCGATCACTTCACGGGTGTCTTCAGCGGCCCCGGCGCGCTCACGCTCGCCGGCACCGGTGTGCTGGTCCTGACGGGCAACAACACTTACGCGGGCGGCACCACGATCAACGCCGGCACGCTGCTGCAGCTGGGCGACGGCGGCGGCACCGGCGGCGTCATGGGCGACGTCGTGAACAACGGCACGTTCCAGGTTACTCGCACCGACGCGTACACGTTGGGCGGCGTCATCAGCGGTAGCGGGTCGATCACGCAATTGCTCGGGACGCTGACGCTTACGGGCGCGAACACCTACACGGGCCCGACCTCCGTCGCCAGCGGCACGCTGCGGATCAACGGCAACCAGACGGCGGCGACCGGCGCGGTGACCGTGAACACCGGTGCGACGCTCGGCGGCAGTGGCACGACGGGCGGCTCGGTGACCGTTCAGGATGGCGGCCACCTGGCGCCGGGCAACAGCCCCGGCACATTCACCATCGGCGGCAACCTGTCGCTGTCCTCGGGCTCGCTGCTCGACTACGAACTGGGGCAGGCCGGCGTTGCGGGCGGATCGCTGAATGACTTGCTGGTGGTCGGCGGCAATCTCACGCTCGACGGCGCGCTGAACGTCACGCAGTCGGCGGGCGGTACCTTCGGTCCCGGCGTCTACCGGCTGATCAGTTACAGCGGTGTGCTCAACAATCAGGGACTCGATCTCGGCGCGCTGCCGGGCGGCGGTCCGTTCTTCGTGCAGACCTCGGTGGCGAGTCAGGTGAATCTGGTCAACACGTTCGGCCTGGTATTCACCTACTGGGATGGCAATGACAGCGCGCTGTTCAACAACAGCGTGATCAATGGCGGCAACGGCACCTGGCTGGCCACACCCGCCAACGACGCGTGGACTGACGGCACCGGTGCCGTGAATGCGCCGTGGGCCGCGGACGGATTTGCGATCTTCCAGGGATCCGCCGGCACGGTGACAGTCGACAACAGCGCCGGCGCGGTGACCTTCAGCGGTGCGCAGCTCGCGGTGAGCGGTTACACGATCTCGGGCCAGCCACTCACGACGAGCACGGCCGACACAATCCTGCGCGTGGGTGACGGCACCGCTGCCGGCGCCGCGATGACGGCGACGATCAGCGCGATCGTCCAGGGCGGCGGGGGGCTGGACAAGACCGACCTCGGCACGCTCGTCCTCTCCGGCATCAACACCTACACCGGCGGAACCACCGTCGCTGGAGGCACCTTGTCGATCGGCAAGGATGCCAATCTCGGCGACGCGAGCGCCGGGCTGACGCTTGACGGCGGCACGCTGCTGACGACGGCGGGTGTCACCACGGCACGCGCCGTGACGCTGGGCACCAGCGGCGGCACGATCGACAACGGCGGGCAGATCGATTTCCTCAACGGCGTGATCAGCGGCACCGGCCCGCTCATCTCCACGGGGACGGGCGTGCTCATCCTGACCGGAGCCAACACCTACACGGGCTCCACGTCGGTGAACGCCGGCACGCTGCGGATCGACAGCCACCAGAGCGCCGCGACGGGCGCGGTCTCGGTGGCCTCAGGGGCCACGCTCGCCGGCAGCGGTATCACCGGCGGCAACGTGACCGTGGACAACGGCGGACATTTGCAGGGCTCGCAGGGCCAGCCCCTGACGATGAATTCCCTGACTTTGAGCGGGACCTCGCAGGTCGATGTCACACTGACGGCACCCGGCACCACCGGCCTGTTCAACGTCAACGACAACGCCGGCGGTGCGGGGGCCGGGAAACTGGTGCTCGACGGTAGCCTCAACATCACGGCGCCCGGCGCGTTTGCGCCAGGCGTCTACCGCTTGATCGACTACACCGGCGCGCTGACCAACAACGGCCTCGACTTCGGCACCGTGCCGGTCGGCTTCATACCGAACGTTGACCTGTTGGTCCAGACATCCGTGGCGCAACAGGTCAACCTCGTGAATGCGGGGAGCGGGCGGTCGCCACTGAATTTCTGGGACGGCGACAACAGCACGCTGTTCAACAACGGCGCCGTGGACGGTGGCACGGGCACGTGGTTGGCAGCACCGGCAAACGATGCCTGGACGCCCAGCACCGGCGCATTCAACACGCCGTGGCAGGCGAACGGTTTCGCGATCTTCGAAGGCGCGCCCGGCAGCGTGAAGGTGGATAACAGCGCGGGTGACGTGACTTTCAGCGGCGCGCAGTTCGCCGTGAACGGCTACACGGTCACCGGCCAGCCGCTGACGACCACGACGGCCGACACCGTCATCCGCGTCGGCGACGGCATGGCGGCCGGCGCCGCGATGACGGCGACGATCGGTTCGGTCGTCCAGGGAACCGGCGGTGTGGACAAGACCGACCTCGGCACATTGGTTCTCACTGCGAGCAACACCTTCAGCGGCGGGACACACGTGAACGGCGGCACGCTGCGAGTCGCGAACGACGCCAATCTCGGTGCTGCTGCGGGCGCGCTGAGCTTCGACAGCGGCACCCTCAACACCACGACGAGCATGAATTCGGCGCGGACCCTCGTCCTAGCAAGCGGCGGCGGCACGCTCGCCACCGACGCCGCCACGACGCTGACGTTGAGCGGGCCCGTCGGCGGCGCCGGCGGCTTGACCAAGCAGGGCGGCGGCGCGCTCGAGCTCACGGGCACGAACACCTACGCGGGCGGGACGACCATCGCCGCGGGTACGCTGCGCGTTGCGGCCGACAGCAAGCTCGGCGCCGCCGCCGGCGCGCTCGATTTCAACGGCGGCACCCTGCAGCTCGGCGCGGCGTTCGACGTCGCCGCGACGCGCGCAATGGAGCTCGGCGCGTCCGGCGGCACCCTCGACACCAACGGCTTCGATTCGACGGTGCAGCAATCGATCGCGGGCCCGGGCGGCTTGACCAAAGTCGGGGCCGGCACGCTCGCGCTCACGGGCGTCAGCACCTACACGGGTGCGACGACTATTTCCGCGGGCCGGTTGCGAGTGGACGGCGCCCTCGCTTCGGCGGTTTCGATCGGCGCGCAGGGCACGCTCGGGGGTCATGGCAGCGTCGGCGGTCTCGTGAACGCCGGCCTGGTAGCGCCCGGTGCTTCGATCGGCACGCTCACCGTCAACGGCGATTACACGCAGGCCGCGAGCGGCGCGCTCGAGATCGAGCTAGACGATCAGGGCGGGCACGATACCGTGACGGTGGCCGGCGCCGCCGCGCTCGACGGCCGTGTCGACTACGTCCCGGATCGAACGAGCACGTTCCCCCAAGATCTCCGCTACACGTATATGCCGACCGGCGGCGGGGTCGGCGGCGCGTTCGTCAATCCGGTCCAGGAATTCGCTGGCGTCACCTTCGAGACGGTTTATACCGCCGACGCCGTGCAGGTGCAGATCACGTCGATACCGCTACCGGACAACATCGTCGTTCCGGATGCGGGCGGGAAAGATCTGATCTCCTGCATCGGCAGCCTCGACGTGCAGCGCGGCGCGCCGTTGAGCACCAATAGCCGGCGGGTGCTCGGTGCCTTGGTGACGAGTCCGGTCGAGAATTTCGTGGAGGCGGCCGTTGACACCTGCCCGCGCGACCCGTCGGTGCTCGCATCGGCAGTGCACGCGCTGTCCGGCGCGCGATCCGCGCAGCTCACTCGGCGCGTCGCAGAGGCCCGTGTGTCGGCCGACGATCCGAGCCGGACCGGGATCTTCGACGCGTATCGTCTACGCGACGGCGTCAACTTCTGGACGCGCGGCAGCTATCAAGAAGGTAAAGGCGATCGGCGCGACGTTTTGCGGCAGGGCTACGACAGCTTGAATCGCAGTTTCGTCATCGGCATGGACGCGGCGCTCGAAGACGCCGGCGTCGTCGGGGCCTATTTCGCGCACGACGATCTCGACGTGGACTATCGCGGCGTCACGGTCGATACGGGTCGTACCGAGCTCAGCGACTCGACGCTGGGCCTGTATGGCAGTTATTGGGCGCCGAGCCGGTGGTTCATGCAGGGCACGCTCGAGTACGGCCGGCACGACGTGGACTCCGAGCGCGACATCGCTTTCGAGCCGATCAGCCTTCGGGCGGACGGCCAACGCCACGCCCAAACGTTGGCGACCTCATTCGGCGGCGGCTACAACGTCAATCCCGGCGGCGGCTGGCTGATCCAGCCGCAGGCGAGCGTGAGCTACGACCGTTTCGACGACGGCGGCTACACCGAGACTGGCGCGGGGCCGCTCAACGTGACCTACGCCGCGAGCACCGCGCGCACGCTGCGGACCGAAGCGGGCGTGACCGCTCGCAAGGCGCTGGCCAAGCCGAAGGGCGCCGACGTCACTGCGTTCTACGTGTATGCCAACTATGTGTACGACCGCGCGCTCGACGACCGTAACGAGACCGTAAAGTTCGCCGTCGCCGAGCCCTTCACCGTCGTCGGCGACGAAGGATCGCGCGAGGGGATCCGCTACGGGTTAGGAGTCGATCACACGTGGAGGAAGAACACGTCGATCCAGTTCTTGCTCGACGCGGAGAGCTACGGCGAAATCGAAAACCGCACGGCGACTCTGGTATTTCGCAAGCAATTCTAGCTCGGGCCTGGTGGGATATGTGGACGCCGACGTCCAGAAGCTCCATCTCGCCCGAGAATCGCTATCCAAGGTCCGGGGGCGGATCATTGGCCCAACAGCCAATACGGACGAGCGTCGGTCGCCGTTACGCTGAATCCGTCGGCGCAAGCGTGGGGGCCGCCACGGGGACACTGAGGCGAATAATGCGATTCATTTACTACGTCGCGGTCTCGCTCGGCACGGCCTTCGTCGCGGCGGGCTGTTCCAAGCCGCCGCCGGAGCCGGCCGCTGAGACTACCCGTGCTTCACCCGCGCCCCCTCCGACGGTCGCGGCGCCCTCGATCTCGAACACCGCATCCGCCACGCAAGTGTTCTGGGGCGACCAGCACGTGCACACCGGCTGGTCGGCCGACGCGGGCCTCGCGGGCGCGACGCTCGGCCCGGAGGACGCGTTGCGGTTTGCGCGCGGCGAACTGGTGAAGTCGTCCACGGGGCTCGACGCGCAGCTGAAGCGGCCGTTCGACTGGATCGCCGTCACCGATCACAGCGACGGGATGGGCACGATCAACGAGCTCAGGGCGGGCAACCCGGACCTGCTGTCCGACCCGACCGCCAAGCGCTGGTACGACATGATGTTGAAGGGCGGCGAGGACAGCCTCACCGCGAAGAAGGAGGCGACGGCGGCGCAAGCGACGAAGTCCCTGCCAAAGGTGTTCATGGACCCCAAGTGGATGACGTCGGCGTGGGAGAAGAACGTCGACATCATGGAGAAGTACAACGAGCCCGGGAAGTTCACGGCGTTCATCGCGTACGAGTGGACCTCCAACGGCGAAGTCGGCCAGAACCTGCACCGCAACGTGATCTTCCGCGACGGCGCGGACAAAACGCGCGCTACGCCGCCGCTGACCACGTTTCAGTCCATGGTGCCCGGCCGCGCGGGCACCGATCCCGAGAGCCTGTGGAAGTGGCTCACGGATTGGGAGGCGCGCACGGGCGGCCAGGCGCTCGCGATTCCGCACAACGCCAACATGTCGAACGGCTGGATGTTCCGCGAGGCGCGTTACGACGGCACGCCGCTCACGCAAGAGTGGGCCACCGCGCGCGCGCGCTGGGAGCCGCTGCTCGAGATCTATCAGTTCAAGGGCTGGGGCGAAGCGCATCCCAAGCTGTCACCCACCGATGAATTTTTGAACGAGGGCATTTGGGACACGGCCGATCTCAACGGCAACGCCAAGCAGCCCGGCGACTTGAGTCACGAGTACGCGCGCGAAGCGTTGAAGAGCGGCTTGCGCCTGCAGGATCGGCTCGGCGTCAATCCGTTCAAGCTCGGCATGGTGTCCGGCACCGACACGCACAACGCGTTGTCGACGGGCGCCGAGGAGGACAACTACTTCGGCAAGTTCGCCGTGAGCGAGCCGTCCCCGACGCGCTGGAACGAGGTCTACAAGGAAGAGGACGCGGGCACGCGCAGGGACTGGACGCTGACGGCGTCGGGACTCACGGGCATTTGGGCCACGGCGAACACACGCGAGGCGATCTGGGACGCGATGAAGCGCAAGGAGGCCTACGCCTCCACCGGGCCGCGCATCACCGTGCGTTTCTTCGGCGGCTACGGCTTCGCCGAGGCCGATTCACGCGGCGACGTGGCCGCGACGGGCTATGCCAAGGGCGTGCCAATGGGCGGCGATTTGAATCGCGCGCCGGCCGGCAAGGCGCCGACGTTCCTGCTCGCCGCGATGAAGGACCCGAACGGCGCGAATCTCGATCGCGTGCAAGTGGTGAAGGGTTGGCTCGACGCGTCGGGTGAAACGCACGAGAAGATCTACGACGTCGCCTGGTCGGACAATCGCACGCCGGGCACCGCCGGCAAGTTGCCGCCGGTCGGCAACACCGTCGATGTGGCCACCGCGACCTATACCAACGACATCGGTGCCGTCGAGCTGCGCGATGTTTTCGAGGATCCCGACTTCGACCCCGGCGAGCGCGCGTTCTACTACGCGCGCGTGATCGAGATTCCCACGCCGCGCTGGACCGCGTACGACGCCGTGCGCTTCAAGGTCGCCATGGACGCGGAGGTCCCGATGGTCATCCAGGAGCGCGCGGTCACGTCGCCCATTTGGTATTCGCCGTCCGCCACGCAATGACGCGATTCGTCGAGCACGAGCGATGAGCGGCGCGGCGCGCACGCACTTGCGCCGCATCGCTCGCGAGCCGCTGCTGCACTTCCTATTGCTCGGAGCCGCGCTAACCGGGTCGTACGGCTGGCTGCACCGAGAAGCTTTCGACTCGCCGAACGAGATCGTCGTGTCGCGAGGGCAGCTCACGAACCTTGACGCCCAATTCGAACGCTTGTGGCGACGGCCGCCGACGCCGCAGGAGCTGCAAGGTCTCCTCGATAACTGGGTGCGCGAGGAGATCTTCTATCGGGAGGGGCTTGTGATGGGACTCGATCGCGACGACCCGGTCGTCCGCCGCCGCATCGGCCAGAAGATCGAGTTTATCCTGGACAGCGGAATTCCGCCGGCTCCGACTCCGGGCGAGCTGCAGGCCTGGTTGGTGGGGCACCCCGACGCGTATCGGATCGAACCGCAGTACTCGTTAACGCAGATTTACTTCGAGCCGCAAACGCACCGCGAGCGGCTCGCCGCGGATCTCGCCGGTGCGCGCGGCGCGCTCGATCGCGGCGAGACGATTGGCGGCGACTCCACCCTGCTACCCTCGACCGTCAATGCGTCGGCGTCGGAGGTGCAACGCGTATTCGGCGGCGAATTCGAGCGTGCGTTGCGCGACATGCCGCTCGACGTCTGGTACGGCCCGGTGCGTTCCGGGTTTGGAGTGCATCTCGTGGCGCTGCACGCTCGCGAGCCAGCGCGAGCGGCGACGCTCGACGAGGTGCGAGCCGCCGTCGAGCGCGATTTCTCGCGCGCTCGCGCGCAGGAGTCCGCCGACGCGTTCTACGCGCGACTGCGGGCGACCTACCGTGTGCGCGTCGAGGAACCCGCGGACGCGGGCCCGCCGGGATGAAGCGATCGGGCGCCTCGCGACCGTCGGATTCGGCCCGCTGCGCGAGCGCGTGGCTGCCGTGCGCGTGTGCGCTGCTGTTCTGCGCGCTCGCCTTCGGCGCGCACGCCGATGTATTTCGGCCGGCCCACCTCGAATTGCGCGAAGTCGGCGCGGACCGCTACGACGTGACGTGGAAGGTGCCCGCACAAGGAGAGCTGCGGCTTGCAGTCGACGTGAATTTTCCGGCCGACGTTACGCAAACCGCCCCGCCGCAAGGCCGGTTCGCGGACGGTGCCTACGTCGAGCGGTGGCAGATCGCGCGCGCGGGCGGCCTCCGCGGGCAGACCGTCAGCGTCGACGGCATCGCGGGAGGCGTGACCGACGTGATCGTGCGCGTCGAGCGTCTCGACGGCACGAGTCAGATGGAACGGCTGCTGCCGGAGAATCCGCGGTTCACGGTCGCGCGCGCCACGAGCACTGCCGAGGTGGCGCGGTCGTATCTCGTGCTCGGCGTGGAGCACATTCTCGGCGGCATCGATCACCTCCTGTTCGTGCTCGCGCTGCTGTTGATCGTGCGCGGCGGCAGACGGATCCTCGCGACGATCACGGCTTTTACCGCGGCGCACAGCATCACGCTCGCCGCGGCGACGCTCGGCTGGGTGCGGGTACCCGGACCGCCGATCGAGGCTCTGATCGCGCTTAGCATCGCTTTCGTCGCGGCGGAGCTCGTCCACGGGCTGCGCGGCAGGCCGGGGCTCACCGCGCGCGCGCCGTGGATCGCCGCGTTTTGCTTCGGTCTATTGCATGGCTTTGGTTTCGCCGGCGCGCTGGCCCAAGTCGGCTTGCCGCAAAAGGCGATTCCGATCGCGCTGCTGACGTTCAACGTCGGCGTCGAGCTCGGCCAGTTGGCGTTCGTCGTCGTCGCCGTGACTGCGCGCACGGTGTTCGCGCGAGTCCGCGTTCCACGCCGCGCGTGGTTGCCCTACGTCGCGCCGTATGCGATCGGCGCGGTGGCGATGGTTTGGGTCATCGAGCGGGTGGGCGCGTTTGGCCGGTGACTCGCTTGCCGCTACGTGTCCGGTCGTTTTGCGTGCTGCTTCATGCGACTCGCCGACGCGGGGCCGCTCAACGTGACCTACGCCGCCAGGCACCGCACGCACGCTGCGGACCGAGGCGGGCGTGACCGCTCGCAAGGCGCCGGCACTCCCCCGCTCTCGACCCGAAAGCGCTGCCGCATGCTCGAGACCGCGGCCTCAGGTGTGCCCGCAGCGCTTAAGTCCGACGGGCGGCGATGGGCGGCGGCCGCTCGAAGGGGCATCGTAGGCGCTTGCATGTCGCAACACCCCGAAGCCGTCCTTCCGAAGACGGCCGCGAAGCGCGGCGCACAACGCCACGTGCGAATCGGTGTCGCGACGCTCCTCGCAGCGCTGTGTGCGCGCGTCGCGCTCGCGCAATCGCCGGAGTCGGACGACGTCGCCGACGCGCCGCCCGTGCCCGAGCCCGAGCACGGCTATCTCTTTCCAGACGCTCGGACCGATTGGCTCGCGATGCTCAACCTCGACCGCGACCGGTTCTCGATGCAGCTCGGCGCCATCGCGATCTGCGACTACACTTGGTTCGATCAAGACGAAGCGAGCATCGCGCAGGTCGGCGTGCAGCAGGATACGGGCGAGGTCCGCGAGTTGCGGTTCACGGCGCGCGGCGACCTCCGCCCCATCCGCAGTTGGCGTTATCACGTTACCGCCCAATACAACGGCTTCGACCGCGAGCCGACCGACGACGGGTGGACGTTGAACGACGCGAGTCTCACGCGCGACTTCGCGTTCGGCACGCTCGCGTTTGGCAAGCTCAAGCAAACGTTCGTCTACGAGATGGTCAGCAGTGCGCCGAACCTGCCCCAGACCGAGCGGCTGCTCACTCCGTTCTTCAAGTCGCGGGACATCGGCGCGGAGTTGAGCGGAACGTTTCACGACCGGCGCGCCAGTTGGGCAGTCGGCGTCTACGACGAGGACGGTCCGCAAGCGACGGCGCGGTTCACCGTGCTGCCGATCTGGGTGGACGCAGGCCGCAGCTATTTGCATCTCGCGCTCGCGCTACGCTACAACAGCTCCGACGACGGCGAGCTGCGCTTCAGCGGCCGGCCCGAGAGCAACGTCACCGACCTCTACGTGGACACCGGAGAGCTGTCCGCAGAGCACGCGTGGCACACGGGGCTCGAGGCGCTCTGGGCCCGCGGGCACTACTCCTTGCTCGCGGAGTACGTGCAGGCGCGCGTCGCGGCGCCGGCGTCCGGCGATCCAACGTTCTCCGGCTGGTACGTCACCGGGAGCTGGACCGTGACCCGCGGCGGCCCGCGGCCGTACGACCGCTCGGTGGCGTACGCGCGGCGCATGCCGGCCCCGAAGCCCATCGGGGAGGTCGAGCTCGTGGCTCGCGTCGGGCACGTCGACCTCGACGACGCGCTCGTGAGCGGCGGCACGCTCGACGAGTGGTATCTCGGCGCGAACTGGTGGGCGACTAAGCGCTGGAAAATGTCGGTCGGTTACGGCAACGCCGACCTAGAGCGCTTCGGTCTCGACGGCACGACCAAGATGCTGCTCTTTCGCATGCAGTGGATCCACTGACACCGGACGCGCGATCGCGCCGCCGCTCGCAAGCGCGGCGACCGCGCGTCACGCGTCGATCCGTTGTGCTCGCCGCGTGGTCATCGTCGAAGACTCCGAGGACGCGCGCGCCAGTCTGCAGAGGATCCTCGATCACGAAGGGCACACGGTGCACACAACGGCCGACGGTTCGAGCGGCTTCGACGCGATCGGGGTTCGACGCACGCCTGACGAAGCCGCCGCCGGTGGCCAGGCTGCTTCCGAGCGCGAGCCGCACGCCGGTCGCGCCGCGCGGTGAGCTGCCCCACCTAGCACGGAAGCCGAACGATCTGGCCTTCACGGAACCGACCTGCGTTGTGACGTGGCAATTGTGTGTGCGCCGCTCGGCGCAACGGCATGGGACCAAGGACCTAGCGAAGGCCGACTCGGGTTCTAGCACGACCGATCGAAGCTTCCGTCGCCGTCCCCGCAGCCGCTTGCGCCGACGTGGACCATGGTCCAACTGTGCCGTTCGCGCGTCCCGCTCACGATCCCGGTCGAGGCGCGAGTCACGGCGCGGAGGCGAGCATGCCGATCGAGCAGGGTTGGGCAGAAGGAGCGCGGCGGGTCGCCGCTGATTCGCCGTGAGTGCGGCGACGACGCCGGCCGCCGCTGCGGCGGTGTTGCCCGGGAAGCGATTGCTCAAGCTGGTGCCGGCGGCGCTCGTGATCGGCGTCGGGTCCAGTCTCGTGCTGCTCGCCTTGAGCTTCGCTGCGAAGGCGCTGCAGAAAGCGCTCTGGGGATCGCTGCCCGCGGCGCTCGGCGTCGACCCGAGCTCATCCGTGTGGATCTTTGCGCTGCTCACGGCCACGGGCGTCGCGGTCGGGCTCGTCGTGTGGCTGGTGCCGGGGCACGCGGGTCCGGACCCCGCAACCGAAGGGCTCGGCGGACCGCCGCAACCGCTCGCCGTCCTGCCGGGCCTCATTCTTGCGACGCTGCTCGGGCTCGCCGGCGGCGTGAGCTTGGGGCCCGAGAATCCGATCACCGCGATCAACATCGCGCTCGCGTGGCTCGCCGCGCGCTGGTTCGGCGATCGCGATCCCTCGCACGTGCCGATCTGGGCGGGGCTCGGGCTCGCGGGCACGGTCGGCGCGATGTTCGGCACGCCGGTCGCCGCGGCTCTGTTGCTGTCCGAGGTGCGCAGCGAGTCGAAGGTGCCCCTGTGGGATCGGCTCTTCGTGCCGCTCGTCGCCGCGGCCGCCGGTGCGCTCACTTCCCGCGCGCTCGCGGGCGCCGAGTTGAGTATCGCGGTGCGGTTCGCATCGTCGCGCGAGCCCGAGCTCATGGATGTCGTCAGCGGCGCCGCCATCGCGGGGCTCGCCGCCGCCACCGGCCTGCTGCTGGTTTACGCGTTTCCGAAAGTCTATGAGGCGTTTCAGAGGCTGCGCCATCCGGTCCTCATGCTCGGGCTCGGCGGTGCCGTGCTGGGCCTACTCGGCGTGCTCGGCGGCCCGCTCACGCTGTTCAAAGGGCTCGACGAGATGAAGGGGCTCACCGCGAACGTGTCCGCCTACAGTGCCGTCACCCTCCTCGTGATCGTCGCGGTCAAGCTCGCCGCGCTGCTCGTGTCCGCGAGCTGCGGATTTCGAGGCGGACGAATATTTCCCGCGGTGTTCATCGGCGTGTCGCTCGGCCTGCTGGTGAGCGCGTGGGTGCCCGCGGTGCCGCCCGCCGTAGCGGTCGCGAGCGCGACGCTCGGCATGATGCTCGCGACGACGCGGGACGGCTGGTTGAGCCTCTTCATGGCCGCCGTGCTGGTGCCCGACGTGACGTCGTTGCCGTTCCTGTGCATCGTGCTGCTGCCCGCGTGGCTCGTAGTGAGGGGTCGCCCGGAGCTGCTCATCCGCAAGCCGAAGACGACGGGGGAGCCCGCTCAGGGGGCTGCCCCGGCGCCCTAGCCTCTAGATACGAGCCATCCGCGTCGGTTCTCGTATGGACGACCGGCACACCGGCGATCGATCCGTTCCCGGCGCCGGCTAGAAGCGTTTCGCGGCGAGAAAGGCTCGGTTTTCGAGAGCGGCTTCCGCGTGGAGGGCCCTATTCCCCCAACGGCCGACGCAGGAAACCGAGATCCGCAGGCAACATTGGGGGGGCGCGGACGTGATCCGCAAAGGAGAGCATCATGCGGAACTCACAGCGCCCGCATTCGCGGCAGCTTACTGGGCGGCTCGCGGTAGCCACGATCGCCTTAACCCTATCCCTGGCCGCAGGGGCTCAACAGCCCGCCACCCACGACGCCGACGATCTCGCGAAGCAGCTCTCGAACCCCGTGGCGGACCTCGTCTCGGTGCCGTTCCAATTCAACTGGGAGGAAGGCGTGGGCCCCGAGGATGCGACCCGGATGGTGCTCAACGTCCAACCTGTCGTGCCATTCCATCTGAACGACGACTGGAACTTGATCGGCCGTTGGATCATGCCGTTCGTGAGCCAGCCTTCCCTCGGGACTGGCCTGGATGCGACCTATGGCCTTGGCGACATCCAGTTCTCGGCGTTCTTCTCGCCGAGGTCCTCGGGCTTGATTTGGGGCGTCGGCCCGGCCGTCAACCTGCCGGTGTCCGAGGAACCGACGCTCGGCAGCGGCAAGTGGGCTGCGGGGCCGACCCTCCTCGTGTTGAAGGAATCAGGCCATTGGACCTATGGCGTGCTCGTGAATCAGCTCTGGTCCTTCGCGGACACGAGCGATACCGGCCGGCCGGACGTGAACCGCACGTTCATCCAGCCATTTCTCGCATACGCGAAGGGCAAGGGCATCACGTTCACCGTGCAAAGCGAGGCGACCTACGACCGCGAAGCGGCAGACGGCGACGAGTGGACGGTACCGATCAACTTCATGGTCAGCAAGGTCACGACCTTCGGCCCGTTTCCGTTCTCGATCGCGGGGGGCTACGGCTACTTCGTCGACTCGCCGTCGATCGGGCCCGAGCGCAAGCTGCGTATCGCTTTCACGCTGATACTGCCGCGCAAGAGCTAGGCGACGAGGAGCGCCCATCTTGCGTTGGGTGGTCTTGCCGCTCATTGCCTGCAAGCGGGGAGATGATCGCGGATTTTGCGCTGCGAGACCGGATCCCAGCTCGGCACCTCCAACGTACCCATGCTTGCCTGATTGATCACGACCTTGTCCTGAAGTCCGTTGGCGGCTTCGCTGATCGAGCTCTCGTCGTTCCAGGAATTTCTCGCCGGCTTCCGGGACCGCTGCGCGGAGCCCGCGATGCCGGTAGGCCTCACGCGGCTCGGCGCGTAGTCGTCGACGCACTCTCACACGCCCTGATGCAGTGCAAGTCTTGTAACGCCTCGGTCGCTCACTATCATAGTCGCTCCTCTTGCGGCGGCAGCGTTCCCTTCCCCGAAATGAGCTCGATCATCTCGATTCGCGATCTGCGCAAGGTCTATGCGAACGGCTTCGAAGCGCTGAAGAGCAGCAATCTCGAAATCCGCCGCGGCGAGATCTTCGGCATGCTCGGCCCGAACGGCGCCGGCAAGACCACGCTGATCAACATCGTCTGCGGAATCGTGAACCTGAGCGCAGGCACCGTGACCGTGGACGGCCACGACATCGTCAAGGACGCGCGCAAGGCGCGCTCCCTGATCGGCCTCGTGCCCCAGGAGCTCACCACCGACGCGTTCGAGACCGTCTTTGACACCACGATGTTCAGCCGCGGCCTGTTCGGCAAGCCGAAGAGCCCGGCACGCGTCGAGGCGGTGCTGAAGTCGCTGTCGCTCTGGGACAAGAAGGGCGACAAGATCATGACGCTGTCGGGCGGCATGAAGCGGCGCGTCATGATCGCGAAGGCGCTCGCCCACGACCCGCAGATTCTGTTCCTCGACGAGCCCACGGCGGGCGTGGACGTGGAGCTGCGCAAAGACATGTGGAACGTCGTCCGGGGACTGCGCGACTCCGGCGTCACGATCATCCTTACGACGCACTACATCGAAGAAGCCGAGGAGATGGCCGACCGGATAGCGGTGATCAACCGCGGCGAGATCATCGTCGTGGAAGAGAAGCGGGAGCTCATGCGCAAGCTCGGCAAGAAGCAGCTCACGCTGCATCTGCGCGAACCGCTCGCCGCGCTGCCGGCGGCGCTCGCGCCCCACCAGCTCGAGATAAACGGCGACGGCATGGAGCTCGTCTACACCTACGACGCCACCGCCACGCGCACCGGCATCAACGCACTGCTGACCCACCTCGAGGAGTGCGGGATCCGCTTCCACGACTTGAGCACCACGCAGAGCTCGCTCGAGGAGATCTTCGTGAGCCTCGTGAAGAGGCCCGCATGAACTGGTACGCCGTCCGAGCGATCTACTCCTTCGAGATGGCCCGCACGTGGCGCACACTCGGCCAGAGCATCTTGGCGCCGGTGCTGTCCACGTCGCTCTACTTCGTGGTGTTCGGCTCGGCGATCGGCTCGCGGATCCAGCAAGTGGACGGCACTTCTTACGGCGCCTTCATCGTGCCGGGCCTCATGATGCTGTCGTTGTTGACCGAAAGCATCGGCAACGCTTCGTTCGGCATCTACTTCCCGCGGTTCGTCGGCACGATCTACGAGGTGCTCTCCGCGCCCATATCGGCCGCCGAGGTGCTGCTCGGCTACGTGGGCGCGGCCGCGAGCAAATCGATCATCCTTGGCTTCATCATCCTCGCGACCGCGGCCGTGTTCGTGCCGCTCGAGATCAAGCATCCGCTGTGGATGCTGTCGTTTCTGGTGCTCACGTCCGCCACGTTCAGCCTGTTCGGCTTCATCATCGGCCTCTGGGCCGACAGCTTCGAGAAGCTCCAGATCATCCCGCTGCTGATCGTCACTCCGCTCACGTTCTTGGGCGGCAGCTTCTACTCGATCAGCATGCTGCCGCCGGCCTGGCAGACGATCACGCTGTTCAACCCCGTGGTGTATCTCGTGAGCGGCTTCCGCTGGAGCTTCTACGAGATCTCCGACGTGCGCGTGGCGGTCAGCCTCGGCATGACCGTCGCGTTCTTCCTCGTCTGCCTCTCTACGGCGTGGTGGATGTTGAAGACCGGCTACCGGCTGAAGAAATAGACCGGCCGGCATCGCGAGCGGAAACGGCCGGCCGCCGGTTCGCGTAGCGGCTGGCGCTCGGGCGAGTTAGCATGGCCCCGGTCCGACCGGTGGCTCGGCGGGACGCTCGCGCCGCCAGGCTCGGCACGGTCGCCTCACCGCTTTTTTGGGGGAATGCTCGATGCTCGTCGTCCGCCAGATCAGTCGACCGATCTCGATCGCGCTCGCGTTCCTCGCGGCCGCCGCCGCGCAGCACGCGGCGCTCGCCGCCGACCCGCCGCTGGCCGTCAACTACGTCGCCGCGACGGAGCGCCTCCACACCGCCGGGCAGCCGAGCGCCGACACTCTCGGCACGCTCGGCGACAAGGGCTTCCAGCTCGTCGTGAATCTGGCGCCGCCCACGAGCAAAGACGCGGTCGCGAACGAAGGCAAGCTCGTCGCCGAGCACGGCGCCACCTACGTGAACATCCCCGTGGATTGGCAGAAGCCGACCTACGCGGACTTCGAGATGTTCAGCGCGGTGATGAACGGCGCCGAGGACAAGAAGGTGCTCGTGCACTGCCAGATGAACATGCGCGCGTCGGCGTTCACGTTCCTGCACCGCGTCGTCAACGAGCACGTGCCGCCGGCGGAGGCCTACACGGCGCTCAAGGCCGTCTGGGTGCCGCGTGATCAGTGGGCCGAGTTCGTGAAGATGGTCCTCGCGAAGAACAACGTCGCATTCGAGCTGCCCGCCGCGAATTGAAGACACGTCCCGCCGCTCCCTCCGGAGCGAGAAGAACGACAATGAACCGAGCACTGCCCTTCTCGTTGCTGCTTCTCTGCGGCGCCTTCGCCGCGCGCGCCCAAGAGAACGCGCTCTCCTACACCGCCGAGCAAGCCGCCCGCGGCAAAGCCGCGTATTCCGCAGAGGGCTGCGCCGCGTGCCACGGCGAGAACCTGAACGACGGGGCGCTCGGTGCGCCGCTCAAGGGGCAGCCGTTCATCCAGAAGTACGGCGGCAAGACGGCGGACACGCTCTATCTCGTCGCGAGCACCACGATGCCGCAAGTGGCCCCGGGCTCGCTGCCCGCGGCGACCTACGCCGACCTCATCGCCTATCTCCTGCAGGAGAACGCGATCGTGGCCGGCGAGCGGGAGCTGCCGACCTCGCTCGGCCAACTCGCGAAAATGCTGATCCCGGCCGGCGGCTTCAGCATCATGACGTTCTCGCCGTACGTCGCGAAACCGTTGGTCGACAAGCCCAGCGTGCTCACACGCTGGACGCCCGTCACCGAGGCGCTGCTGCAGGACCCGCCGCCGCAGGACTGGCTCGCGTGGCGCCGCACCTACGACGCGCACGGCTTCAGCCCCCTCAAGCAGATCGACAAGAACAACGTCGGGCGCTTGCGCATCGCGTGGACATGGTCGCTGCCGCCGGGCTCGAACGAGTCCGTGCCGCTGGTGCACGACGGCGTGCTATTCGCGTTCGCGTTCGGCGACAAGCTCCAGGCGCTCGACGCGCGCACCGGCGACCTGCTCTGGAGCTACGCGCATCCGCTCGAGCAAGGCGCGTCGCCGAACCACAAGCGCGGCATCGCGCTCTACGGCGACAAGGTGTACATGGGCACGTCGGACGCGCACGTCATCGCCGTCGACGCCAAGACCGGGCAGCTCGTCTGGGACACGGACATCGCCGACTTCCGGCGGCGCGAGAGCGTCTCCGCCGGCCCGCTCGTTGCACGCGGCGTGGTGATGATCGGCACCACCGGCACGGGCGTCGGCGCGGCGCTCGGCGGCCCACAGATCGTCGGCCTCGACGCCGAGACCGGCGACGTGGAATGGCGCGTACACACGATCGCGCAGCCCGGCACGCCGGGCGGCGAGAGCTGGAACGGCGTACCGGTCGAGCGGCGCAGCGGCGCGTCGGTGTGGAACACCGGCAGCTACGACACGTCGCTCGGGCTCGCGTACTTCGGCACCGGCAACACCTACGACACGGGCCCGCTGCTGCCGCCGTCGACGGCGCCCGGCGTGACGAACTCCGCGCTCTACACGAACTCCACGATCGCGATCGACCCCGACACCGGCGAGGTCAAGTGGGCCTATCAGCACATGCCGAACGACCAGCTCGATCTCGACTGGGCGTTCGAGCGCCAGCTCGTGCGCCTGCCGGTGTTCGGCGCGCAGCGCACGGTCGCGATCACGTCGGGCAAGCTCGGCATCTACGAAGCGGTGGACGCCGAGACCGGCGAGTTCGTGTTCGCCTACGACTTGGGGCTACAGAACGTCGTCACCGCGATCGACCCCGAGACCGGCGCAAAAACAATAAACCCCGACACCATCCCCGGCGACGGCAAGATCAAGCTCGTGTGCCCGCACGGCGCGGGCGCGAAGAGCTTCCTGCCGGCGTCGTACAACGCCGCGACGCAGGTGCTGATCATCCCGCTCGACGAGGCCTGCATGGACGTGTTCCCGATCCCGGGCGGCACCGGCGGCGGTGCGCTGTCGTCCGGCGTGAACTGGGGAATACGGCCGGTGCCGGGCGGCGACGGCAAGGTCGGCCGGCTGCAAGCGATCAACCTCGCGAAGCGCGAGCTCGTCTGGACCGTGCGGCAGCGTGCGCCGCAGACCTCGGGCGTGCTCGCGACCGCGGGCGGCGTGGTGTTCGCCGGGTCGTTCGACCGCTACTTGCGCGCCTATGACGACGCGAACGGCGCGATCCTCTGGGAGCAACGTCTAAACGACGTGTCGAGCTCGAGCCCGATCACCTTTGGCGTAGGCGACAAGCAGTACGTCGCGATCGTCACCGGTCAGGGCGGGTTCCACGCGGCGAGCTACGCGGCGCTCGTGCCGGAGCTGCGCAGCCCCACGGACCGAGGCGCGGCGATTTGGGTATTCGAGCTTCCGGAGCAATAGCGCAGCACGTTTGAGCAGCGGGAGGATCGCGATGAGACTTCGATTGGCTCTCGGAATCGTTCTTTGCGCGCTTGCTCTACCAGGCCCCTGGGCTTCGGCGCAACCTTCCTCCGGCAGCGCACCCATCGTGCTTGGTCAGCTGTTTCAAATTCGCTCGCAAGCGATGAGCGAAACGCGGAGCTTCCAGGTGCATCGCCCGGGAGACTACGACGTCAGCAACGCCCGCTATCCGGTGGTGATCGTTCTCGACGGCGAGGAGCATTTCCAGCACGTGAGCACCACGGTGGACCTGCTCTCCGTCGCCGGCAGAATTCCGCAAATGCTCGTCGTGGGTATTCCGAACGTCGACCGCTATCGCGACATGGACTCCACCGCCGCACCCGGCTCGTCGGCCTTCCTGAAATTCATCACCGACGAGCTCGTTCCGAAAATCGATCGCGACTACCGCACGGGTTCCTACCGCATTCTCGTGGGACATTCGGACGCGGGGCTGTACGCGCTCTACTCGATGATCAACGCACCGACGGTCTTCCGGGGCTACATTGCGATCTCCCCTGCGTTCGGCGACAACCGCGAGCTGCCCAAGACCATTGCGGCTTTCCTCGAGGGCCACAAGGATCCGAGCTTGAACGCCGACCTGTTCATGGCGACGGACGCAGGCACCGGGCAACCGCTGAGCGGGGCCTGGGAGCTATCCTCCTATCTGCAGGACAGGTCCTCGCGCGTGCGCGATCTGCGCTTTACGTTGCGCCGTTACCCAGAAGAAACACACAGCGCCATCCCGCTGCGCGGCGTGTACGACGGCCTCGCGAGCATTTTCGAGGGCTGGGAGGTGCAGGATCCTTTCACGCTCTACGAGCAGGGCGGCCTCACCGCGATCGACAAGCACTTCGCGACACTCTCGGCGCGACTCGGCTTCGAAGTCGCCGTTCCGGAGGAAGCACTGTTTACGACGTTCACGCAACTCGAGGGTCGCAAGCGGTTTCCCGAGGCCGAGCAGGTGATCAAGCGAGCGATCGAGTCCTTCCCGGACAGCGTGAACGCTCACTACTATGCAGGTCGCCTGTATCTACAGATGGGGAACAGAGACCTCGCGGTGGCGAGCTTGAAGAAGGCGCTGCTGATCTCCGCCAATGACCCCGCTTCGCGCGGGCTGCTCGAGTACATGAAGGTCGACGCCAACACGCTCGTTCCGGAAGTGCACGTGGCCGGCAAGGATCTCGCGAAGTTCGTCGGGGGTTACGGCACATCGGCCGTCGTATTCGAGATCGTGCAGCGCGGAGACAAGATCGTCGGCAAGACCTCGCAAAGCGAATACGAGCTCGACGCGCTGTCCGGCACGGCGCTCCAATACTCCGGGAACAATGCGTATGCGGGCAGCGGCACCGTTTCCCTTCGAACCGACGATCGCGGACGAGTGACCGGCCTAAAGTTCCAGAACGGCGCGGAGCTCGCGAAGTTGAAGTAGCTTCGCCCGCCCGGCGCGCTCACGCGTCGCGGGCGGCTGGATCGGCCTACTCTGCTTTGAGCGTCTCGATGGGATCGATCGTTATCCCCCGGGCGGGACGGCGCGAGACATCCGATCAGCATTCCTCCGCGAGAGCTATCCATACCCGTCGGCCCACGTCGCTTATCGCCATTAAGTCTTTGATCCTACAGGCATGTAAGCCATACTGCTGATTATTAACATGGGGTATCCACTTAGCTCCACCGACCACTACATATTGGGTTCAGGACGTTTTTGCGATCGCCCGGTAGGTCACGGGGTTG
>Ga0137409_10001650_pt1 | contig 24153 bp, 25 predicted proteins | sample CZODoug1_16funga_FD_122059 | JGI IMG/M metagenome (GOLD analysis project Ga0137409, IMG submission 122059) | Vadose zone soil fungal communities from Angelo Coast Range Reserve, California, USA - CZODoug1_16fungal (Hybrid Assembly) | ecosystem: Environmental > Terrestrial > Soil > Vadose zone...
GGCGCGCGCATCTCCGAGAAGCACGCGAACTTCATCGTCAACCCGAAGGGCAGGGCGCGCGCCTCGGACATCGAGGCGCTGATCGCGCTCGCGCGCGACACGGTCGCGCAGCGCTTCGGGGTCGAGCTCGTTCCCGAGGTCCGGGTCATCGGAGAGGCCGCGTGAGCCCGCGCGAGTTCGGCAAGGTCGCGGTGCTCATGGGCGGGCGCTCCGCCGAGCGGGCCGTTTCGCTGAAGAGCGGCTCGATGGTACTTGCCGCCCTGAAGAAGAAGGGCGTCGACGCGCGCGCGTTCGATCCGAAAGAACGTGGGATCGGTGCGCTGATCCAGGAGCGCTTCGACCGCGCTTTCGTCATCTTGCATGGCCGCTACGGGGAAGACGGCACGGTCCAGGGCGCGCTCGAGCTGCTGGGCATTCCCTACACGGGCTCGGGCGTGCTCGCGAGTGCGCTCGCCATGGACAAGTGGCGCACCAAGCTCGTCTGGCAGGCGTGCGGGATTCCGACGCCGCGCTCCGAGCTTCTCGCGCGCAACAGCGATATGCAGGCGGTCGCCACGCGCCTCGGCCTGCCCCTGATGGTGAAGCCCGCCAACGAGGGCTCATCCATCGGCATGACCAAGGTGAAAAGCGCGCGCGAGCTGCCCGAGGCCTATGCGCTTGCGGCCAACTACGACCGTGTCGTTATCGCCGAGGCTTTCGTGGAGGGCGTCGAGCTGACCGCGGGAATTCTCGGCGACAAGCCTCTGCCGCTCATCAAGCTGGAAACGCCTCGGGAGTTCTACGACTACGAGGCGAAGTACCAAGCGAACGACACGCGCTACCTCATTCCCTGCGGACTGCCGCCCGACGCCGAGCGCATCGTCCAGGACGAGGCTCTCTTCGCTTTCGAGACCCTCGGATGCCGCGGATGGGGCCGCGTGGACGTGATGCTCGACCGTTCGGGCAAGCCCTATTTTCTCGAGGTCAACACCCTGCCCGGTATGACCGATCACTCGCTCGTGCCCATGGCGGCGCGCCACGCGGGGTTGTCGTTCGAGGATTTGTGCCTGCGGATTCTAGAGCTGGCGCGGCTCGAGGAGGGAAACGGCCGTGTGGCATAGCCCGCGTGTCGTGAACGCGGCCGCGGGCGCGCTCGCCGCGCTCGCACTTGCGCTGCTCGCGTACGCGGGCGGGCGCGTGCTGGTCGAGTCTCCGGCGTTCCTGCTCAAGACCATCGTCGTCGACGGCGAGCTCGACCGCGTCGAGCGCCGCAACATCGTCAACGCCCTGCAGGGGCGCGTGCGCGGCACGTTCTTCACGGTCGACCTGGAATCGGTCCGCTCCCTCTTCGAGGGCGTCCCCTGGGTGCGCCGCGCCGAGCTGCGGCGCAGGTGGCCCGATGCCCTGGAGGTGCGCATCGAGGAGCAGGTGGCGCTCGCGCGCTGGGGGCAGCAGCGGAAGGAGGTCCAGCTGGTCAATGCCCACGGCGAGCTTTTCCGCGGCCAGAGCGACGCGGCACTCCCGGTCCTCGCGGGGCCTGCGGGCAGCGAGGGCGAGGTCACGCGGCGCTACATCGCGTTCCGGGACGCGCTCGCGCCGCTCGGCTTCGAGCCGGCGCAAGTGCTGCTGTCGTCGCGCCTCGCCTGGCAGATCAGGCTCTCGAACGGGCTCACGCTCCAGCTCGGTCGCGATTCCGAGCGGGATCGCGTCGAGGACCGCCTCGCGCGCTTCGTGTCGGCGTTCCCGCAGACGCTCGGCAAGTCGCGCCAGCGCGTCGACTACGTCGACCTGCGTTACTCCAACGGATTCGCGGTACACGCGACTGAGCGCGCCGTGGAAGCGCCGCGTCCCAACCCCAACGGTCACAGGCGAGTCTGACATGGCGAGGGAAAACAAGAACCTCATCGTCGCGCTGGACATCGGCACCTCCAAGGTGGTCGCGGTCGTGGCCGAGCTGTCTCCCGACTGGCACATGGACATCGTCGGCATGGGCGGCCACGAGTCCAAGGGCCTGAAGAAGGGCGTGGTGGTGAACATCGAGGCGACGGTGAACGCGATCCAGCGCACGCTCGAAGAGGCCGAGCTCATGGCTGACTGCAAGATCGAGCGCGTCTTCACCGGGATCGCCGGCAGCCACATCAAGAGCTTCAACTCCACCGGCATGGTGGCGATCAAGGACAAGGAGGTCACGCAGACCGACGTCGAGCGCTCTATCGAGACCGCGCGCGCCATGCCGATCCCGACCGACCAGCAGGTGCTCCACATCCTCACCCAGGAATTCATCATCGACGGCCAGGACGGGGTGCGCGAACCGCTCGGCATGAGCGGCGTGCGGCTGGAGGTGAAGGTGCACATCGTCACCGGCGCCGTGTCCGCGGCGCAGAACATCGTGAAGTGCGTGCGCCGCTGCGGCCTGGAGGTGAACGACCTGATCCTGCAGCCGCTCGCCTCCTCGCTCGCGGTGCTCACCGAGGACGAGAAGGAGCTGGGCGTGTGCCTGGTCGACATCGGAGGCGGCACCAGCGACATCGCCGTGTTCCGCGAGGGCGCGATCCGCCACACCGCCGTGGTCCCGATCGCCGGAGACCAGATCACCAACGACATCGCCATGGCGCTGCGCACGCCCACCGCCGAGGCCGAGGAGCTCAAGGTGCGCCACGGCTGCGCCCTGCGGCAGCTCGCCGAGTCCGGCCAGATGATCGAGGTCGCCGGCGTCGGCGACAGGCCGCCGCGGATGCTGTCGCGCCAGACGCTCGCCGAAGTCATCGAGCCTCGCGTCGAGGAGCTGTACTCGCTCATACAACAGGTGCTGCGCGACTCCGGCTACGAGGAGCTGCTCTCCTCCGGGGTGGTGCTCACCGGCGGCTCGGCGGTCATGCAGGGCATGGTCGAGCTCGGGGAGGAGATCTTCCACATGCCGGTGCGCCTCGGGATCCCGCGCTACACCGGCTCGCTCGCGGACGTGATCCGCAGCCCGCGCTACGCCACCGCGGTAGGGCTGCTGCTCGAGGGCGTGGTGCAGACGCAGCGCGGGCTCATCTCGCGCCAGGGCGGATCGATCGGGCAGGTCGGAAGGAGGATGCGCGCATGGTTCCAGCGAAATTTCTGAACGTGTTTGCAAGCAGCAGTTGTTTCTTACTTCACCCGGAAGGAGGTCAGCATGTTTGAAGTCGTCGAAAACGCAGCAAGCGGCACCGTGATTAAGGTGATCGGTGTCGGCGGCGCCGGAGGCAACGCCGTCGATCACATGATCCGGAACGGCGTGGCCGGCGTCGAGTTCATCACGGCCAACACCGACGCGCAGGCCCTGTCGCGCACCCAGGCGAAGAACCAGATCCAGCTCGGCGCAACCGGGCTCGGGGCGGGCGCCAAGCCCGAGGCCGGGCGCGCGGCGGCGATGGAAGCGCGCGACCAGATCGCCGACGCGCTGCACGGCTCGCACATGGTGTTCATCACCGCGGGGATGGGCGGCGGCACGGGCACGGGCGCCGCGCCGGTGGTCGCCGAGGTCGCCAAGGACATGGGCATCCTCACGGTCGCCGTCGTGACCAAGCCCTTCTCGTTCGAGGGCGTGCGCCGCATGCAGGCCGCCGAGATCGGCATCGAGGAGCTGTCGCAGCACGTCGACTCGGTCATTGTGATCCTCAACGAGAAGCTCGAGGAGGTCCTCGGCGACGACGTGTCGATGGAGGAGGCGTTCTCCGCGGCCGACAGCGTCCTCAAGAACGCCGTCGCAGGCATCTCCGAGATCATCAACGTGCCCGGGCTGATCAACGTCGACTTCCAGGACGTGCGCACGGTGATGTGCGAGCAGGGGATGGCGATGATGGGCTCGGCAGCGTCTTCGGGCGTGGACCGCGCGCGCATCGCCGCGGAGCAGGCGGTGGCGTGCCCGCTCCTCGAGGGGGTGAACCTCTCGGGGGCGCGCGGCGTGGTGGTGAACATCACCGCGAACAAGTCGAGCCTTAAGCTGCGCGAGACCAAGGAGGTGATGAACACCATCCGCGGATTCGCCGCCGACGATGCGACCATCATCTTCGGTGCGGTGTACGACGATCCCATCGGCGAGGAGCTGCGCGTGACGGTGATCGCGACCGGGCTGGGCCTGCCGCAGCAGGCGCGGGTGAGCAAGCCCAAGCTGGTGCAGAAGACCGGCACCGACAACATGCCGGTCGGCGGCGGCGTCGACTACCGCGTGCTCGACGAGATGCCCGCGGTCATCCGCAAGAACCGCGCCTCGACCATCGAGGCGCTCCAGGCGAACGGCGTCGACAAGTACGACATCCCGGCATTCCTTCGCAAGCAAGCCGACTAGGGAGACTTCATGAGCACAGCAAAACGGCCCAGCATGCCCCGCTATCTGCGCAAGCCTCTTGTCGCCCGAGCCGCGGCCCCCGCGGACCGCGCCGGCGCACGGCCTGCCCCGGTCCTGATACGAACCGTGGCGTTCGTGCCGGCCTACCTGCGCAAGCGGGTGCACTGAGAGGGCTGCCGTGCACCAGTGCGCACCTCGCCGGAAATTCCGGGCCGGGGAGGTGCGCCTGTGCTAAAATGCCGAACTTTCAACGAGCTGCGGCAGTCGCATTGAGCGACTGATCCGGCGGCACATGTTTAGGCAGCGCACCCTCAAATCCGTAATCCGCGCCACCGGCGTCGGCCTTCACACCGGCGAAAAGGTGGCGATGACCCTGCGCCCGGCCGCACCGGACACGGGGATCGTGTTTCGCCGCATCGACCTGCCCGCCCCGGTCGACATCGCCGCGGACGCGTTCCGCGTCACCGACACGCGGCTGTGCAGCGCGCTCGAGGCGAACGGCGCGAAGGTGGCGACCGTCGAGCACCTCATGTCGGCGTTCGCCGGCCTCGGGATCGACAACGCCTACGTCGATCTCACCGGGTCGGAAGTCCCGATCATGGACGGCAGCGCCGGTCCCTTCGTGTTCCTGATCCAGTCGGCGGGGATCGAGCAGCAGTCCGCGCCCAAGCGGTTCATGCGCATCAAGTGCCCCATCGAGGTGAAGGACGGGGACAAGTGGGCGCGCTTCGATCCGTTCGACGGATTCAAGCTGTCGTTCTCCATCGAATTCGACCACCCCGCGATCGAGCACTCGGCGCAGACGGCCCAGGTCGACTTCGCCGACACGTCCTATGTCAAGGAAGTCGCCCGGGCACGCACCTTCGGCTTCATCCAGGAGGTCGAGGCCCTGCGCGACTCAGGCCTGGCGCGCGGCGGCAGCCTGGACAACGCCATCGTCGTCGACGAATACCGCGTGCTAAACGCCGACGGGCTGCGCTACAGCGACGAATTCGTGAAGCACAAGCTGCTCGACGCCATCGGCGATCTCTACTTGATCGGGCATCCTCTGATCGGCGCCTTCTCGGCGCATAAATCGGGTCACGCCCTCAACAACCGCCTGGCGCGCGCCGCGCTCGCGGCGAAGGACTGCTGGGAATGGGTGACCTTCGAGCGCGAGGAAGACGCACCGGTCGCGCTGTCCCGGCTGTTCGCCCTGCCCACGGGCTAGCGGTCCCATGCTCGCCCTGCGCATCGCGGGGATCCTGGTCGTGCTCGTCACCGCGGGCTCGGTCGTGGTGTACCTGCTCACCCGCGACCGCCGCTATCTGCGCTTCGCTTTCCATGTATTCAAGTACGCGTTGATCTTCGCCCTGCTGGTGTTCGGTCTTTTAATCCTCGAGCGCGCATTTATGCTCGTCTAGGCAGGCACTTAGCGGCGATGTTGAAAGACGATTCGCATAAGGGAGTTTTTCAGTTCTGAATCAGGCAGTTGCTCGCTGAGCCTGGCGAGCTCGTCGGCCGCCTCCGAAGTCATTTTTGCCGATTTTTCAGCCAGTTGAGGCTCACCCTCGCGGGCTTGCACGACCACGTCCAATCCGGTAACCTCCGTCGCTCGCCCCGAAAACTGCTCCAACAATGCCGGGAGCATAAGTTTCAGTTTCGCGGCGGTTGCGCCGTTAGAGGCAAAAATAATCACCCGCCCCTGTTTGTAGTTCGCGATCGAGCAGCGTCGCGCCAGGGACTCCGGCAGCAGCAAGGCGAGGATCTCGCGGAGTTTGATCAAGCGCTCGGCGTGCGGCATGAGCGCGGCAATGCTGTCGGCTTGGTTCAGAAAGGCGCAGGGATTTTTCATATGCATGTTCTGGGAATGTATCGGGCGCGTGCCTAGAGGGGCAGCATGCATATTATTCTCGTATCCAGCAAGCTCGGGGGCGCGAAGTCCACGACCCTGACCAGCCGGCATCTGATTGCAGGGCTGGTGCTCACGGCGATGCTGGTGTTCAGTCTGACGGTTGGCCTGTTCTGGATCACCGTGCGGCACGCCAACGAGTTCAAGTTTCCCTTCCTGGAGTCCTTGGTGAAATCGGCGCAGGAAGCGCAGCAGCGCCAGACCGAGGATTTCCTGCGCGAAAACCTCAACGCCATGGCGGTGAAGCTCGGCGAGATGCAGGCGCAACTCATGCGTCTGGACGCCCTCGGCGAGCGCCTGTCGGCGCTCGCGGGGCTCAAGGCCGGCGAATTCCGCTTCAACGAGGCGCCAGGGCGAGGCGGCGCAGTGTCGAGCGTCCCGCCAAAGGACCTGTCGATGGCGGAGTTCAACCGCCAGTTGGACCAGCTGTCCCGGCAGATGGAGAACCGCACCGACTCGCTGGGGATCCTCGAGTCGCAGCTATTCGATGCCAAGGTCAAGAAGAAGCTCATGCCGACGATCCCCCCGGTCGACGCGGCCTACCTGGCGTCCTCTTTCGGCTGGCGCATCGACCCCTTCAACGGCATGCTCGCGATGCACGAGGGCCTGGACTTCCCGGTGGATATCGGCACCCCGATCTTCGCGGCCGCGGGCGGCGTGGTCGTCTACTCCGGCACCCATCCCCAGTATGGGAACCTCGTCGAGATAGACCACGGCAACGACTTCACCACGCGCTACGCGCACTGCTCGCGGCTGCTCGTCAAGGAAGGCGAGGTGGTGCAGCGCGGCGCCAAGATCGCCGAATCCGGCTCCACTGGCCGGGCCACCGGACCGCACCTGCACTTCGAAGTGCGCTACCGGGGCGTCTCGCAGAACCCGATCCGCTTCCTCCAGGCCTCGTCTCGCTAGTCCGATTTGCGGCCGGGGCAGCTTGCCCCCCGTGGTAGACTGCGAACTTTTGCAAGTCCCGACCGTCTGTTCTCGATGATTTCCCGTTGGTTGAAGTGGGTTTTCGGCAGCCGCAACGATCGGCTGCTGAAGCAATACGCTAAGACGGTCAAGGCGATCAACGCGCTCGAGCCGGCGATGGCGGCGCTCGACGATCAGGCCCTGGCAGCGAAGACCCCGGAGCTGAAGCAGCGCTTCGCGAAACTGGTCGAGGGCGTCCCGGAAGACGGCCGCGACGAGGCGGAGAAGGGGGCGCTCGCCGAGCTTCTCCCCGAGGCGTTTGCCGTAGTGCGCGAGGTCGCGAAGCGCGTGCTCAGGATGCGCCACTTCGACATGCAGCTGATCGGCGGCATGGTGCTGCACGACGGCAAGATCTCGGAGATGCGCACGGGGGAGGGCAAGACCCTGGTCGCGACCCTGCCGGCGTACCTGAACGCGCTTTCTGGGCGCGGCGTGCACATCGTGACGGTCAACGACTATCTCGCGCGGCGCGACGCCGAGTGGATGGGAAAGGTCTACAGTTTTCTCGGGCTCTCGGTCGGCGTCATCCTCACGCAGATGCCGCACGACGAGAAGCAGACCGCGTACGCGGCCGACATCACCTACGGCACCAACAACGAGTTCGGTTTCGACTATCTGCGCGACAACATGGCGATGCAGGTGGGCGACCGCTTCCAGCGCGGGCTGAACTACGCCATCGTCGACGAGGTCGACTCGATCCTCATCGACGAGGCGCGCACGCCGCTCATCATCTCGGGCCAGGCCGAGGACCGCACCGAGATCTACCACCGCATCAACCAGGTCGCGCCGCTCCTGACGAAGCAGGAGAAGGACGGCGCGCCGGGCGACTTCCACGTCGACGAGAAAAACCACACGGTGCTGCTCTCCGAGGAAGGGCACGAGCACGCCGAGAAGCTGCTGGCGGGCGCCAAGCTGCTGCCCGATGGACGCAGCCTGTACGAGCCCGCGTACGTGAACCTGATGCACCACCTCAACGCGGCGCTGCGTGCGCACAATCTGTTCTTCCGCGACCGCCACTACGTCGTGCAGGACGGCGACGTGGTCATCGTCGACGAGTTCACCGGCCGGCTCATGCCGGGCCGGCGCTGGTCGGACGGCCTGCACCAGGCGATCGAGGCCAAGGAGAACGTGTCGATCCAGAGCGAGAACCAGACGCTCGCCTCGATCACCTTCCAGAACTACTTCCGCATGTACCGCAAGCTCGCCGGCATGACCGGCACAGCGGACACCGAAGCCTACGAGTTCCAGGAGATCTACGGCCTGGAGGTGGTGGTCATCCCGACGCACATGCCGATGATTCGCGATGACCGCAACGACCAGGTGTTCCGCACCGCGAAGGAAAAGCACAAGGCGATCATCGACGACATCCGGAGCTGCTACGACCGCGGCCAGCCGGTGCTGGTGGGCACGACCTCGATCGAGAACTCCGAGCTCATCTCGGGGATGCTGCAGAAGGAGAAGCTGCCGCACCAGGTGCTGAACGCCAAGCAGCACGCGCGCGAGGCGGAGATCGTGGCGCAGGCGGGGCGCCCCAAGGTCGTCACCATCGCCACCAACATGGCGGGCCGCGGCACCGACATCGTGCTCGGCGGCAACGTCGAGAAGCAGGTCGACCTTCTGCAGGAAAAGGAGGACGTGACCGAGGCCGATAAGGAAAGCGGCGTCGCGAAGCTGCGCCGCGAGTGGCAGGACCTGCACAACCAGGTGATCGCTGCGGGCGGGCTGCACATCATCGGCACGGAGCGGCACGAGGCCCGTCGCATCGACAACCAGCTGCGCGGCCGCTCGGGCCGGCAGGGCGACCCGGGCTCGTCGCGCTTCTACATGTCGCTCGAGGATCCGCTGCTGCGCATCTTCGCCGGCGAGCGCGTCAACGCGATCATGCAGCGCCTGGGCATGCCCGAGGGCGAGCCGATCGAGCACGGCCTGGTGACGCGCTCGATCGAGAGCGCGCAGCGCAAGGTCGAGGCGCACAACTTCGACATCCGCAAGCAATTGCTCGAGTACGACAACGTCGCCAACGACCAGCGGCGCGAGATCTACCAGCTGAGGAATTCGATTCTGGAGTCGCAGGACGTCACCGACCAGATCCAGTCGCTGCGCGAGGGCGTGATCACCGACTTCTTCCGGGTGCACATCCCCGAGGAAAGCATGGAGGAGCAGTGGGACGTCGCGGGGTTCGAGAAGGTCGTCGCCTCCGAGCTGCGCCTGCAGCTGCCGCTGTCCAAGTGGCTCGCGGCCGACCCCAACCTCGACGACGAGGCGTTGCTCAAGCGCGCGATCGAGGAAGCCAACGCGGCGTACCGGCACAAGATGGAGAGCAAGCCCGCGGAGATCGTCCGCTACGCCGAGCGCCTGATGCTGCTGTCGACTCTGGACAACCACTGGCGCGAGCACCTCGCCGCGCTCGACCATCTGCGCCAGGGCATACACCTGCGCGGCTACGCCCAGAAGAACCCCAAGCAGGAATACAAGCGCGAGGCCTTCGAGCTGTTCGGCATCCTCGTCGAGTCGGTGAAGCTCGAGGTGACGCGCACGCTGATGACGGTGGAGCTGCAGCTGCGCGACCAGTCCGAGCAGATGGAGCAGTTGCAGGCGCCGGCGGTCGAGAACGTGCAGTATCAGCACGCCGGCTACGAGGAAGCGCTTGCCGGCCCTGAGGGCGAGACCGCGACTGCCGCCAAGGCGGCGCCCTTCGTCCGACACGTCGACAAGATCGGGCGCAACGATCCTTGCCCCTGCGGTTCGGGAAAGAAATACAAGCACTGCCACGGGAAGCTCGCCTGAATCGGTCCGGCTCCCGCGGCGGGCCAAGAATATGGCTGTCAACCTGAGCCCTCCGGGGCCCGAAGACCTGTCGCCCGTGAAGGGCGTGAGGCTGGGCGTCGCCCAGGCGGGAATCCGCAAGTCGGGCCGCAGCGACCTGCTCGTCGTGGCGCTTGCGCAGGACGCGCGCGTCGCCGGCGTGTTCACGCAGAACCGCTTCTGCGCCGCTCCCGTGCAGGTCGCCAAGGAGCATCTCGCCTCCGGCCGGCCGACGCGGGCGCTGGTCGTCAACACCGGCAACGCCAACGCCGGGACGGGGCGGGCTGGCCTCGCCGACGCGAGGGAAAGCTGCGAGGCGGTCGCGCGCCTGCTGGGCTGCGACCCGCGCGAGGTGCTGCCGTTCTCGACCGGAGTGATCATGGACCCCCTGCCCGTCGCCCGCATCGTCGCAGGCCTGCCCGCCTGCATTGCCGATCTGCGCGAGGACAACTGGGCGCGCGCGGCGGAGGGGATCATGACGACCGACACGGTGCCCAAGGCCAGGTCGCGTCGCGCCGGCGGCGCGACCGTCACCGGCATTGCCAAGGGCGCCGGCATGATCCGCCCGGACATGGCGACCATGCTCGGCTTCGTCGCGACCGACGCCGCGCTTTCGCAGCGGGCCCTGGACAAGCTGGTCACCGACGCGGCAGAGGATTCCTTCAACCGCATCAGCGTCGACGGCGACACCTCGACCAACGACTCCTTCATCCTGATCGCCACCGGCGCCGCCGGGCGCTGCGACGCCGCGGCCGTAAGTGAATCGGTACTCGAGGTCTCGCAGGGGCTCGCGCAGGCGATCGTGCGCGACGGCGAGGGAGCGACCAAGTTCATCACCGTGCGCGTGGAGAAGGGCAGGGACGAAGCCGAGTGCGCGAGGGTTGCCTACGCGATCGCGCATTCGCCGCTGGTGAAGACCGCGTTCTTCGCCTCGGATCCGAACTTGGGGCGGCTACTCGCGGCGATCGGCAATTCGGGCGTGCGCAATCTCGACGTCGGCCGCGTCGAACTGTACCTGGACGACGTACAGGTGGCGAAGCAGGGTGGACGCGCCGCGGGCTACCGCGAGGAGGACGGCAAGCGCGTGATGGCGAAGAGCGAGATCGCGGTTCGCGTCGTGCTCAAGCGCGGCAAGGCGTCGGTCACCGTGTGGACCTGCGACCTGTCGCACGAATACGTTACCATCAACGCCGAGTACAGGACCTGAGAGTCGCATGTCGGAGCTGGAGAAGCTGATCAGGAGCGGCGAGGCGCTGCTCGAGCGCATCGAGAAGCTGCTGCCGCCCGCGTCGCGCGCGGTGGACTGGAACGCGAGCATCGCCTTCCGCTGGCGCAAGACCGCGCGGGGCGGCTACATCCAGCCGGTCGCCAACGTGCACCGCATCCGCCTGTCCGACCTCCATGGCGTGGACAACCAGAAGGCGCTGATCGAGCAGAACACGCGGCAATTCGTCGAGGGGCGCACCGCCAACAACGCGCTGCTCACCGGCGCGCGCGGCACGGGAAAGTCGTCGCTGGTGAAGGCGGTGCTCGACAAGTTCCACAAGCAGGGATTGCGCGTCATCGAGGTGGAGAAGCACGACCTGCTCGACCTGCCCGAGATCGTCGATCAGGTGGCGGGGCGCCCCGAGAAGTTCATCCTGTTCTGCGACGACCTGTCCTTCGAGCTGTCTGAGGCCGCGGGCTACAAGGCGCTCAAGTCGGTGCTCGACGGCTCGGTCGCGGCGACTTCCGAGAACTTGCTCATCTACGCGACCTCCAACCGCCGCCACCTGATGCCCGAGTACATGCAGGAGAACCTCGAGACCAAGCACCTGGGCGAGGAGATCCATCCCGGCGAGACGGTGGAGGAGAAGATCTCGCTGTCGGAGCGCTTCGGCCTGTGGGTGTCGTTCTACCCGTTCGACCAGGACGAGTTCCTCGCGATCGTCGCGCACTGGCTGCACGAGCTCGGCTGCCGCGAGGGAGAGATCGCGAAGGCGCGGCAGGAGGCGCTGCAGTGTGCGCTGCAGCGCGGCTCGCGCTCGGGCCGCGTCGCCTGGCAGTTCGCGCGCGACTACGCCGGGCGCCACGCCGGCGACGGCAAGTCCAGGCGCTGAGCCGGCGGCCCATGTCGGCCCCGGTGGATGTCGCCGTGGCGGTGCTGGTCCGTCCCGACGGCGCGGTACTGCTCGGGCAGCGCCCCGTGGACAAGGTCTACGCGGGCTACTGGGAGTTCCCCGGCGGTAAGGTCGAGTCCGGCGAGCCGGTCGAGCATGCGCTCGCGCGCGAGGTCCGCGAGGAGCTGGGCGTGGAGATCGAGCGCGCGTACCCCTGGATCACCCGCGTGTTCGTCTACCCGCACGCCACCGTGCGTCTGCATTTCCACCGCGTCACTGCGTGGCGCGGCGAGCCGCGCGCGCTCGAGCACCAGGCGATCGCCTGGGAGCGCCCGGAGGCGACGGACCTCGAGCCCATGCTTCCGGCGAACGGCCCGGTGCTGCGCGCCTTGTCGCTGCCCGACGAGTACGCCATCACGCGCATCGCCGAGATGGGGGAAAAAGCGTTTTTCCCCCGGCTCGAGGCGCGCCTGCGCTCGGGCCTCAAGCTCGTGCAGGTGCGCGAGAAGACTCTCTCGCGCGAGGAGCTGAAGGCGCTCGCGAGCCGGGTGCTCGCGCTGGCGCGCAAGAGCGGTGCAAGGGTGCTCATCAACTCGGACGCCGGGCTCGCGTGCGAGATCGGCGCCGACGGCGTGCACCTCACCGCCGCGCAGCTCGCAGGCCCGCGGCCGGATGCTGCCTGGTGCGGAGCATCGTGCCACTCGGCCGCGGAGTTGCGCCGCGCGGAAAGCCTGGGCGCGGACTTCGCCGTGCTCGGACCGGTACGCGCGACCCCCTCGCACCCGGACAGCGCGCTGCTCGGTTGGGACCGCTTCCGCGAGATCGCGGCGGGCGCGTCGATTCCCGTCTACGCGCTCGGCGGCGTCCTGCCGCGCGACCTGGAGCAGGCCAAGGCGCTCGGCGCGCACGGTCTCGCCATGGTGCGCGGCGCCTGGGAGCTCTAGTCCGGCTCCTTCGCGTCCGGCGTTTCCTTGTCCTCCTCCACCGGCACGTGGTACCTCTCCATCGCCCAGTCGCCGAGATCGATCAGCTTGCAGCGCTCCGAGCAGAAGGGGCGGTAGCGGTTTTCGGGCAGCCACGCTACCTGCGCGCCGCAGCGCGGGCAGCTGACGAAGCGGGTTTGCGCCATGGCGCTGGGATAGCGACGTCGGGCTAGAGGTTGCAGAAGGTGAGCTCGAACTCGACGTCGGCCTCGCACACCCTCGTGCCGAAAGTGCCGAAGCGGATGTTGAGCGCATAGCGGTTGGCGCTGATCTCGGGGATGAACTGCGAAGCGCGCGGCAGGCGGATGCGCACCATCTGCGAGGCCCTGCCGCCGAGCATCTGCGAGAACGCGGCGCGATGGGCGACGTGCTTCACCGGGCGGCCGCCTTCGCGCAGCAGCTTCAGCACGATGGTGGAGGCCTCGCGGATCGGGAACAGCGGGGAGAGCCAGGTGTTCAGGTCGGCGTTGCGCTTGAGTCCGTCGCGGTTGAGCCAGTAGTGATACGAGGGCAAGTCGAACTCGCAGGCGCCGCCTGGAATACCGGTGCGCTGCTTGACCGACATCAGCCAGTCGTTCTCGCGCAGGTGCTGGCCGATCTTCCCCGTCATGGCGAACAGCGCCGCGCTGGTGCGCTCAATGTCGGCGATCACCTGCTTGAGCACGTTCTCCGCGATCTGCGGGTTGTTGCGGAAGGCGAGCAGGATCTGTTTTTGCCTTTCCAACTCCTGCAGCAACTCCGACTTGAGATCCGCGCGGGTAGCCACCTCGAGGATCTCGAACATCGTGAGGAGCGCGGCGTGGTGATCGCGCGAATCCTCCTCCTTCACCAGGAAGTGATTGGCCCTCCCGAACAGGTTCTCGAGGCGCAGCAGCGTGCGGATGCGCTCGTTGAGCGGGTACTCGTAGGTAATCACGTCACACCCGAGGCTCGAGAGGTCGGCGGCTTGTTGGAATGAATTTTGCCGGATTCTCCACGATCCTCCGCGAATTGACAACGGCCCATTCGTTATGACGCCGTCCTGAGGCGGGCGAACGTGAGATATTTCTCGTGCAGCCGAGCTACCTGGCCTTCGAGCGCCTGCGGCGCTCCGCCATTGTCGATGACGTCGTCAGCCGCAGCGAGGCGCTGCTCGCGCGTCGCCTGCGAGCCGAGAATGGCGCGGACCTCCGCCTCGCTCAGGCCGCTCCGCTGCATGACGCGCGCGACCTGGACCGCCTCGGGGCAGTCGACCACGAGCACCCGCGCGGTGCGCGAGCGGTCCACGCCGCCTTCCACCAGCAGCGGGATCACCAGCAGCGCATAGGGGCCCGCCGCCCGCTCGAGGCGGCGCGCGCTCTCGGCGCGTATCAGCGGGTGCAGGATCGCCTCGAGCCGCTTCCTCGCCGGTGCGTCGCCGAACACGAGCTTTCGCATCGCGACGCGGTCGAGCGATCCGTCCGCGGCGATCGCGGCCGCGCCGAAGGCGGCGCGCAGCGGGGCGATCCCCTCGCCGCCGCAGCGCGTCAGCTCGTGGGCGATCTCGTCCGAGTCGACGACGTGCACGCCTAGCTTCGCAAACAGCCCCGCGACCGCGCTCTTGCCGCTGCCGATCCCGCCCGTGAGTCCGACGGTGTAAGGCTTCACATGAACTGATAGAGGTACTGCCGGGTGAGCTGCGGCCCCCAGAACAGCGCGACGACACCCGCTGCGCCCAGATAGGGTCCGAAGGGGATGGGCACGTTGCGGCCGTGCCGCGTCAGGACGATGAGCGCGATGCCGACGCCGGCGCCGATGACCGACGACAGGATCACGGCGATGGGCAGCACCTGCCAGCCGCACCACGCGCCTATCGCGGCGAGCAGCTTGAAGTCGCCGTACCCCATCCCCTCCTTGCCCGTGACGAGCTTGAACAGCCAGAACACACCCCACAGCAGCAGATACCCCGCGGCGGCGCCGATCACCGCGGAGTGCAGGTCGGTATACACCCCGCCCGCGTTGAGCAGCAACCCCAGCCACAGCAGCGGCAGTGTGATGGAGTCGGGCAGCAACTGGGTGTCGAAGTCGATGAAGCTCGCCGCGACGATGCACCACAGGAACACCATCGCACCGAACGCCGCGGGCGTGAAGCCGAAGCGCGCTGCCGACCACGCCGCGGCGATCCCCCCGAGGAGCTCGACCACCGGGTAGCGCACGCTGATGCGCGCCTTGCACGCCGAGCAGCGGCCGCGGAGCACCGCCCACGACAGGACCGGGATGTTTTCCAGCGGGGTGATGGCGTGGCCGCAGGAAGGGCAGGCGGAGCGCGGGACGAACAGGTTGTAGGGGGCGGCCTTCGCGGCAGCAGCTGTGCCCGCCAGCTCCGCGCATTCCTCTTTCCACGCGCGCTCCATCATGCGGGGCAGTCGGTGGATGACGACGTTGAGGAACGACCCGACCGCGAGGCCGACCACGAAGCAAACCAGCGGAAAGACGGCGGGATGGGCGATCGCCCTTATTGTGTCGCTCATCCGCGCTGGGGGCGCGCTCCTAGACCGCCTGGCCGATCTTGAATATCGGCAGGTACATCGCGATGACCATGCCGCCGATCAGCACGCCGAGGATGACCATGATCAATGGCTCCATCAGGCTGGACAGTGCCTCCACCGCGTCGTCGACCTCGGCCTCGAAGAAGTCCGCGACCTTGCTGAGCATGGCGTCCAGGGCGCCCGACTCCTCGCCGATGGACACCATCTGCACCACCATGTTGGGGAAGACCCCCGATTCCTGCATCGAGACCGTGAGGCTCGTGCCGGTGCTGACTTTTCGCTGGATATCCTTGGTCGCCTGCACGTAGACGTAGTTTCCCGAGGCTCCACCCACCGAGTCCAGCGCCTCGACCAGGGGCACGCCCGCGGCGAACATGGTCGAGAGCGTGCGGGTCCAGCGCGCAATCGTCGACTTGCGGACCAGGTCGCCGAACACCGGCAGCCTGAGCAGCCAGCGGTCCATGAAGATCTGCACAGGCACCGAGCGCTTCCACAGCTCCAGGAATCCCCACACGCCGCCGAAGATCACCGGGAAGATGATGTACCAGTAGTGGACGAAGAAATCCGACACGCCCATCACGAACAGCGTCGGGGCGGGCAGGTCCGCGCCGAAGCTCGTGAACACCTGCTTGAACGCGGGGATCACGAAAATCATGATGACCGCGGTGATGACGAAGGCGACGACGATGATCGCGACCGGATAGAACAGCGCCGCCTTGATCTTCGACTTGATGGCGAGGATCTTTTCCTTGTACGTCGCCAGGCGGTCGAGCAGCGACTCGAGAATACCGGCCTGCTCGCCCGCCGCGACGAGGTTGCAGAACAGGGCGTCGAAGTGCAGCGGGAACTTGCGGAACGCCGAGGCGAGCGCGGAGCCGGTCTCGACGTCCGTCTTGATGCTCATCAGCAGCCTTGCGACGGCCGGGTTGGCGTGCCCCTTGCCGACGATGTCGAACGACTGCAGCAGCGGCACGCCGGCCTTCATCATGGTCGCCAGCTGACGGGTGAAGAGCGTCACGTCCTTGTCGCTGACCCTGCCCCCCCGCCCGATGCGCTGCTTGTGGACCTTGGTGACGATGATGCCCTGGCGGCGCAGCGTGACGTTGACCAGCGCCTGGCCGCCGGCGCGCATCTGGCCCTTGACGATCTTGCCGGCCTTGTCCTTGCCTTCCCAAAGGTAGGTGGCTTCCTTGATCTGGACTTTTGCGGTTGCTGCTGCGGTTGCCATGACGGCGTGTCCTACCCTGTTACCCCCGGAGAATCCCGCGATGATGCATGGGAGCGGGGCGTTTGTAAAGTCTCAAGACTCTCTCGCAATACATTGAAGACAAGGTGTATTCGGGCGGTGCCGCGTGACTATTTCCTCCTCCGGTCAAGCGGCCTTGGCAAGATCGGGCGCGCGCGGCCGGAACAAGCGCACGGTCTTGATCACCCTGCCCTGGGTCTGGACGATCTCCATCGGCACCTCGGCGATCTTGAGCGCGACGCCGGCGTCCGGGATGTCCCGCAGGTGCTCGAGGATCAGGCCGTTCAGCGTCTTCGGCCCGTCGAGCGGGAGCGTGAGCCCGAGCTTGCGGTTCAGCTCGCGCAGCACGCTCGAGCCTTCCACCAAGGCGCTGCCGTCCTTGTCCCACGCCTGGATGCGCGATTTCATTGGCGTGGTGGTGGTGAACTCGCCGATGATCTCCTCGATGATGTCCTCGAGCGTCACCAGGCCCTGCAGCTCGCCGTACTCGTCGACGACGAGCGCGATGCGCTGGCGGTTCTCCTGGAAGTACTGGAGCTGGGCGAACACCGGCGTCCCCGCCGGGACGAAGTACGGCTCTGACAGCAGCTCCGCGAGCGCCTTGCGGTCGAGCTCGGGCTCGCGCAGCAGTTGCATGATTCTGCGCAGGTGCAGGATGCCGGCGAGGTTGCCGAGCTCGCCGCGGTAGGCGACTAGCCGCGTGTGGTACGCGGTCGTGATCTGGTTGAGCAGGCTCTCGGCGGAGGCGTCGAGGTCGATCGCCTCGATCTGCGCGCGCGGCGTCATCACGTCCTCGACGGTGATCGCCTCGAGGTCGAAAAGGTTGATGAGGATGCTCTGGTGCTTCTTCGGGATGAACTGCCCCGACTCGAGCACCAGGACGCGCAACTCCTCGATCGACAGCCGCTGCGGCGCGCTCTCGGTGGGGACGCGCATCATCCACAGCAGGCAGCGCACGAAGAGGTTCGCGATCCACAGCGTCCAGGCCGATCCCTTCACCAGGGGCTTGAGCACGTAGCTCGCGGCGAGAGCGACCTGCTCGGGATAGCGGGCGCCGATCACCTTGGGCGTGATCTCGGCGAACACCAGGATCAGGAAAGCGACCACGATGGTCGCGATCCCGAGCACGGCCCGCTCCTGCCCGAACAGGTCGATCGTGATCACGCTCACGAGCATGGTGATCGCGGCGTTGATCAGGGTGTTGCCCGCGAGCAGCACCGACAGCAGCTTGTCGGTGTCGCGCAGCAGGTCGGCGGCGAGGCGCGCGCCGCGGCGGCCGGTGCGCTCGAGCGCGCGCAGCCGGTAGCGGTTGATCGCCATCATCCCGGTCTCGGCCATGGAGAAGAACGCCGAGAGGACGAGCAGGAAGGCGAGGGCTGCGAACAGCCAGAGGAGGGGAAGGTTTTGCACGGAGCTAGACGGCGGCCCGCTGCAAGATCACCTCGAGCACGAAGCGGCTGCCGACGTAGGCGAGCAGGAGGGCGACGAATCCCGCGAGGGTCCAGCGCAGCGCGGTGCGCCCGCGCCAGCCGTAGAAGTAGCGGCCCGCGAGCAGCGCCCCGAAGATGAACCAGGAGGCGATCGCGAACACGGTCTTGTGGTCGAACTTCATTGCGCGGCTGAACAGCGTTTCCGAGAAGGCGATCCCGGTCACCACGGTGAGAGTGAGGAACGCGAACCCGGCGAGGATCACGCGAAACAGCAGCCGCTCCATGGTGAGCAGCGGCGGCATCGCCGCGAGCGGCCCGACCGGCGCGCCGCCGTGCAGGCGCCGCTCCATCAGCGTCATCAGCAGGGCGTGCAGCGCCGCGATGGTAAACAGGCCGTAGGCGATCATCGCGAGGGCGAGGTGCAGGCGGAACTCGGTGGAGTGCGCGGCCGAGGCCGAGGCGAGGCCGGGGAAGAGCGCGGGCAAGGGCACGCACAGCGCCGCGAGCGCCAGCACGGGCGCCTGCATGCCCTCGAGCTGGAGGAACCGGCTCTCGATCCAGTAGATGATCACCGCGAGCCACAGCATCATCGACAGCGCCTGCCCGAAGCCGAAGCGCAGCTGCAGCGACCACAGCATGTCGTATACCAGCCAGGTGTGCAGCGCGAGTGGCGCGAGGATCGCGATGCGCTCCCACGGGGCGAACTGCGGCGCGCTCGTGCCGCGCCAGCGGGTGCGCCAGAAATGAAACGCGAGCGCCGCATAGAGGAGAAACGCCGCGCCGTAGAGTAGAATCGCCGGCATCCACGAAGTGTACACCGGCCCTCCGCCTCACGTTCCCGACGACCGTGCTCGACAACCTGACCCAGCGCCTGGCGCGCATCGTGAAGACGATCCGCGGCGAGGCGCGCCTCACCGAAGCGAACACACAGGAGGCGCTGCGCGAGGTGCGCATGGCCTTGCTGGAAGCCGACGTCGCGGTTCCGGTCGTCAAGGAGCTCGTCGAGCGCGTGCGCCAGGCCGCGCTGGGCGAGGAGGTCGCGACGAGCCTCACGCCGGGCCAGGCACTCGTCGGTGTCGTGCACCGCGAGCTCAGCCGCTTGATGGGCGGGGAGAGCGCAGAGCTCGATCTCGCGGTCGCGCCGCCCGCGGTGGTGCTGCTCGCCGGGCTGCAGGGCTCGGGCAAGACGACCACGGCGGCGAAGCTCGCGAAGCTCCTCAAGGAATCGCTCGGCAAGAAGCCGCTGCTCGTCTCGTGCGACATCTACCGCCCGGCGGCGATCGAGCAGCTGGCGTCGCTCGCGCGCCAGGTCGACGTCGACATCTTCCCCTCGCACGCCGGCGAGAAGCCGCTCGCGATCGCTACCGCCGCGCTCGACCACGCGAGAAAGCACTACAACGACGTGCTGATCGTCGACACGGCGGGACGGCTCGCGATCGACGAGCCTATGATGAAAGAGATCGCCGAGCTGCACGCGGCGCTTTCTCCGATCGAGACGCTGTTCGTGGTCGACTCGATGCAGGGCCAGGACGCGGTGAACGTCGCCAAGGCGTTCAACGACACCCTGCCACTCACCGGCGTGGTGCTTACCAAGCTCGACGGCGACGCGCGCGGCGGCGCGGCGCTTTCGGTGCGGCACGTGACCGGCAAGCCGATCAAGTTTGCCGGTGTGAGCGAAAAGCCCGACGGCCTGGAGCCCTTCCATCCCGAGCGCATGGCTTCGCGCATCCTCGGCATGGGCGACGTGCTGTCGCTGGTCGAGGAGGCGCGCAAGAGCGTCGACCTCGAAGAAGCGAAGAAGCTCGCCGAGAAAGTGAAGAAGGGCAAGGGCTTCGACCTCGAGGACTTCAAGCAGCAGATCGCCCAGATGCGCAAGATGGGCGGGATCGCGTCGATGCTGGACAAATTGCCGGCGCAGTTCGCGCAGGCGGCGCAATCGCCGCAGATGGACGAGAAGCACCTGCGGCGCGTCGAGGGCATCATCAACTCGATGACGCCGGCCGAGTGCTCCAATCCGGACCTCATCAAGGCCTCGCGCAAGCGCCGCATCGCCGCCGGCGCGGGCGTCCCTGTTCAGGAGGTCAACCGGCTGCTCAACCAGTTCGAGCAGATGCAGAAAATGATGAAGATGATGAAGGGCGGCAACCTTCAGCGCATGATGCGGGGGATGAAGGGGTTCATGCCGGGGATGCGCTAGTCCTCAGGAGACGACGCGCAGCGACGGATCGACCGATCTGACGCCGCCCGCCTGCGTGGTCTTCAGGCTCTTCGCCGGCTGATAGGGCGAGTCGGAATCGGGCTCGGACACAGTCGCCGCCGCGAGGCGCGCGTTGACGCTGTTGTGCACGCACGAGCCCTCGCGGATCGGGCGGTCGGCCGCCATGAACCTCGTGAGCGTCCGGTCGACCCATGAGAGGAACCAGTTCTTTCCCAGGTCGATGAATTCTCCGAGCGAGTCGCGGCGCTTGGCGAGCGGAGCCGGGCGGATCGCGGCGAGCGCGGCCGGGTCGAACTGCAGGCCGTTCCTCGCGGCGCGGTCGAGCATCCACTTCAGCGCGATGTCGGAAAGCCCCGAATCGGCGTAGCCGCCGCCGACGTTCGAATGCGAGCCGACGAACCACGCCTGCTCGACGCTCGAGCCCGAGACGTTGACCCGGGGATGAGCGCCCGCCGGGTCGGTCCACAGCGTCGCGGAGAACGCCTTGCGGCGCTCGTCGATGCCGACCGCGTGATAGGCCGACTGGACGCGCGCGTTCAAGTCGGTGTCGAGAAAGCCGTACAGCTTCTCGTCGATCGCATGATCGAACTTCTTCAGGAGCGGAATGACGCTGTCGGGAATGCCGAGCGAGCCGACCGTGTCCCAGACGCCGACCAGGCGTATCCCGGTGTCGTGGCAGTACTGCTGCTTGAAGCGTTCGACCTCGGGACGGTTCTTCGGGTCGTAGGCGCGCTTGTACAACGCGAACACGCGGTCGACGTCGTCGATCTTCAGATTGCCGTCCTGCTGCGTGGTGAGGAGGTCCGAGCCCAGGTTGGGGAATTGCGCGCTCGCGTCGCGCCTGAGGATCCCGCAGCGGAGCACCATGCCGGCGAGGCTGCGCGCTCCATAGGCGCCGCGGGAAAAGCCGAGCAGGTAGATCTGGTCGCCCGGCTGGAAATTCTCGCGCAGCGAGCGATAGCCGTCCTTGATCTGGTCGAACAGGCCCCAGCCGAACGCGCCGCCGGTCAGCTTCTCGCCGCGGTCGGTGCCGACGCCCCTGAAATAGCCGACGGTCTGGTCGGGGAGCTTCGCGAGCGCCTCGGAGAGCTTGAGGACGTTCGTCTTCGTCTGGACGCCCTCGTCGGTCTGACCGGGCTTGTTCCAGGTACCGTCCATGCAGATCGCGAGTCGGCGGGGCATGACACCTCCGGGGTCGTGGCGCAGAACACTAGCACCAGGAGGGGCGGGAGCGGAAGGACTAGGGACTGCCCGACAATGCGTGTCGGGGAGTTACTGACACGCTGGAAACCCCGATTCCGTGCCCCTAGATCCCGCGCTCGTGTCCGATCCGCTCTGCCTCAGGTTTCAAATCGCTGGCGTAGGCCTCAAACATTGGGCGGAAGTCAGGCAACGAGGGCAATCGTTGATGCGCTCATTTTTGAGCATGCGGGCTTGCAGGAGGCGCCACCCGCACTCCGCGCCAGCCGGATCGCGTGATTGCTTGTTGAACGGCTCCCGAAGCCTTCATCTCCTCGAACAGTTCACTGAAGTACGCAAGCCGGGCGGCTTGGCCTTTCGCAACCACGATGGCGGGGCGGTTCGCGCCGAAGCGGTCTTCCAGAACGCGCGAGCCGGGTAGCTGCTCCGAATAGTCGAGAAGTATTGGCCTGACTGATGCCCATGCGTCTACACGTGCGGTACGCAACAGGTCGAAAGCGCGATCCGGGGTGTCGACGCTGACCAGCTCGGCTTGCTTCCGTATGCGCGTAAGGGCCAAAGTCGAGGCGTGCGCGTTCACCGCCGCGATACGAACCGTCGGCCGGTCCGCGTCGGCGCCGCTGCGGATCGACGACCCCGCCGGCACCAGATACGTGTAATCGAATTCAATGAACGCCGGGGAGAATCCCTCTACGTCGCCAGCCCGCGTTGGGTCGAATCCGAGAGACCCCACGTCGCAAGCGCCGGACTTCAAACACTCCACCATCTTGGGAGGAGTGGGAAACTCGACCAGCACCGGCTTGACACCCATTCGGGCTGCAAACACGCGCCAGATTTCCACATACACGCCCTTCAGCTCGCCGGTCACCGGATCCTTGGAGTGCTGCGGCGGAAAAGTGCCAATTCGAACCTCGCCAGCGCGCACGAGATCAGCAACTCGCGGGTCGGGGGTCTGCTGAGCATTGGCGACGCACGGAGCTACAAGCAGACCCAGTGTCATGACTGAAACGCAGAGTCTGTTTCTCATCGCGAACTCCTCCCTAGGTGAGTGCACTGAGTAAGCCTAACGTTTGCGTTGAGCGGCGCACCGCTTATCGGTGCGTCCGGTCTCGAACGCGTTGTTAGATGGCAGAAGTCGCATAAATTCAGCCCTGTCTATTCCGCCTCACTGCGCCGGCCGCTGTACGGGCGGGTAGTACTGCGGTGCCTCACCGCGATTGAACATGCCGTAGTCGCGCATCACCTCAAATACGCGAAAGTACTCAGTCGTCGAATCTGCGAAAAGTTTCCGGCCGAAGGCGATGCCGGCATCAGGGGACGGTACGTCGACAAGGTGAGCAAAAATTCCGGGCCTGTAGACGCTCTCGAACACGTCACGCTTCCAGGGCGTTTCAACCGGCAGTTCACGACTGCGGGATTCCGAAGCGACGCCAAAAGTCGGCGACCGCCTCTGCGGGTCGTTGTACGGGCTCAGGCGCTCGGGACGCCACACCGATTTTCCAGGCCTCTCCTCGTGGAGGACCTGTGAGATCCGAATGCGGTAGTCGTCGAAGACTTTCTCGCGGCCTGCTTCTTGGACCGTATGGTGCTTTGGATCGACCCGCCACGCGATCATTGATCCCTCGTCCTGCCATATCTGGTATGAGAGCAGGAGATTCTTTCGACTCAAGCTCTTGAACCGGTCGATGAAGAGGCACCCGCCCATGGCTTCAAGAGACGGTTTCAATGAAGCCGCGAGATCCAAGTAGCGATTGATCTGCCCATCTTTTATTTGAACTTCGAAAAATTGCGAAATCATGGTCGTTAGCACTCTATGAGAAGGATAGGAGGCCAATACAATTGCCGAACTTACCTCTATGAGACGGCCATTCCTACTGGAGTCATCTAGCGACCGGCGTTCAGCCGCTGGCGCGAGCCCGGCTGCGCGTACTCGCGCTCGCCGGGCGAGTGACAGTCGGCTGCAACGGCATGTTAGGTGGTGCTCCCGGTGCTCTCTTGGAACGGTCGAGTCGTGAAGCCCCAGCGGGGTACGGCACGGCGGTAGGCCCGGTATGCCTCTCCGAACTGTGACTCTAGGGCCGGCTCTTCGTAGAGGACGACGAACAGATGGAAGAGGACGAGGACTAGAAGTGCGTACTCGACCAGAGCGACGCTCCTGAAGAGCCCCGCCTCGCCGAGGATAAGGGCGACGACGCCGTTGTACATGGGGTTGCGCGTGAAGCGATACAGCCCTTGGACGACAAGGAACCGTGGGGGATCGATGGGAGCGAGAGTGCCCTTGCCTGTGGCGAAGAAGTCCCAGACGCACCGGAGGAGGACCAAGGCGCCGGTTATGGCGAGGACGCCTGCGCAGACGGAGGCGAGGCCAAGGCTTGGAACGAAAAGGCTGTCCGCGGCTAGGAGGATGCTGAATGGGATGTAGCCGGCCACCGTACCGGGCAGCAGCAGGACGAAGAAGAGAGCTCTAAGTGCGAGGAGGAGCCGCATGTTGAGAGGGATGGGCAGCGCCTA
>Ga0137409_10001651_pt1 | contig 24150 bp, 27 predicted proteins | sample CZODoug1_16funga_FD_122059 | JGI IMG/M metagenome (GOLD analysis project Ga0137409, IMG submission 122059) | Vadose zone soil fungal communities from Angelo Coast Range Reserve, California, USA - CZODoug1_16fungal (Hybrid Assembly) | ecosystem: Environmental > Terrestrial > Soil > Vadose zone...
GTCCGCATCCAACGACCCCATGTCTCCGAAGCTCAGCGCCCATGAGGAACTCGAGAGTCGGCTAGAGCGTATTGTCAGCGCTTCACGCGGGTTGGTCAAAGGTATCGGGCATCGCATGGATCGTTGGCTGACCGCGCCGCCGCTCGCGCAGCAGCAAGCTCCGCTCCGAACTCGACCGCGATCGCCGCGGCCAATGCAGTTGATACGTGAGTCTGCGAAGTACGAGCGATCCGCGAACAATTTTTGGCGGCGCGGGTCGGGCCCTAAGCAGCGCCGCTCACCAGGCGTTTCCGCGAAAACTGATATTAATGATGATTCTTGATGTATTGCGTACGCAATTGATTTATCAAGATGTAATTTGGGGAATGGCGTCTTCATTGAACCCAATCTGCTTGCTAGTCAGTTTCCGCGCCGACGAGACGCTAGATTGCCCTTCGGCTTCAAGCGACGAGAGATCATCAGATGTTTTCGATAGACTCGGCCTGATGTTCCGACTGTGGGAGAGGACAGCCGGGCAATCCGGCGCGGCTGGAAAATAGGAGATTGATGATATGGGAATGCTCGAAGCGCATGCCGGCCTGGCAGGAAAAATCGCTGTGGTGGTGGGTGGCGCGGGCGAGATCATCGGTCGCGCAGTGACTCTTGGGCTTGCGAAGGCCGGCGTTTCGATCGCGACGTGCGACATCCACGAAGATGCCGTCGCCGCGATCGTGCCGGAGGTCGAGGCGCTGGGCGTTCGGATCTTGTCGGTGCACGCCGACGCCGCCGATCCAGAAGCGCTCGATCGCTTCTATGATCGGGTCGAAGCCGAGATCGGGCGGGTGGACATCGTGGTGAACGTCGTCGGCGGCGTGAAGCGGTCGCTCTTCATGAACACCACGCGCGAGGAGAATGCCCGCGATATCCGGCTTAACTACGGCTATGTAATTGACAGCGTCCGGCGCGCCGTGCCGCTGATCCGCAAGGGTGGCACTGGCGGCAGCATCATCAACTTCACGTCGATCGAGGCGCATCGCGGCGCTGCGACCTATGCCGTCTATGCCGGCGCGAAGGCCGCCACGACCAACTACAGCCGCGCGATGGCTGTCGAACTCGGCGCCGAGCAGATCCGCGTCAACCTGATCGCGCCCGACACCTCGCCGGCGCGCACGTCCAACGCCGCGCTCTATCCCGAGGACTTCGAGCGGTTTGCCGCGCTGGGCGAGGAAGCGATGCTCCAGTCGATGAAGATCTATGTGCCGCAGAAAAAGGCGCCGTCGGTTGACGATCTTGTCAACGGCGTGCTGTTCCTCGCCAGCGACCTCGCGCGCGCGATCACCGGCACCACGCTCCACATCGACGGCGGTACGATCGCCTCCCTCGGCTTCCTCGACTGGCCTGACGACAGCTTCATGCCCGCGCCCCTCGGCGGCACGCTCGCACGGCTTTTTCCCAAGGACGGTTGATTCGATCGTCAGAAATCCATGGGCAGGCCGATGTGCCGCCGGTAAATCAGATCTCGGTGACGCAGGAGCACGGGATCGAGCGCCGCAGCAAGTTCGGGCGTTAGGTGGGTGTAATTGACACGCATGAAGTCCGGCATGGGACAATCTGCGGGCGGCAGCGGCGAGACAAAACCCGCAAAGCAGGCCCAGTAGAGGTCGCAAGCAGTGAGCTGGTTACCGACCAGATAATTGGAACCCGCAGCCTGTTGACGGTGAAGCTGCGTCGCGAGACCGTTCATGATGGAGATCATCCGCGCGGGTCCCCGAGCGATAGTCTCCGGATTCACCCCGTAGGAGCGGGTCATTCTGGCCATATCGAAGGAGCCGGTGGAGGGTGGGTTTTTCGTAGAACTCCGCCCCATCAATTCGAGGCGCCGCGACCAGCCAAAACCATCCGCTCCGCAAATTTCGGTAGAAAAGCCAAGCACCAAGGCGCGCTCGAGCGGATCGCCGGGCAGCAGCGGAGGACCCGAGCCCAAGCGCTCCGCCAACAGCAGTATATCGAGCCAGGTGGTCTGCGGCGGCTCCTCGTCGAGCACCGCCAGAGGCGCATTGCGCACGCCGGTCCAGGCGTAGAGATCGTCGTTCGCCTCCATCGCCGCCTGCGCCACCGGGACGTATTTCACATGGCGTACCGACAGTACCGCCTTGGCGGCTTCGCCCCACGGGCCTGGCATGTGCGCTGTCAAGACCAGGCGCAACCCCGGCAGGTCTCGAGCTTCCGCGGCCGAAACATACTTCATATCGGTACGCTCCAAATTGGACGGTGTTCGAATGAATCGGAGGTTGGTATAACCCCGGTTTCGAGTTGTGATTGATAGAGGATTTCACCATGGCTAAGCATATTCTCCTTGTGATTACCAATCCAACGCCAGGTCAGGAGGACGAATTTAACCGGTGGTACACCGAAGAGCATCTGGATGATGTGCTGCGTGTGCCCGGGTTCGTGGCAGCGCAGCGTTTCAAGCTGTCCGCGGACGGGCCGAAAGGCCTGTCGGGCCGGTATCTCGCGGTTTACGAGATGGACATTGATGATCCCCAACACGCATTCGTCGCATTGGCCGAGGCGGTGCAGGATGGGCAGATGCCGATCTCATCCGCGATGGACCCCGTGAATTTAGCCTCGTCGGTGTTTACTCCCATCACTGAGCGGAAAGTCCGCACACCGTAAATTGTCCTGGGCGCGCGGTAAAGACAGAGGAGTATCTAGGATGGATTTTATCGGACGTCATGTTGTCATCACGGGCGCATCGAGCGGTATCGGGCTTGCGACTGCCGCCAAGATCGTGTCGCTCGGCGGTCGTGTCACGTTGATCGCGCGTCGTGCTGGTGCGCTCGAGGACGCACAGCATGCCTTGGGCGACGACGCGAGCTTTGAAGCGGTTGATGTGGCGGACAAGATGCGACTGCTCACCGCATTGGACAATGCTGTCCATCGCGGCGGCCCGATCGACGCCTTGTTTTTGAACGCGGCCCTTGGCGGTGAGTTCTTGCCCATTTGGGAGTATCCCGACAGTACCCTTGAGGAACTGCTACGCGTAAACGTTGTATCCCCCTTCTGGGCGGTAAGACATGTCCTGCCCGCGATGATGGCTAGAGGCAGGGGATCGATACTCCTCACCGGCAGTCTCGCTTCGGAAACGGGGATGGCCGGAAACAGTGGCTATGTAGTAAGCAAACATGCCGTGCTTGGGCTCGCTCGAGCGGTGGCTATGGAGGCAGCGGCAAGCGGCGTGCGTTGTAACTGCATAGTGCCAGGGTTCATCACTACGGCCATGCTGGCGAGGGTTCCCGACGAAGTGCGGGCCGCAATGGCGGCGCGCGTGCCGCAGCAACATATAGGCAAACCCGCGGAGGTGGCGGAAGTCGCCGCCTTTCTCTTGTCGGACGCCGCCAGCCATGTCACCGCCCAGAGCTGGGCCGTCGACGGTGGCCTGCTTGGTACTCTAATGATCTAACGCGCACCCGTTGCGGCTACTCATCCAATGAAGGACCGAAGAAACGGTGATGCGAACGAGCGCCATTATTAGAACCTTGTCGGATAACTGGTGTGCACCCACAAGACGCTCTCGCCCAGCTTCATCACCTGGCATGCCGCCTTGGTGATCTTGGCTTTGGCCCCGCCGGCACCGTCGGTGCCATACCAGTCGCCTGTCACGGCGTCGTCGGCGCAGCAACGGCTTGAAGTCACCCCCATCAGATATCGGTCGTGAGAGTCAGCGTGTAATTGCGTCGCAGCACCGGAAACACGAGGTAGAGCGAAGAAACCGTGAGCCCCGTTTCGTCGGTCACGTTTGCAACGTCGAGTCGCGCAGAGCACGGCCGATTGAACAGCCTGAGCCCGTAGCGCACGCCGACATTGAGCGTCGACAGCGGCGGGAGTTCGAATTGATCATTGTTGGTCACGACGCGTGATGACAGAGACGTCCACTGAAGAGCGGCGGCCCAGCGACCCCAGCGAGCCGGCGCATAGTCGACATTGACATTGATCGTCCGCGGCACCGGTCCCACGGGCACCGTCCCGCTGCCGCCCAACGCCGAAGTCTGGTTCACCTCGGGACGAAGTAACACCAGTCCGGAGACGACCGTAAGCCCGTCCAGAGCGGAGAGGGTTGCAGACGCTTCGACTCCCCGGCTGCTGATGTCGCCGAGCGGCCTGTATCGACCTGCGGCATCCACGTTGAAGTAGGTCTTGTGCACTTTAAAGACGCCGAGCAGCAATTCCAGGTCGTGGCGCGGCGCGACCCGTAGACCCCCGTCGACCTGCCATGTCGGCGTAGCCGGTACCGGTTCTCCGCGGTTGACCGCGGATGTCGGCGCGTTGGCCGAATCCTCAAGTCCCCGCGTGTAACTCGCGTAAACTTTCGTGTGCTTTCCCGCATCGATGGTGAAACTCGCGGTCGGGAGCACCTGCGAGGTACGCTCCGTTCTACCCGGCGACCCGGGGATGTCGAGTGTGCGGCGATACTGCGTCTCCAGCACTCCGAGACTCAGCGAGCCGACGCCCTTCCAACGCTCGTTGTAACTGGCACCAACCCCGACCTGACGGACCTGGTCCAGGCTCTGCGCCGAGAACTCGAGCACTGGCGGCGGGAAGTGCTCGGTACGATAAATGGAGACGGATCCGAGATCGAAGATCGAGTCGCCGCCGTAGTGCCGCTCGACGCTGCGCCCGCGCAAGTCGAAAGTCAGCTCGCGCTGATGCTCACCATCTCCGCTCAGCCGCGTGAGGCGCAGGTCGCCGGAGTACGAGCCCGCTCTCAGCGGCGGCGTGACATCGAGAATGTGATCCGCGATGCCGCCCGGCGTCGGGCCGAGCAGGAGGTCGTTGAAGTTCTGGGAATTCTGCGCCACCGAGTGAAACACTCCCGCCGTCAGGCGCCAGGAGCTGCCGAGGGCGCTCTTGGCGATGACCCCGGCGGTTAGCTGGCTCCAGCCCCACGACGTCCAGTCCTGTGCCCGCAGCCGCTGCTCGTTGAACATCGGCAGCGGATTTAGGCCGTTGGCGAAGACGGTCGGCAGTATCTGGTGCTCTCCATTGTGGGTGTAGCCGACGAACGGCAGGATCTCCGATCGCTCATCCGGGCGGATCCGCAGCAGCAGCGAGAATCCCAGGTTGCCGCTGGTGCGCGCGTAGTTGTAGTCGAAGTTGTTCCACCTGGCCACACTGAAGGCGACGCCGAGGAGATCCTTGACCAGCGGATACTGGGCGTCGACTTCCGCCATGGTCGTGTTGAGCGGGCCATGCGCCAGCAGCACGCTGAAGAGAGCCGCATCTCCCGGAGTGCGCAGCTTGTAGTCGACGATGCCTGTGGGCGACGGAAAACTGTACGATTGCGCGGCGATTCCGACTCTGATATCGCTGCGGTTGAAGAGGAACGGATTGCTGGAGCTGATCTGCTGATCGTAGTAGAGACCCTCGATGCGCAGGTTCTCGGCCTGCGCGGGATTGAAGCCACGCACATTCAATGGGCCGTAGAGGCCGATGGTCTGAAGTCCAACAGTAACCCCGAAGGCATCGCTGGCGGCGGTCACCGCATTGTCCTCGGTCCGCTGCGCCACGGCCGGCAGAGCCACAAGCGACGTCATCGCGAACAGCAGTGCCGACACCTCATGCGCGGGAAAGCGCGCCGTTTTGCTTTCAAAATGGGATTTTTTGCCTTTCATCATGGGACGACCAGAACGCGTCGATTTGAGACGAATCTTACGGGTGATCGCGTAAGCCGGCGTGGCTCAGTGGCCCGTCTTGAATTTTTCCCAGACGCGGGTGATGGTTCGAGTCTGATCGGTCGTATCCGCCAATTGCACCGCCAGCTTTTGCCGTTGCTCGGCCGGGGGGTAAATTCCAGGATCATCCCTGACCGAAGGATCGAGAAGCGACTGCGCCTGGGCATCGGCATTGGCATAGCGCTTGAAGTTCGAAATGTCGGCGATGACCCGCGGGGTGATGACGTAGTTGATGAACGCGTAAGCGCTGTCGGGATTCGGCGCGTCCTTCGGAATGGCCAGCATGTCGAACCACAATATCGAACCCTCCTTGGGCACGGTGTACGTGATCTCGACGCCCTTGCCGGCCTCGCGGGCCCGATCGCGCGCCTGCAGAACGTCCCCGTTGTAGCCGACCGCGACGCAGATGTCGCCGTTGGCAAGCGCTTGGATGTATTCCGAGGAATTGATGGTGCGGATGTAGGGCCTGATCTTCGTGAGCACCGCTTCCGCCCGCACCAAGTCATCCGGGCTCTGCGAATTCGGATCCTTGCCCATATAGCTGTAGACCGCACGCATCATTTCGGCCGGCGAGTCGAGTACGCTGATCCCGCACTTAGCCACCTTCGAGGCCACTGCCGGATCGAACACCATTCGCCAACTGTCGAGCGGCGCCTTGGGCAGCAGCGCCTTGACCAATTTCTCGTTGTAGCCGATGCCGTTAGTGCCCCACATGTAGATCACACCGTGCTCATTGCCTGGGTCGTGCAGCGCCACCTTCGACATGAGCAGCCCGTCCATGTACCGGAGGTTCGGCAGCTTCGACTTATCGAGCGGCAAATAAACACCCTCTTTGATCTGCCTTTCGAAGTACGAGGCCGTGGGCACCACGATGTCGTAGCCGCTGTTGCCCGCCAGCAGCTTGGTCTCCAGCGTTTCATTGGTGTCGAAATAGGTGGCATGCGCCTTGATGCCCGTTTGTTTCTCGAAATTCGACAGGGTGTTCGCCGCCAGGTAGTCGGACCAGATGTAGAGATTCAAGACCTTGCCGCTGTCGGCGGGACCGGGCGTGGGACCGGCGGCCTTGTCGGAGGGCGGCTTTCGGTCGCCGCAAGCGCTCAAAACCAACGCGCACCCAAGCGCCAGAACCGCCATCCGACGGATGCTGAATTTCATACGCTTCCCCTTTTTCGCGAGGCTACCGTGCGTGCTAGTTATATCGCAGCCCGCGCCCGGGGGACAGGTCGTTGACGGGTCAAATCGGGGGCTGGCGGCCACCAGTGGCCATGAAATAGTGAATCGACACCAGATCCTGCTCAAATACTGCTGCGTTGCGAGCGGCCTTCGTTCTGGAGATATTGGTGGACGAATGCAATCGCCATGCTGCCCTCTCCCACGGCGGACGCGACGCGCTTGACCGGGCTCAGCCGGACATCGCCGCACGCAAATATGCCCGGTACGCTCGTTTCGAGGAGATAGGGGTCCCGATTGTGCGACCAGCGGCCGCTTTTCAATACGTCATCGCCGGTCGGGATGAATCCGCGACTGTCGCGCGCGATCTCCGGTGGGAGCCACTGCGTTTCCGCGTCGGCGCCGATGAAGACGAACAGTCCGCCACAGTCCTCGAGGCGGGTTTCTTTGCTGTTGCGGTCGATGATGTCCACTGCCATCAGGTGAGTGTCGCCCCGGATGGCAATGATTTCCGAATTGAGCCGATACGCGATGTTGGACTTCCCGCGCAACTGCTCGATCAAGTAGTGCGACATGCTCTTTTCCAGCGAATCGCCGCGAATGACGAGTGTCACGTTTCGGGCGTGATTCGCAAAAAACAGCGCGGCCTGCCCGGTCACGACAATCTCCGCTCCTAGCCGCCTCGCCTGCCGCAGCACCGGGCAGTCCGAGTCCGCCGGGCGCCCTCCGGGCCAGACGTCCGAGGTCCATTTCCGAGAGCGTCGAAAATAGTGGAATCGCGCGGACTTCATTCGCAGTCAGCATGTTTCAATCCGTTGTCAGTGTTGTTGTCGAACGATCGGTGGCTGCACCCACTCCCGCAACCCGCCTTTTCTGAATCGGTCCTCGGTTTTACTTCACGTGCGAGACGGTCCGAAGGTAAGGCTTGTGCGTTTTGAATCCCTGCGGGTACTTCTGCCGCGCGGCATCGTCGGACACCGATGTCGGGATGATGACGTCTTCTCCCGGTTTCCAGTTGGCCGGCGTGGCGACATTCTCACGGGCGGTCAGTTGCAGCGAGTCCAGCGCGCGCAGGATTTCATCGAAATTGCGACCCGTGCTCATCGGATAAGTCAGCATCAGTTTGATCTTTTTGTCTGGCCCGATGATGAAGACCGAACGCACCGTTGCATTGGCGGCGGCAGTGCGGCCATCGGAGGTGCCGGGTTCCTCGGCGGGAAGCATGTTGTACAGTTTCGCCACGTTCAGATCGGTGTCGCCAATCATCGGATACTTGACGGTAGCACCCTGCGTTTCCTCAATGTCGCTCACCCATTTGCTGTGGCTTTCCACCGGATCGATTGACAACCCGATCAGCTTGGCGTTGCGCTTATTGAACTCAGGCTCAATCTTCGCCATGTAGCCCAATTCGGTGGTGCACACCGGAGTGAAGTCCTTGGGATGTGAAAACAGGATCACCCAGTTGTTGCCAATCCATTCGTGGAAATCGATCGGGCCTTGAGTGGTTTTGGCCTTGAAGTTCGGGGCGGTATCATTTATGCGGACGGACATGGAATCCTCTCCAACAGTTGAAATGGGAAAATGATACCGCATGCGACTCAAATGCGCAGAAGCCGAATCGGCGCCAATAGTCCGGAAGCCCAAAGCGGGCGACGAATGTCTGAAACCGCGCGTCCCTGCGGAATGGCAACATTTCGGGGACCCAAAATGAACCCGGAAAGCTCCGGAACACCCCGGCCCGCTCAAATTCTGTCAGGAACCGGTTCGCGAGACGGCAGGAGCCTCGGCACGGGCATTGCGCCGGATAATCTGGGGAGGCTGACCGAAAGTTCGTAAGAACGCCTCACGCATTCGGCGGCGATCGACAAAGCCAGTCTCCCGCGCGACGATATCAATCGAGTGATGGCTTTGCTCTATCATCAGCCGTGCGGCTTCAAGACGTAGCTTCTCGATAGCCTTGGCGGGAGTTTGTCCCGTTTCCGCTTGAAAGGCACGACTGAACTGCCGCGGGCTGAGACTTGCCACTTCGGCCAATTTGTCGACCGACAATGAGGAGCCAAGATTCTTTTCAGCATAAGATAGCGCGTTTTGAATGCGGTCCGACTTCGGCGACAAGGCCAATAGTTCTGAATGTTGGGACTGACCGCCCGCGCGCCGATGATGCATCACCAGCTTTTTTGCCACTGATCGAGCGACTTCCGTACCCAAATCCTTTTCGACCATTGCCAGGGCCAGATCGAGACCAGCCGTCGCACCTGCCGAAGTCCAAATTGGGCCATCGATGATGAAAATTCGATCCTCCTCAACCTTTACCCGGGGAAAACGCCTTTGTAGTTCTCGAGCGTAGTACCAGTGGGTGGTAGCGCGGCGACCGTCCAGCAATCCAGCTTCGCCCAAGATAAACGCGCCCGTGCAAATGGATGTCACGCGCCTTGATTGTTTTAATCCACGTCGAATGAAACTTAGCAGCCCAGGCGTGGTGGTGACTGACGCATCCTCGGTTCCAATGTAGATGAGCGTATCAAAGGCCCGGCCGCTGATGCGCTCTGTTTGAAGCGCGATGCCCATAGATGAACGCACGGCTCCGCCCTTCTCGGAAAGCATTCGTACCTCATAAACCCCCTTTCCGGCAACGCGGTTTGAATATTCAAACACCGCTTGCGCGGCAAGTCCGATCATTTGAAAACCTTCAGGGATCACAAAACCGATACGTTGCATCAACATTCCCTCATCAACATGGTGTGTCCTAAAAACGTACTATATACGTCATTTATGCCATCCGCCAGCCAAGCTAAGGTATGCCCCATCCGCCGCTGATGGCGGCAAAACCAACGAAAGGAGACAGAACATGACTACTCAGAGCAAAGGCACCGCACTTATCACCGGGGCATCCTCAGGCATTGGCGCCGTCTATGCGGACCGCTTGGCGCGCCGCGGTTACGACTTGATCATCGTTGCGCGCAGTCGCGGCAAGCTCGACAAGTTAGCGACCCGGCTTACCACCGAAACCAAGCGTTCCGTCGAAGTGCTGCCCGCCGACCTCGGTGACAAAGGGGACCTGGCGCGGGTCGAAGAGACGCTGAAAAGGGACGCCAGCATCACTTTACTGGTCAACAATGCGGGTATTGGCACTTTCGCACCACTGCTCAACAGCGATGTGAATAAAATGGATGAGATGATCTCGCTCAATGTCAGCGCACTCACCCGTCTGACTTATGCGGCAGTTCCGGGATTTGTTGCGCGCGGCACCGGCACCATCATCAACATTTCCTCAATCGTTGCAATCTCGCCGGAAACGCTGAACGGTGTTTATGGCGGTAGCAAGGCCTACGTGCTTGCTTTCAGTCACTCGTTGCAACACGAACTTGCCCCCAAGGGAATTCGCATTCAGGCCGTACTGCCCGGCGCCACGGCGACGGACTTCTGGGATGCAGGGGGCTTGCCTGTCCACAATTTGCCATCTGCAATTGTCATGACGGCAGAGAATCTCGTCGATGCGGCACTGTCAGGACTTGATCAGGGTGAATTGGTGACCATTCCGGCACTGCCCGACAAGGAAGAATGGGATCGGTTCGAAGCGGCGCGGCGCGACATGTCAACCCGCCTCTCGCAGACAAACCCGGCAGCGCGCTATGGTGTCAAGGCACTCGCCGAAGCGTCGAAATGAGCAATCGGCGCCCGGCCAGACCGGGCGCCGCTTACGCGCTTCATTGTGTGTGCGCACCAATTTCATAGTGAACCTTCATGGTGTTCTCTATCATGTCGAACCAATCGCGGGTGGTGATGCGCGCGCACTAGCGTATGTTAGAATGAAAATCGGTATTGCGGGTGGAACGTGTCTTTTGCAGGTCAAACCGTACGGCTCGATTGCCAGGATGCCCAAACGTACCTCTCCCCCTTCCGCCCACGATGTCGCCCGCTTAGCGGGCGTCTCCCAGGCCGCGGTCTCGCGCGCATTCACAGCCGGCGCGAGCATTGCGAAGGACACCAAGGAAAAAGTACTCCGCGCGGCGAATTCAATCGGCTATCGCCCCAATCTCCATGCCCGATCCTTGATAAAAGGCGAGTCCGGCATCGTCGGTACCGTGATCGGCAGTCCGCGAAATGCAATTTTCATGGCAGCGCTGGGCGCGCTTTCGAAAGGCTTGTCACGAGCAGGCAAACACTTGCTTGTCTCCTCAGCTGAGGGGTATCCAACCGGGGATGAGCACATCAAGGACCTGTTGAATTACAGAGTGGATGCACTCCTTCTCATGGCAACCAGCATTTCCTCAAAACTGATAGAACAGTGTCGCCACGAGGCATACCGATCATTTCATTCAATCGGGGACCGCGCAAAGCCAATGCTTTCGCCAGCGTAACGTCCAACGATCGGGTGGGCGCACGGCAGATCGCTGCGCATCTTCTGCAGCAGGGCTATCGACGTCTCGGATTCATCGCCGGAGATCCGGAATCCTCAGTGAGCCGCGAACGAGAGTCTTCCTTCATTGCCTATCTGAAGTCTCACGGGATACCTGCACCCGTACGAGACATCGGGTACTTCCGAAGGGAGGGCGCACTTCAGGCTACCCGCAATCTTCTGTCGCGCAAACCGCGGCCCGACGCCATCTTCTGTGCCAACGATTACATGGCGTTCGCTGCGATTGAAGTTGCCCGCTATGAATTCGGCCTCAAGATCGGCCGTGAAATTGGTATAGCCGGCTTTGATGACATCAGGGAATCGTCGTGGCCATCCTTTGATCTCACAACCTATTCGCTGCCCATAGAAGCAATGATTGAGAAAGCCTTGAGCATCCTGCTGACTGAGCCCAGTTACAAGAATTCTCTCCACACCATAGTGGATGGCGAATTCAGGCCGAGAGGCAGCACGCGACGCAGTGGAGATTGAATTCTCCCTGTCAAACTAGTCGCATGCAACGCGCTTACCCCGTTGCGCCGAATGCAGCGATCATGCTCAGCGCCCCTGTGACGGCGCAACCCCCGGCGGATCAGGCGGAACGCGTTTGAAGGTCTGGTTGCTGTCGAACATGGCGATTAGCCATTGCCCGTCGTCGTCTCGCCGGCAGTCCATGCGGACATCGGCAACCGCGGCTGGGTCGGCGTGATTAAGCCCCGACGCCATTCCCGCCGTAGTAAAATAGACGAGACTGAAAGTGATCGACACCTCGTTGGTGGTGCGGAAACTGATACGCAGATTGGAAAGCGTGTGGCGCTGCGTCGGTACGCCTTCCGGCCGCGCGGACAGGCGTGCTAGGCGTTCCTGATAGAATCTCTCGATCGCCGCGCGGCCCTGACGGGGAGCGCCACCGACAGCGTAGATGCAATCCTCGGTAACCAGGTCGGAGATGTGCAGGCCGTTGTGCACGTCCAATTCATGGGCCCAGTCGTTGATTAGCTGCTGCACCGCGGCGACTGTCAAGGCTTGCTCCATATTGAACTTGGCCAATTTCCATCCCCTTTCGTTTTAAGCAAGTTGCGAGGTAAGTATTATCAGCCCTCGCCCGACCAGAAGCCACAAGCTTGGGATCGCGTTACCGCCCCATTCTGTCCTTGTCTACTTGAGCAGGCGCGGTGCACCGGTGCCCATATACGTGACCAAGTTGCGGTGGAAATTGGTGATCTTCCGCTCCTGATGCGGATTGGGCAGCGCGCCGCGGAAGCCGCGCGACTTCATGCCTTTCTGCACCCACTGCATGTTCGAGAAATCCTGGGCCAGCACCGAGCCCCACTTTTCCGCGGTCGGCTCCGCATAGACCCACTCAGGTGCAGGCTCCTGCCCTTCCGGGAAACGCTCGATCGCGTAGGACTCGAAGATGCACTTGTTGGGGTCGTCGCCGTAGGGCCGGGAGCGGTAGCATAGGGCAAAGGTGACGCCCTGTAGCACCGACTGGTTGGGGGCCGATGAGCATCCCGGACGCAAGATCGGGCCGCTCGCCGTCAACATCTCGCCCACCTTCGGCATGGACGAGATGAAGGCCCATCTCGATGTCTGCAGCCGCTATGGAGTGCGCATCATCGTGACGTCCGTCGGCGATCCGACCGTGAATGCGCCGCTGATCCAGGGTGCGGGCATCCTGCATCTCCATGACGCGACCACCATTCGTTTTGCCGAGAAGGCGGCGGCCGCAGGCGTCGATGGTATCGTCGCAATCGGTGCGGGCGGCGGCGGTCATGCCGGCACCATCAGTCACCTGGCCCTCATCCCGCTGATCCGCGCCATGTTCGACGGGACAGTCGTCATGGCGGGCGCGGTGTCCAACGGCGCAAACATCCGCGCCGCCGAAATCCTGGGCGCGGACCTTGCCTATCTCGGCACGCGCTTCATTGCGACGAAGGAAGCCGCCGCGCCCGACACCTACAAGGCCATGCTGGTCGAAGGCGGCGTGACTGAGGTGATCTACACCAAGGGAGTCAACGGCCTGCCGGCTAGCTGGCTCAAGGCGTCGCTCCGCTCGATAGGCCTTGACCCGGACAATCTGTTCATCCCTCAAAGCCGTAGCACCGATCACCTGCCCGCGGGCACGAAGCCCTGGCGCGACATCTGGAGCGGCGGGCAAGGAATTGGACTCATTCGCGACATCCCAACCGTCGCCGAACTCGTCAGCAGACTGCAGGTAGAATATGTCGCCGCCTGCGCCATCCCGGATATGGCCGCGGCAGCGAAGGCCGCGTTGCAAGACCAGGAGCAAGAGCGATGACCGAACGCGTGACGCGCCGCGATGCGGAGGGGCTGTGCACCCTGATGCTCAATCGCCCGGACAAACTGAACGCGCTCGACACACCTGTCTTCGAAGAGCTTGACGCGCATCTTGCCGCGCTGGAAGGCGAAACCGGCCAAATAGGCTGTGTCGTTCTGCGTGGCGCGGGACGGGGTTTCATATCATCGCCGACGGAACCGCCCGCTTCGCCGATACCCATGGCAAGTGGGGGCTGGTCGGCGCGTGGGGCATGTCGCAACGTCTGCCCCGCCGCATCGGCCTGTCCGCGGCCAAGCGGATGATGATGACAGGTCGAACCGTCGAGGCGGCAGAAGCGGCGGACATTGGGCTCGTCGACCTGCTGGCGCCCGCAAGCGGCCTAGACGATCTTCTCGCAAGTTTGGCAGGCGATGTGCTCGCGAATAGCTGGCACACCAATTTCGCCACCAAGCGGCTGATGCGCGAAACCGATGGCATGTCGCTGGCCCAGGGCCTCGCGCATGAGCATTACCGCCATCCGGGCTTCGCACCCGATTATCAGGAACGAATCGCCCGCTTTAGAGGGAAATAGAGTCGGCGCCGCGGTGCGTGCTACGCATCAGGTGATCTCGTCGGGCCTGACCCAGCGATGCTCAGCCGCTGATCGGCGCACCGCCTCCTGCAATTTTTCGACCTGCCAGGCTTGGTCGAAGTCGGGACGCGCCTTCCCTTCGCCCCGGATGGCTTGCGCCATCGCATGCATCGACAATGCCATAGGATGCGAGGGCTGGATCTTGGAGCTGGCATCGATTCCGATCTCGGAGGTGCGCAACAACCGCTCCGGAATCTCGATGCGCTCGAGTCCCGCGTCGCCGAGCCTTCCCGCGCGCAGGGTGGTGTCGCGGCTCGTTGGAAAGGAAGGCGCCTGCACCAGCATGCGGCCGTTCGAACCGAACATGTCCAGATACCAGCCGAGGCCGAGTGGTGCGTTCCACGATACTTGGAACTGGATGACGAGGCCGCTGGTGAAACGCAGCAGCATGTTCGCGAAGTCGTTGGTCTCGGCCTTGATTGATTGACCATCCGGCGAGCGCCACTCGTCGAGCAGCCGGCCGTCATGCGCAACCAGCTCCTCGACGTTCCCGAACAGGTAGGTGAGCATATGGAGCGCATGGCTGCCGAGATTACGGACGGCCGAGACGCCAAGTCCGGGCTGCGCGAACCAGTTGTAGGGAAAATGCGGATTCAGCGTATTGAACAGCGACATGTTGAACACGCAGGTGCCGCCGAAGGCGCGTCCGAGATAGCCGTCGTCGAGCATTTCTCGGGCAAGCCGGTGCGCCGGCAGCCATTCAGAGAAGGCGTCGACCACCGCGACCGTGCCGCTCTGCCGCCACGCATCGTGGAGCGTGCGCGCGCCGTCGAGGCTTGCAGCAAAGGGGATGGCGTTATAGACATGCTTGCCGTTCCGCAGGCAGGCCAGCACCATGGCCTCGCGGATGCTGGGCCGCGTGCCGCAGTCGACGATGTCGATGTCCGGGTCGGCGGCCATTTCCTGCGCGTTCCAGAAAGCGCGCTCGATCCCGCAGCGGGCCGCGGCCGCCTCCGCTGTCTCCCGTCGAGACGTACAGATGCCGACGACCTCGACGCCGGGGACGGCGCGCCAGCCGGGCAGGTGGGCAAATGCGCCCCAGTTCGCACTGATGATGCCGACCCTCAACGTCCCCACCGCGTTACATCCGCCGTGGATCGACAACCGTTCGCACCGGTGCCGTGGGACTGCTCATCGCGTCCAGAGCATCCGCAACGCCGGCGAGGCCGATGCGTCCGCCCAACCAGGGTGTAATGTCGATCTTGCCGTCGGCAATCGAACGCAGCGCCAGATCAAGGTCCTGCTGCTCCTCGCCGGCGGCGAAATTGATCTTCAGGCGCTTTGACTGTGCGTTGGGGATGTAGATCTCCTCCGGCACCAGACAGAAGCCGCCAATCACGATCCGCGCCCCGAAGCCCACTGAATGGATGATCTCGTTGAGCAGCCCGGGCTTGCCGACGCACTCGTAGACGAGGGTCGCCCGCTTGGTGCCGAGCCCATGGACCGGGCCGTAGGGCGACAGCTCGCGCGGATCGACCACGATGTCGGCGCCCATTTTAATCGCGATGTCGCGGCGCTTCGCATCGAAGTCGGCGGCGACGATCGGCCCCAGGCCCATCAGCTTGAGCCCCGCGATCACGCCGAGACCGATCGCGCCGCAACCGATCACCAGCGGAACGTCGTCTTTGGCCGGCTCTCCAGAACGGGCGTGCTCCAAGCCCACCGCGAGGGGCTCGGTCATCGCCGCTCGCTCGTCGTCGAGACCGCCGGGAATCTCCATCAACGCATTCTCGTCGAGCAGCATCAATTCGCCGAAGCCGCCCGGGCAGTCGTGGCTCTGCCCAATGATGGAATGGCCGCCCGCGGTGCGTACCACCGGTTGGGAGGTGACTCTCGTTCCCGTCTTTAGCGGCCGCCGGCTTCCCGGACCATAGTCGACGATCTCGCCGACATATTCATGGCCCATGACGATCACGCGGCCGAGATCGAGCTTTGCATAGGGTCCGCCGAACTTGCGCGACATCTCCACCACCGCATCACCCCCGTGGAGGAAATGGGCGTCCGAGGCGCACAAACCGCAGGTGTGCGTGCGCACCAGGGCCTGGCCCTTCGACGGTACCGGATCGGGCACCTCGCCGACGTGAATGTGATTGTTCTGAAGATAAGCTGCCTTCATCCCTTGGTCCTCTCGTTCATGCGCGACTGACGATCCGCGAGATCTTGCGGCGTCTCGGCCGGGCCCATCTGTGCGCCCTTCCGCTCACTGCTTGCCAAACACCTTGCTGCTCATCTCCTCGATCATCAGAACGCGCTTGCGGCGATCACCGGCCGACAGCGGCGCGTACCCCGCGATGTCGTCTTCCAGGCCCCAGTTGTGCACGGGGCCATGCGGCAAACGGTCGAGGGCGATTTCCGCGACCGCGTCGACGCTGGCCGCTCCGGACGGCAGTGGAAGTCCCTTTTCCGCAAGCAGCGTGCGGAGCGCCGGCGTGTCCGTGATACCCATCACGAGCGTGAGCACGTCCACCCCATCACGACGCAGCTCCGCCCACAACGACTCGCCGAAACACAGAGTGAAGGCTTTCGTCCCCGAATAGGTCGCCATGAAACTTGAGCCGCCGTAGCAGGCGCCCGAGTTCACCAGCCGCAGACCGCCCTTTCGCCGCTCGCGCATCAGCCCGCCGAAATGGTGGCAGCACCGCGCCACCCAATATGAGAGTCCATGGTCCATAGCGATCAGCGAAGCTCATGATGCGTCTCTTTATCCTGCCGCCGGCGGATAGAATTTGTTATCATCTCTCATATAAACAAAATTCACAAGAAGGTTAATATTCATATGGATGGTCTTGGCGCTGACGAACATCATTTCATCCGCGAAATTGCCACGCTGCTGGCGCCTTGGGGCATGCCGGTAATGGCCGGACGCGTCTATGGCTACTTACTTCTGAACCCGGCACCCGTCAGTGTGAATCAAATTGCCACGGACCTGCGGACGAGCAAGGTCACCGCTTGGAACGCGGCGCGATCGCTGGAGGAGTTTGGGCATGTGCGCCGTTACGGCGAGCCCGGCAGCAAGAGAGCGCTCTACGGACCCACGGGCAATTTCGATGTACCGATGGTGAAGCAATGCGCCTTACTCGGGTCGCTTGGTGCTTTGCTTCAGAACAGCGCCTCGGCAATCGCCGAGAGGGACGTTGCCTCCCGGCTCCAGGAAATGGCCCGGTTCTATCTTTCGATGCGAAAAACGATGGAAACCACCATTCGGGAGCTGAATGCAAATCGACGAAAACGCCGTGGATAGCGCAGATACAAATCCCAGACCGGAGATAACCATGCCTTCGACGATCGCCAAGCAAAAGTCGTATCCGCGCGTCAAGATCAAACGTGTCATCCACGCCATCCATGCAGTGATCGACATCGCAGCCGGTCGTGCGAAATATCTGGACGTCCTGGGCGGGTTGATCTTCGCCGAAGGCTATTTCGAGCCCGAAGACCGTGACATGGCGCTTCTCTATGTGATGATGCCGGCGATGGTCCATTGGTCAGGTTTCTCGCACCGCCCACGTCCGGTATTTATGCACTGGTTTGGCAGGTGGAAGACGAGACCGTCGCGGAGGCCTTCTTCCGGAAAAAAGGCTTGCGCACGACGCGCGAGAACTGCGTCTCGTCGGGATTCGCCATCGAACCGGAGGATTTTCTTGGCGCCCGGCATGAGTTCGCCATGGCTGTTCACGGATGAGCGCGCGTTTTCGCGGAATTCCCGCCCATGATTTCTAAGCAGAACTCAATGAATGCCCGTACCTTCGCCGCGCGGTGCAGCCGCGAGGGATAGACAGCGTATAGGGGAAACCGCTCGTCCGACCATTCCGGAAATAGCTCGACCAGCCGGCCACCGCGCAGAAGCTCCGCGCAGCCGATTTCCAGGACCTGACCGATGCCGGCACCCGCCTCGCAGGCGCCGACCAATGTTCCGGAGTCCGACACCAGGAGGCGCGCCTTGACCCGCAGCGGCAGGACCTCCTTCTTGCGTCTCATTTCCCAATCATAAGGCCGCGCGTTGGCCGCATCGTAGAAGTCGATGCAGTCGCGCTCTTCGATCTCTTTGGGATGCCGCGGCTTTCCATGGGCTTTGATGTAGGAAGGCGAGGCTACGGTCAGTACCCGCGTCTCAATCAGCTTTCGGGCCACGAACGATCCAACCGGCGGGTCGCCGAAGCGCAAGGCCAGATCAAATCCGTCCGCGACCAGATCGCCGACGGAATCGCGCATGATCAGCTCGACGGAAAGATCCGGATAGCGCGCCAGGAATACAGCTAGATGCCGGGACAAAACGATTCTGGAAAAGAATGGATCGATATTGACGCGCAATCGTCCCCGCACTTTGCTGGCGGAACCGGCGGCCTCGATGGCGGCCTCTTCGATGCCGGCTAGATGCGGCCCGACCTGCTCGTAGAAGCGCCGGCCTTCATCCGTCAATGAAAGTGACCGAGTGGTTCGCGCCAGGAGCCGCGCGCCCACGCGCTGCTCGAGGCGCGAGAGGGCGCGGCTCACTCCGGAGGGGGATAGCCCGAGTGCTTCGGCAGCTCTCGCAATGGTCCCTGCCTCAACCACCGCTATGAGCACCGTCACCCCGGACAGCAACTTGCCGTCGAAAGCCATATCGATTCCTGCCTTTTTATCACGACTGCATTCACATAAACGCTATTTAAGCACGAATGTGCCGGTGGGATAGTACCGCCCACGTCGCCAGCGGCGATTCACTGAAAAGGAGCGCTTATGTTTGCAGTTACCGGCATTACCGGAAAAGTTGGGGCAGCGGTGGCCCGCAGCCTTCTTTCCGCCGATCAGCCTGTGCGGGCGGTAGTCAGGGATCGCAGCAGGAGTGCCCCCTGGGCACAGTTGGGCTGCGACATCGCTGTTGCCGATCTATCGGATACGGAGGCACTCACAGCGGCATTCGCCGGCACGGCCGGTGTCTTCGCGATGGTGCCTCCAGTGTTCGACCCGGCGCCGGGCTTTCCCGAAGCCATGGGCTTCATTAACCCACTGTGCGCGGCTCTTGCGCGCGCGAAACCCGCGAGAGTGGTGGCGTTATCGACCGTCGGTGCAGACGCGCCGCAACCGAATTTGCTCAACGTACTCGGCCGAATGGAGGGCGTCCTCGGGAGTCTCCCGATGCCGGTGGCATTCCTGCGCGCGGCCTGGTTCATGGAAAACGCCGCGTGGGACATCGACTCAGCGAAGAGCGGGCTTATCCAGAGTTACCTTCAGCCGCTCGACCGTGCTGTGCCGATGATCTCAACCGACGACGTCGGTCGCGTAGCCGCAGCGCTGCTGCAAGAGCGCTGGGAAGACAAACGTGTAGTCGAGCTCGAGGGCCCGCAGCGCGTCTCGCCGAATGCTCTGGCCGCAGCATTCGCCAAAGCGTTAGGGACACCAGTGCGTGCTGAGGTCGTGCCGCGCGCACAGTGGGAATCGATCTTCCGTGCCCAAGGCATGAAGAATCCCACCCCCCGCATACAGATGATCGAGGGATTTAACGCGGGCTGGATCGACTTTGCAGACCGCGGCGCACACGCCCGCAAGGGTTCCATCAGCATCGACCAGGCCATTACAACCCTCATCCAGAGACAGCGCGCATGAACCACATCACCACTTTGCTCAAAACCGGCCACATCGCCGCGGCCTCCCTGGTCTTCGGGTTCGCTAGTGCGGGCGCACAGGCCCACGCCGTCGATCACTCACTGGGATACAAAGCCATGTCAATGAAAGACGATCTTGCCCACCGCTCCCCGGACATCCACTGGCCTACCGGCTTCGAGCCGGAGAAGGCCGACCTGTTCGCCCACAATGAGCTGCTCATCAATGCGTCTTGTGAGCGGGTCTGGACACATATCATCGAAGCGAGCCGGTGGCCGACCTGGTACCCCAACTCCAAGGATGTCGAAATCCAGGGCGGCGATCCGGTACTCCGGGACGGCACGGAGTTCCGGTGGACCACGTTCGGCTTGGCGATCGAAAGCAAAGTGCACGAGTATGTATTGAACCAGCGCCTGGGATGGTACGGCTACGTGCCGGGAGCCAAGCCGAGCTTCTATCACTCCTGGTATCTGGAGCCTGAGGGCACCATGTGCCATGTCGTAATGGACGAGGCCGGCGTTGGAAAGGATGCGGCGGGCCTTCGCAAGAGTGATGAGACGCTCATGCACCGCGGACACGATCTCTGGCTGGCGACTTTGAAGTGGGTGGCCGAGGCGAAGTAGCCTCGCCGGACGATCGCGGCCATCAGGCCAGCAACAGCGCCTCCGCGGCGACTGAATCTCATGGCCCTGATAATAATATTTGACTGCAACGCAGCGGATGGGGCGATCGATCTTGTCTCCGGCCACGTTGTGAGCTATTCTGAATAACTGACGATTTGGCAGTTTTTAAAAAAGCACCATCGTACGGAGCTCCTGGATGCAACCTGCGCGCCCCGAGGCAATAGCAAATGCATGCGCAAGAAGCTGAGGCAGCTTCATCCCCGCGCGTGGACGCGCGTGCCTGGGAACTGTTGCAACAGCTCCTGTTCACGCCGGAAGGCCGTGCGAACGCCTACGAGTACTACTCCAAGCTGCACGAATTGGGTGAAGACTTTCTAACACCTAACAGCACGCATGTGGTCATCGGATATGACGCACTGACGCAGATGATGCGCTCGCCGCAATTCCTGAAGAACAACTCCCTGGGCGCATCGCAAAAGACCATCGCCTTCAGCGACCTGACGGAGGCGCAGCAGCGCGAGCTCGACGCATGGGATGCCGATGCCGCTCCCCTACTCGGCTCACTTGACCCACCCGATCACCCGCGCATTCGCGGCCTGGTCCAGCGCACCTTCATGGCCAGGCACGTCGAGGCATTGCGGCCAAAAATCACGCGGGAGATGGAGCGTCTCCTGTCGCAAATAGACCCGACGCGTCCGGTGGACATGCACATGCGTTTTGGTGCGCTTTTTGCGCCGGAAATCGTCGCGGAATTGATCGGGCTGCCCTCGGAGGATCGCGCCTACGTTGCCGAATTGACTGGAATATTCATGCGCGGTGTCGATCCGGGGGCCAGCTTCGAATTGCGCCTGGCATCGACCAAGTCCGCGTATGAACAGCGGCAATACGTCAAGAAGGTCATCGCGAGCCGCCGCGAAAGCCCGCGCGACGACCTGGTGACCGCCCTTACAAAAGCTGCGGGGGAGACTCTGAGCGAAGCCGAATTGATTCGCTTGCTGAATATTCTCTACATCGGCGGTTACGAAACGACCGCTCACATGATCGGCAACGGACTCGTGGCGCTGTTGCAAAATCCGCTGCAACTCGAGCTTTTGAAGAGCGACATGGACACGTACATGCGCCCTGCGGTGGAAGAGATATTGCGCTTCGACGGTGCCATCTCCCTGACCCAGGTGTATCCCACGCCGGGTGCCACGCTGCTCGGCAAACCGACCGACACGAACGCCACTTATCTGGGTCTTCTGACCGCCGGGAATCGCGATCCCAAGGCTTACGATGAACCCGACAAATTCATCATCGACCGCAAGCGCAAACCGATCCTCACATTCGGCGGCGGTCCGCACTTCTGTCTCGGGATGAACCTGGCGAAACTCGAGCTGGAAATGGTTTTCCGGGAACTGCTCACCCGCTTTCCGAACATGAAACTGACGGATCCACATCCGCCGCGGACCAGCCTGTTCCTGCAGCAGACCTACGAGACCGTACCGGTGTTGTTACAGCCCTAGAGTAAGGTGCTGGGGAGCGAAGAATTGCGAGCCGCATACCTGCTCGATCAGAAAATCCACGTTGGCGAATTGCCCGATCCCATACCCGGAAAGGGTCAAGTGCTGGTGCGCACGCACAGTTGCGGCATGTGCGCCTCGGATCTGCACATCATGCAACATGGAACGAGGCTGGCAGCCTGGTCACGCGAGTACAACGGACCGTTTGAAATGGATTTGTCGCGACCGATCGTTCTCGGCCATGAATATGTCGCGGAAATCGTCGACTTTGGGCCGGATACCCAACGCAAGCAAAAAAAAGGAACGCGGGTCACATCGCAGCCGTTGATTCAACGCCGCGACGGATTCGCGATCGTGGGGATCTCCAACGATTACCCCGGTGGGTTCGGCGAGTACATGGTGCTGTCTGAAACCTATCTGCGGCCGTTGCCCGATTCGTTGGATACCGACATCGCTGCCATGGCGGAGCCGGTATGTGTAGGCCTGTCCTATGTCCGGCAGGCTCGATTACAGGATGACGACATTCCGCTGGTCGTGGGCTGCGGCGCGATCGGACAGGCGATGATCATGGCGCTGAGGTTGACCAACTGCCGCCCGATTATCGCCAGTGATCCTGCACCGAGCCGTCGCGCGATGGCGATGCGAATGGGTGCCGATATCGTCGTAGATCCGCGCGCGGAATCACCTTACACAGCGGCCAAAGGCGCAGTGGGAAAAGCGCCGAATGTCATCTTCGAATGCGTTGGTGTGCCCGGGGTGGTCGATGAGATAGTGCGCCGCTGCACCTATGCCGCCCGGATCATCGTCCCGGGCTGGTGCCTCGAGCCCGATCACATGCTCAGTGTGTGTGCGCACACGAAGGCGCTGAATATTCAGTATGGCTGCAAGGCCATGGACGAGGATTTCGATCGTGCGGTCCGCGGTCTTGGCGATGGCGACATCGATCCGTCGGCCTGGCTTGGCGGAAGGATCCGCCTGGATCAGGTTGACGAGAAACTGAACGGCGTTGCCAATCCATTGAACCCCATTCGCCTCGTCGTGGATCCCCGGTTGGGTTCCTAGGAGTGGTGATGGGCGGCGATACCGAACAGATGGCCCAACTGGAGGCCCGCGTTGAGAGACTCGAGAATCTGGAATCGATTCGCGACTCACTCCATCGATACGCACATGCCATCGACTATGGGCGCCAGAGCGACTGGGTCGACTGCTTCACGAAGGACGGCAGGTTCGTCTTTAAATTCCTTCCGGGGAAGTCACCATATGCGGGTCCGGAGCCGGCGGGCGGAGCGGTTTTTGCATTTCAAGGCAAAGCGCAGCTCACCGGCTTCATCCAGGGACACAGCCGCGCTCCCGAAGTCTTTCACAAACATCTGATGATAGAGCCGCGCATTGACCTTCAAGGCAATACCGCCCGCGTCAGCAGCTACTTTGCGCTGGTTCTGGAAATGGAAGACGGCAGCCGCGACGTGTTCACCTTCGGCCGCTACCTTGACATCATGCAGCGTGAGCCGGATGGCCGCTGGCGCTTCCTGGAGCGAGTTGCCGAGGTCGAAGCCTGCGGAAAGGGTACCCGCCTCAACCACAAACCCGATGGCGCCCGCTCGCCATGACCGACACCGCCCCCCTTTTTCAACCGCTGGTCGTCAAAAGCACGACCTTGCGCAATCGAATTGTCATGTCGCCGATGACGCGGCGATTTTCGCCGAACGGTATCCCTACCAACGAGGTTGCGAACTACTATCGTCGCCGCGCCGAAGGCGGAGTAGGCCTGATCGTGACCGAGGGAGTCGGAATCGACCATCCCGCGGCCATAGATGACACCAATATTCCGGTCATGTACGGCGACGACTGCATCGCCGGCTGGAAAAAAACCGTCGATGCCGTGCACGCGGCAGGCGGCGTGATCTTTCCTCAGCTATGGCACATGGGTCCCATGCGCAAATCCGGACAGGGTCCGCGGCCCGAGTCGCGCTCGATGCGGCCCTCCGGCATCTGGGGGCCCCTGGGTGATAACGTCGTCTGGGGACTCGATCAGGAACAAGTTCGCCGTGAGCGAGCGCCCATCGAGCCGATGAGTCATCAAGATATCGGCGATGTGATCGATGCCTATGCCCGCAGCGCGTCCTGCGCCAAGCAGGCGGGCTTTGACGGCATCGCAATTCATGGCGCCCACGGCTATATGCCGGACGCATTTTTGTGGAGTGGCACCAATCAACGCACCGACAATTATGGCGG
>Ga0137409_10001652_pt1 | contig 24140 bp, 19 predicted proteins | sample CZODoug1_16funga_FD_122059 | JGI IMG/M metagenome (GOLD analysis project Ga0137409, IMG submission 122059) | Vadose zone soil fungal communities from Angelo Coast Range Reserve, California, USA - CZODoug1_16fungal (Hybrid Assembly) | ecosystem: Environmental > Terrestrial > Soil > Vadose zone...
GCTACCGGGTGGAGCGAACCAGTTCCCGGGCGGGTTTAACTCCCGCTGTGGACCACCACCTTTCACGGCGCACCCGGCTATCGAAACTTATGGCTATGACGCGGCGGGCAATCTGACCGGCAAGCCGTACGACAACAATGGCAACACCCAAACGAAAGTGGTTGGGTCGAACACCACGAGCTATTCATGGGACTTCGAGAACCGCCTGAGCAGCGTCACGCTGCCCGGCACTGGCGGGACGGTCAGCTTCAAGTACGACCCCTTCGGCAGAAGAATCTACAAATCCTCGTCCACAGGGACCAGTGTCTTCGTGTATGACGGTGACAACCTGGTCGAAGAGACCAACGCCGCTGGCGCTGTGGTTGCGCGCTATACCCAGACCAACAATATCGACGAGCCTGTGGCTATGCTTCGAAGCGGGACGACAAGCTACTACCAGGCCGACGGTATTGGCGTGCAATTACTCCAGTTTCTCCCGTTTCTTGCGCCTGCTGTAAACATTGAAGTCGTAAAATCTGGGCTGCCAGAATCGCGGCAGACTCGCGTCAGCGCTCATGAATGACAGCCGCAACTGCGCGTCCGAAACCCGCCGGTTGCTTTTCCGCAAGTCCCGCGAGACGCGCTGCTTCAGCGCTTTCAGCGCCACCGATGGCGTAATCTTTGCCGGCTCGCTGATCAAAAGATGCACGTGGTCCGGCATCACCACGTACCCCACCAACAGCAAGTTATACCTCTCGCGAATCTTTCCGAGGGCATGTACAAACAAGTTTCGCGCACGAATCGTCCTCAGCAGGGGCAACTGCCGGTAACAGCTAAAGGTGACAAAGTGCAGATCACCCCGGCCGTAATAGCGCTTCAGCTTCTTGGGCATAGTCAAATTCAAAGCCCCACGTGTAACAGTTGGCATTTGGCTCATGGAAATTCTGCCAACTTTCATCAGTGGAAAGTCCCTGTCCCCAAGGAATGGTGGGCATATACCCGTCAGGGCACTCTCATCGTTTCCAAAATGCAAAAATCCGCCGATTTGGATTCACACGTAATCGTCAGCGACTTGCCCGATAAAAAGTCTTACGACGAGGATAAATTTAAGCGATCTTTGATTGAAAATTACATATCAGGAAAAGAGTATCGTTTTTTGGAAGAACGGAAAACTCGTTTGGGTGACCACGAAGGCTACTGTCTCTTTTTTCCTTCAGTCTCCAATACAGAACGCCTTCTGGTGGCTTGTGAAATTCCCGACTATAGGCTATCTGTTAATTTTGTCGGTGACCGCGCCTACATCTCCAATTTTAATTTGATTTTGCGAGGCATAACACGCAAAGGTGCGTAAGAGGAAGCCCTTTAGATGCACTTACAAAAAACAGGAGGGTAGGGGTATTATGGTTATTCATGAAGCTACTGCGACAACCGAGAACCCGTCAATTGCCCAAATCGAAGAATTGCCCCATCTTCCGGAACTTCTCGTAGCGCGCATCAAGCAGTTCCCGGATCGGCTGATTCGTCAGCGCCGCCAGTTGCCGGTCCAGCACTTCATCCAAGAATCGCGCCGCGCCTTCATGGTCGGTGTGCGCGCCGCCTTCCGGCTCCGCCACGATTTCGTCAACGATTCCCAGCTCTTTCAAATCTTTCGCCGTGATCTTCATGGCTGCAGCCGCGGTTTCCGCTTTCGTCGAATCGCGCCAGATAATCGAAGCGCAACCCTCCGGCGAAATCACCGAATAAAAACTGTTCTCAAGAATGTTGACGCGATCGCCGACCGCAATGGCCAACGCCCCGCCCGAGCCACCTTCGCCCGTCACGGTGACGATCACCGGCACCGGCAGCCGTGCCATCTCTCGAAGATTTCGCGCAATCGCTTCGCCCTGGCCCCGTTCTTCCGCATCGATCCCCGGGTAAGCCCCTGGCGTATCGATAAGAGTAAGGATCGGCCGACCGAACTTCGCCGCGAGTTGCATTATGCGTAGCGCTTTCCGGTAACCCTCGGGCTTCGGCTGCCCGAAATTTCGGACCAGACGCTGCTTCGTGTCGCGCCCCTTTTGATGGCCGATGATAGCCACGGGGCGCCCGTGAAATTTTCCCAATCCCGTGATGATCGCCTTGTCGTCGGCATAACCACGATCCCCGTGCAGCTCGATAAAATCCGTAAACAGCAAACCGATAAAATCCAGGGTGTACGGACGCTGCTGGTGACGCGCGATCTGCGCGCGCTGCCACGGCCCCATATGGGTGTAAAACTCGCGGCGCAATTCCCCGACCTGGTCGCGGACGCGTTGCAGTTCCGCGTCGGCATCCGCGTTCCCGGCCAGGTGGCGCAATTCCTCGACATCTTTTTCCAAGCGCTCGATTTCTTTTTGGCGGTCGCTCTCTTTCGAACGGGCCGGGGGCGGAGCGGCGGCTTTGGTTTTTTCTTTTGGCCTCATTCCGGCACCATTCGAACGGCGGGGTGGCCACAAATTTCACGGACTGCTTCCACCAATTCGGGCGTGTTTTTCACGCGCTGTTGCGCTTGCAGCACGGCCATGGAGCCGTCCGGGGAGCACAATTCGAACACGACCTGGCACGATCCCGGCGAAGCGGCAAACAAATCTTCCAAACGGTCGAGAGCATCTTCGCTCAGGGACTGTATTTCGATTCGAACGCGAAGCTCGCCGGAGACGGCCCGCTCCGCCATTTCCTCGAGCCGACGCGCTTCCTGCAGTGAAAGCCGCGTGCCCGCTTCCTCCACCTGCACGCGAACTTTCAAGAGAAGCGGATTGCCCGGCTTCAAAACCTGTTCGAGGCGAGCAAAGCTCTCCGGAAAAGCGAGGAGTTCCTGAACGCCGGTCATATCCTGAATCGTGAAGATGCCCCAGCGCGCGCCTTTTTTCGAACGCATGGGACGCGTACCGACAATCAACGCGGCAACGGTGATTTCTTTTCCGTTCCTCTGCTCTTCGACCTGGTCGAGAGAAACCGTTTTCAGGTCCATCAGGCGGGAAGCGTATTTCGCCAGCGGATGGCCGGAAACGTAAAATCCGAGCATGGCGTATTCACTGGCGAGGCGTTCTTCCTCGCTCCAGGGCGCGGCCTCACGCAATTCGAACGGCATCGGCGCGGGGGCAGCGGCGGTTCCGAACAACCCGTGCTGGCCGGACTCGCGCGTTCGGGAAGCGCGCTGCAAGGCGGCGACGGCATCATCCACAGAGGCCAGCATGGATTCCCGCGGACCGAGCGAATCGACGGCGCCCGACTTAATGAGGCTTTCAAACACGCGTTTGTTCAGGAAGCGCGATTCGATACGTTCGCAGAAATCGTAAAGGGATTTGAACTCTCCTTGACTCAGCCGCGATTCACGAATCGCCTTGGCGGTGTTCTCGCCAACATTCTTGATGGCAGCAAGACCGAAGCGAATGGATTCCCCGACGGGCGTGAAGTAGAGATCGCTCTCATTCACATCGGGCGGGAGAATGGAAATACTCATCCCGCGCGCTTCATTGATGTATTTCACGACTTTCTCGGTGTTGCCGGCTTCCGAGGTCAGGAGCGCGGCCATGAATTCGACGGGATAATGCGTTTTCAGATAAGCCGTCTGATAAGCGAGCAGGGCGTAGGCACAGGAGTGTGACTTGTTGAAGCCATAGCCTGCAAACTCCTCCATCAGGTTAAAGATGCGCTCGGCTTTTTTCTCCGGGATTTTGTTGGCAGCGCATCCGCCCATGAACTTGGCGCGCTGCGCGGCCATCTCCTCCTTCTTCTTCTTTCCCATCGCGCGGCGAAGGATGTCCGCTTCCCCGAGTGAAAAACTCGCCAGGAGATTGGCGATTTGCATCACCTGTTCCTGATACAGGATGACGCCGTACGTTTCATCAAGAATTTCCTTCAACTGCGGAAGTTCGAAGCTGACCTTGGTCTTCCCTTGCTTGCGGTTGATGAAATCGTCGATCATGCCGCCCTGGATGGGGCCGGGGCGGTAAAGCGCGTTGAGCGCGGTGAGATCTTCGATGCGGGTGGGCTGGTAGCGGCGGAGAATGTCCCGCATGCCGTGGGATTCGAACTGGAAGATGGCGGTGGTTTCTCCGCGAGCGAAGAGTTTGTAGGTCTCGGCGTCGTCCAGGGCGAGATTATCTATGTCGATGTTCGCGCTACGGCTCTGCTCGATCATTCGAACGGTATCGTGAAGCACCGTGAGCGTCGTCAGGCCAAGAAAATCCATTTTCAGCAGGCCGATGCGCTCGAGCGCGTTCATATCGTATTGCGTGGTGATTTCATCGCGGTTTGACTTATAAAGCGGAACGATGTCCGTGAGCGGCCTCGGCGAAATCACTACGCCCGCCGCGTGCGTGGAAGCGTGCCGCGACAAACCTTCGAGACGCAGCGCCACAGCCATCAAATCCTTGAGCCGCTCATCGCTGTTAATGGCGGCTTTGAGTTGCGGAGCTTCTTCCAAAGCGTTTTTCAATTCGATGCCGAGGGTCGTGGGTATGAGCTTGGCGAGGCGATCCACTTCGCCGTAAGGAATGTCCATGGCGCGGCCAACGTCCTTCACCGCGGCTTTCGCCGCCATGGTTCCAAAAGTGATGATCTGCGCGACATTTTCGCGACCATACTTTTGCGTCACGTATTCGATCAGCTGGCCGCGCCGCCGCATGCAGAAGTCGATGTCGATATCGGGCATGGAGACGCGCTCGGGGTTCAGGAAACGCTCGAAGAGCAGGTTGTACTGCAAAGGGTCGACGTCGGTGATGCGCAGGGCGTAGCTTACCAGGCTGCCCGCCGCCGAACCGCGCCCAGGTCCGACAGGGACGTCTTGCGCGCGCGCGTAGTGAATAAAATCCCAGACGATCAAGAAGTAGCCCTCGTAACGCATCTTCTTGATCATTTCGATTTCGGAGGTGAGTCGGCGCTCGTACTCGGCCAGTGAATTCCGCAGAAAGCCCTGCTGCGCCTGGCGCTCAAGCTGCGGGACGCGAGCGGCAAACCCCTGACGCACCACCGATTCAAAATAGCTCGCGGAGTTATGCCCTTCCGGGACTTTGAACTCCGGAAAGGGATTCGCGATGCGCTCCACTTTGACGTTGCAGCGCGAAGCGATGTCCATGGTGCGGCTCAGCGCTTCAGGAATCTCGCCGAAAACCTGGGCCATCTCCACAGCAGACTTGAAGTAAAACTGGTCGGTCTGGAACTTCATTCGATTGGTGTCGCTCATGGTCTTGCCGGTCTGGATGCAGAGCAGCACTTCCTGAGCGTGAGCGTCTTCGTGATGAAGGTAATGACAATCGTTGGTGGCGACGAGCGGTATACCGGTTTCTTTCGAAAGACGGACCAGTTCGCGGTTGACATCTTTTTCGACCGGCAACCCTTGATCCTGAATTTCGAGGAAGAAATTGCCTTTGCCGAACACATCGCGCAAACGGTAAGCATTCTCGCGCGCTTGATCGTATTTCTGTTCCACGACCGCTTCGGTCACCGGGCCGCGAAGACAGGCCGAGAGCGCGATCAAGCCTTTGCTGTGTTTGGCAAGCAAGTCATAGTCAATGCGGGGGCGGTAGTAGAAGCCTTCGAGGAAACCGGCGGAGACCAGCTTGATTAAGTTGTGATAACCCTCGAGCGATTCGCAGAGGAGCACGAGATGATTCGAGCTACGCATTCCGGGTTCGGCGTCGCCGCGATCCTGGCCGTTGCCCCCATTGGTTTTTTCGCCGCGGTCATGGCGGCTGCCCTTGGCGACGTAGACTTCGCAGCCGATGATGGGCTTGACGTCGCGCTTGCTGGCTTCATAGAAGAAATTGGCGGCGGCGAAGAGATTGCCATGGTCGGTGATAGCCACGGCCGGCATTTTCTGGCGGGACGCTTCATCCAGGAGCTCGGAGGTTTCGCAAGCTCCATCGAGCAGGCTGTAATCCGTATGAACGTGAAGGTGAACAAATTGCGGCTGACCCATGGAACTCGATTCTAACAGGATACGGAAAAAGTCGATATGCTCCGCATACTAAGAGACCCTCAGAAAGGAAAAACGCAAGAAAATCCGCAGCAGCAGGGCGCGATTTCAGAGCACTCGACTATACATCCCCTCTACGCGGTGGGAAGTCGGCTCCCACGATGACTTCCGATTGGCCGACCATCCAGAAGTCATCGCGTTCAAATCATGTACGTGCAAGGTGGATGGTTGACGAGATCAGGCGATTTCACTCATTTGGTGGACGGCTGGCAAGGCGAGTCCAGCAAAGTCACACGAATCCGATAAACCGTCCCGCCGCAACAATGCCAACCCATAACAGGATCGAAACGAAACCCGCAACCTTCGCCCCCGCAGGCAAGACCCCGCTATCATCCCAAGTCGTCACATCCCGATAGACGGTCCAATGGAAAATCTGCGCATGCACGCCAGCCAAAAATATCAATAACATCTTCACTCGAAACGCGGGATTGGTATATACCTTCACCGCTTCCGACGCAAACAGCAGTGCTCCTGTAACCACCTGCACCGCAAATCCCGCCCAAGACCAGGGAAGCAGCCGCCCAGCCAGCACCGAAACCCGCTCCCGCCGCAACATCCACCCCAGAAGGCGCAAATCAAAAACTGCGATAGTCCCCACCAGCGCCGCCATCCCAAGCAGATGCAGGGTCTCAATCGCCGGAAACAGCCACAGCGATTCCCTTATGCCAGCCCCCACCGAAGTCTGTTCCAGCCACCTGCAGAAAGGCTGCATGTCGGGCGTTTCTATGGAGACCCCCGCATTGACTGACCGTTGGGAAGGTCGATGCTTACCAAACACATATAAGGCGAGCCGTCTTTAGCCCGAAAGCCCTCAGCAGTCACCTGGTCCCCGCGCTTCACCGTATTCCGGCTCCATCCAAACCGACTTAGCATCCCCAGACTCCCTAACTCCAGCGCCCAGTTCGCAACCTTACCGTTCTCGTCTTTCAAGTCCGCATGAATAAGGGCATGTGGGTTGATCCACTGGAAATCCTTAACCGTCCCTTGCATCCTCACGGTATGCGTCGTATCAAACGGTGCATTCCCATGGTGCGCCCAAAGGGAATCCACGCCCAACAAAAGTCCAACCACGACCAGAACGGCCCCCACCTTACGATTCATCACCGTCCTCGACGATGGCCGATGAAGGCATCGCATCGGCTTCATAATCTGCATGCTCCTCTGGGCCGGAATTCTTGATCTCGAAATGACAGTTTACCACTGGCACGAATAAGTCGAAATCGTAAATCAGGTAATTGTACTCGTTGAGGCTACAGGGAACGATATAGCGATTTTACAACAACTATCCGAGATCGGTGCCGATGAAAATATAGTAGTCGACGTTTTTGTCGGGTGACGGCCTACTACGAACCAACGCGTTACTTGCGCGCGTGACTCTTCTTGCCGGAGGCCGCAGTCTTGCCGTGAGACGCCGGTGCCGCGTGCTTCGCGTGGGGCTTCGGCGGAGAAGGTTTCCCCTTGGCCGCCTGCTTCGTCGCCTCGATTTTTGCGGCGGCGTGCTTCTTATGGGCGGCGTCGCCCATGGCCGCAGCGGCGTGAGCCTTGTCAGCGCCCTTTGACGGTTTCTTTTCCTTCTCTTTCTTTTTGGGCGGTTCCTTGATGCCGCTGAGCTTCCTCAGAATTTTTTCTCTCTCTTCCTTGGTCTTCCCGCGGCCGGTGAGCTGCATAGCGAAGACCTGTTCCACTACTTGATCGAACTTTGTCCCGCGCGGCATGCCAAGCGCTTCGAGCTCGGCAGCCACAACCGGAAGAGCGTTGCGAACCGGGCGCCACTTGTTCAGAAAGGCCCGAATTTTCGAAAGGGCGCCCGAATTATTGGATTCGGCCATCAGATACGCGAGCTGATCGAGCGGAAGTTTTTCTAGGAACCGGAAAGCATCGGCAGGAGCATTCATCTTGCGTCCGACTAACTCCTTCTGGGCTTCGAACGATTCCTCTTCAAAACCGAGCGCGGCTTCCGATTCGGCTGAGCGGAATCCGGCTTTAGCGAGGACGTTAGCCAGTTCCCGGTCCTTCAAGCGTCCCAGAATCGCGAGGAGCATCGGAGCGGCGAGACGCGGACGGAAGCCCGCGGTGAACAGATCCTCGCGCACCTTCATCAGGCGGCCGATAGCGTCGTAAGCCGGATGTTTTTTCGCCAGCACGGGATTGACGGCTTCGAGAAGGTCGTGCTCTTCCCAAGCCTTCAACACGACGGAGGGGCGTTCCTCGCGGGCAAGGGCGCGCAGCTCACCCCCGGCATCTTCAGGAGCGATGGTGTGCTGCAGATTGCGCTCGATGGCCAGGTCAAACCATTCCTGGGTGCGTTGCTCCATCTTGAAGCCCATGCGCGCCGCAAAGCGCAAGACACGCAACAAACGGACCGGCTGGTTCGTGAAGCTGTGAATGGTGAGCGCACGCACCTCGGCGCGCTCGATATCGGACAAGCCGTTTGTGGGATCGAGGAGCAAGCCGCGCGAGGCGGGGTTCAGCGAAATGGCAATCGCGTTGAGGGAGAAATCGCGGCGGCGCAGATCTTCCATGATGGTGGACCAGCGAATCTCGGGCCGCGTCCCTGGGCGAACATAATGGTCGTCGCGGGCGGCCGAAATGCTGCCCTCGCAGTCGCCGGCGAAGAGCACTTCGACATGGCGAAGCTTTTCATCCTCGGAGATGATCCTGGCGCCACCCTTCTCAAGTTCGTGCGCGATCTTCGAGGGATTGCCCTCCACCGTGAAATCGAGATCGCGCAGCGAGGCACCGGTAACGAGATCGCGGACGGTTCCGCCCGTGAGATACACATTGAATCCAAGTGCGGCGGAGAGTTCCTGCACGCGCAACATCACGGCGCGCTGTTCCGGCGAGAGCCGGCTTTCCAACAAAAACATATAGTCTGGCATTGCGCTCCTTCTACGTCAGGGTGTCCGCGCTGACCGACACGGAGGCACCCGCAATGAGTTTCCCTGGCCGGCCGCGCTATGCACGCGGGTGATGCGCCTTGTAAATCTGCTTCAACCGCTCCTCGACGACGTGAGTGTAAATCTGAGTGGTCGAAATATCTGCATGCCCGAGCATGAGCTGAACGGACCGGAGGTCCGCTCCGCGCTCGAGCAAGTGCGTGGCAAAACTGTGCCGCAGCATGTGCGGCGTAAGAGCCATACGCATGCCCGCTTGCCGTCCGTAGGCCGAGAGTATCTTCCACACGCCGACGCGGCTCAATGGCGCGCCGCGGCGATTCACGAACAACGCCGGACTGCCGGCGACTTTGCCGAGCAGCTTCGGCCGGGCGTCGCGGAGATACTTTTCGACGACGGCGAGCGCCTTTTTGCCAGCGGGAACAATTCGTTCCTTGTCGCCCTTGCCGATGCAACGAACACAGCCCACCTTGGCATCGAGATCGGTGACGCGCAGCCCAGTGAGTTCCGATACACGCAAGCCGGTCGAGTATAGAACTTCGAGCATAGCGCGGTCCCGCAAGCCAATTGGAGTTTTCACATCGGGCTGGGAGAGCAGGCGCTCGACTTCCTCGAGGCGGAGATAGTCCGGCAACGAACGCCGGATCTTCGGCGAATCGAGATTCACCGAGGGGTCTTCGGAAATCAGGTCCTGGATCTGAGCAAAACGGAAAAAGTTGCGCAGCGTGACCAGGTGACGGGCCACGGTCTTGCTCTCGAGCTTCTGACGATAAAGCCCCGCGAGGAAATCGACGAGATCATCACGGCTAACGGCCTCGAGACTGAGCTTGCGTTTGCGGGCAAATTCATCGAATTTTACGAGATCGCGACGATACGCGGATACGGTGTTGGAGGACAGCCCCTTCTCCACCCGCACATGGGTCAAAAATGACGAAATGGTTGCCGTAATTTCCATCAGGGCTCCACGTATCCGTTCGTGGCGCCAGCAGTGCGCCGCGTGGCAATGCCATAGACTTCCTCGATTTCATGGCAACGGAAGAGCCAAGCGAGGGCGAGATAAAGCGCTGTCGCTCCGATGATCAGGGCGGCAAAAACGAGAAACTGCACGAAGAACCGCGAGTGCAGAGCGAAACCGGTGTAGTAATTCCCGAACCAGCAGGCGACGCCCATAATCCCGGCGCACAAGGAAATCTTTGCAAAGGAACGGAAGATATCCAAGGTTCCGAGCGGGCCGTAGCGCAGGCGGAAAATGATGAACAGCGCGAAGAAATCAAAGAAAGTAGCCAGGGCGGTTGCCAGCGCCGGACCGCCGTTCTGGACGCGCTTGAAGAGAAATTGCAGAAAGACGATGTTCAGAACGATATTCAGAAAAAGTGAGATGGAAGCAATGATGACCGGCGTCTTGGTATCCCGCGTCGAATAGAACGCCGGGACGATCAACTTGACCGAGGCCAGGGCGGGAAGCCCGACGGCGTAATAGAGAAGAGCGCGGGCGGTCAAGCGAGTGGATTCCGCTACGAACTGGCCGTGCTGGAAGAGCACACGGATGATCGGTTCGCGCAGGATCATCAAGCCGAGAGCCGCCGGAATGGTGATGAAGGCCACGATGCGAACAGAAAACGAGAGCGTTTTCTTGAGCGACTCATAATCCTTGGCAGCCGCCTGATGAGACATCATAGGCAGAATGGCCGTGGCGACGGCAATGGCGTAGCCGCCCAGCACCAGCTCCATCACGCGGTCGGCTACGTAAAGCGCGGCGAGGCTTCCGGGAGGCATGCGACCGGCGGTGGCAAACCGCGTGTCAATTAGGAGATTGATCTGGCCGATGCCGATTCCGAAAAGCCGCGGGATCATCAGCCGGGCCACGTCTCGAATTGCGGGATGGGAGAAAGAGATGCCGAAAGTGAACTTCATGCCCCGCCGGACAAGAGAAGGCACCTGAATCAAGAATTGCAGGACCCCCCCAACGAGAACACCGATGGCGAGAGACGTCGCGGGGTCCCTAAAATATCGATAGACGATACCCACCGAAAACAGAATGGTCGCGACATTCAGAAGCACGGGAGTGGCGGCGGGCAAACCGAAAACGTGAAAACAGTTGAGAATGCCCATGGCCAGCGCTGCCAGGGCGATAAAAAACAGATACGGAAAGATGATACGGTTGAGATCAACGGCTTGAGCGCGGGCCACATTTTCGCCGGAAAACAATTGAACAACCGCGGGAGAGAAAACCATCCCTAGAATGGTGATGACGGCAACGACGAGGGAAAGGGTCCAAAACAGACGGTTGGCAAAGTCCCAAACCTCTTCCTTGGACTTCTCCCGCATGTAAGAGGTGAAGACCGGGATGAAGGAGGCGGTCATCGAACCTTCGGCGACGAGGCGGCGGAACAGATTGGGTATACGATAAGCAAGAACGTAGGCGTCGGCAGCAAAGGAAGTGCCCAGCAAGAGGGTGATGCGCTGGTCGCGGACGTAGCCGAGAACGCGGCTGACAATCGTAACCAGGGAGATAATCGAGGCCGATTTGAGGATGCTCTTTTTATCGGTCAAAGGGCGGTGCTCCGGGGCCCTAACCCTAATGAAAACAATAAGTTGACAGGAAAAACGTGCTTAACATAACATACATTTTGACGATTGGCAAATTTGGGCCATCCAGACCGGGAAACGCCGAAATTTGAAGAATAAAGCCCCAGCCTCAACGCACAAGAAGGTTATCGTTGTGCTTGCCGACAAGAAGCCCTTGCGCGGCTATTTGAACCCTATACGGTTAGGTCAGGCCGATCCCATCGACCTACTGACGCCGGAGGGGGAGCACGTTGAGGTACCGCTGGATCGCGTCCGCTCGATCTACTTCGTGCGCGAGTTTTCCGACGCGTTCGAACCGGAGCGCAAGGCATTTCTTAGCCGGCCAAAGCTGGACGGATTGTGGGTGAAGCTTCGTTATAACGACGGAGAAACACTGGAAGGCGTTGTGCCCAATGATTTGCTGTCGCTGCTGGATAACGGGTTGCAAATCACATCGCCGGACCTGAACTCTTCCACGGACCGCATCTTCGTTCCCCGCGCCGCGCTCACCGAAGTGACCGTTCTCGGGGTCGTAGGCGTGGCGCGCCGGAAGCCGGCCGCTGCTGCTACCGCGGCTTCTCAGCCCCGCCTTTTCAACGAGTAGGCTTTCAGACCCGCTGTACTTCCCTCTTTGGCCTGTGCCAGACTCGCACACAGCCCAGCAAAGAATTGAGGAGCCCTTTCCATGAAACTTTCTGATGTTGCGCAGAAATTGGGATGCCGATTGGAAGGCTCTCCCGAAATCGAGATTCGCGGGGTAGCCGGAATCGAGCATGCCGAAGCGGGGCAGATTACTTTCCTTGCGAATCGGCGCTACTTTCCACTATTGAAGACGACACGCGCCTCGGCGGTTCTTGTCGAAGAAGGAATTGCGCTGGATCGACATGCGACCTTGCCCGCCGTTGCCGCGTTGCGCTCATCAAATCCCTATCTCGCGTTTGCCCACGCGCTTGAGCTCTTTTATCAGCCGCCGCGTTATGCGCCGGGGATTCATCCGACGGCGATCATCGCCAAAAGCGCCAGGATTGGCGAAGGCGCGCATATCGGACCGTACTGTTACGTGGACGAGGACGTCGAAATCGGCCGCAATGCCATGCTTCACAGCTTCGTAACCATCTATCGCGGCGCAATGATCGGCGATGATTTCTTTTCCCATGCGCACGCCGTGGTGCGCGAATTTTGCCGCCTCGGGAATCGTGTGATTCTGCAAAACGGAGTGGTGATCGGCGGAGATGGGCTAGGTTTCGCGAAACAGAAGGATGGCAGCTGGTACAAGATGGCACAGTCCGGCCCGGCAGTGCTTGAGGACGACGTCGAAGTGCAGGCGAACGCCTGCGTGGATCGCGCCACGGTTGGAGAAACGCGCATAGGCCGAGGCACCAAACTGGATGACCTGGTCTTGATTGGCCACGCCTCGCAGGTGGGGTCCAACACCATGCTCTGCGGGCAGGTCGGCCTGGCTGGCTCCACGAGAGTCGGCCGCGACTGCATTTTAGCCGGACAGGTTGGCACGGCCGGACATCTGACCGTTGGCGACGGGACAGTCATCACAGCGCAGAGCGGCGTTCCCACCGATGTGCCTTCGCGCTCGCTCTTCTCCGGTTATCCAGCGGTCGAGAATCGTCAATGGCTGAAATCCATGGCCGCGCTGAATCGGCTGCCCGACCTGCAAAAGCATGTTCGCGAACTGGAAGCGGAAATAGAGAAGCTGAAGTCACGCTGAAAACGCGGTACCGCTCGCCAATCAGGAAGCATCGGCTTCGGCGTTGGCACCTGGAAAACCAATTGGGCGCTGGTCGGGGGGCAGGCCCGCGGCCATGACGTCGCGCACGTGTTCGTTCAGGACATCCCGCTCATCTAACGAATACTTGGAAGTATCAATCGGCTCGAGAAATTCGACGATGATCTCGCCCGGGTGAATGACTAGTGAGCCTTTTTCCATGACGCGGTGAGCGCCCGAGCAGGCCACTGGCACAATCGGCACGCCCGCTTTAATCGCCAGCACAACCGCGCCTTTCTTGAACTCCTGCAAACGGCCATCCGGACTGCGCGTGCCTTCGGGATAGATCAAAAACGATTGCCCGGCCTTGAGAGCCTCCGTTGCCTTTTCCACGCTGGAAATCGCCGACTCGCGGGCGCTTCGATTGACGGGGATGAACCGTGCCGCCAAAAAGGCTTGTCCCACGATGGGCCATTTGAAAAGCGATTCTTTCAGAAGAATGGCGATCCTTCGAGGGATGGCGCCAACAACCGCGGGCGCATCGGCTGAGCTCGTGTGATTCGCGACAAAAAGGCAAACGCCCGGAGGGATGCGCTCGAGGCCCCGGACGCGAACCCGCACTCCGACGGCCCTGACAAAGAACATCACTCCCTTTATGCCTGCCCAGTAAATCGGATCAGGATTACGAGTGATCACGGTGTAGACGAGCAGCGGCGGCCCGACGACCAGGATGTAAAGGGATAAAAAGATGCCAATGAAAAGAGTCCGGAGCATGGGCAGGCAAAACTTTCTCGAATCCCGCGCCGCTGGTCAAGCGGAACGTGGAATCTTCCTCATCGTTAACGAATGGCGACCGCGCTGGTCTCGCCGCGAAGCATCCCCTTGCGAACGCCGCGCGCCTTTTCATCAGCGTGCGAATCCTCGATAACCTGGTAGAGAGTCTCCTTGATCTCGCCGAGCCGGAATTCGAACGAAATATCCTTGTCATCCCGGCGAACCCGCAGCTTCAGCAGATCGCCCGCCTTTTGCTCCTGGAGCCAGTGTTCCACGCGCTTGGGCACCTCATCACCATTCCAGTTGAGGACGACATCCCCCGGACGCAAGCCGGCATGGGCCGCGGGCCCTTCGGAATCGACCGTGCTCACGACGAAGGGACCGCTCTGCTCGTGCTCCAATGAGAAACCAAGCGCCGGTTTCCGGCGCTCCACGGTTCGCAGAGTCAAGCCTGCCAGTGCCAGAATCTGCTGATAAGGAAAGGGGTCCGTCCCCGCCACGTATTTCCGGAAAAACTCCTCGAACGAGCTGCTGGCGATGGTCTCCGCGGTCAGCCGGACGTCCAGACTGTCTCGATACGTTTTTCCCAGCTTCGCAAAATTCGTATTCATCAAGCGCAAGACATCGTCCAGGCTCTTTTCGTTGCCGGTGCGATCGCGAATGAGAATGTCGAGCAAGTTTCCCAGCACCTGCCCTTTGGTGTAATACGAGACGCTATACTCCGGCTGATTGTAGAGAGGATATTTTTCCAGCCAGGCATCGAGGCTGGACTGCTCCGCGCTCTGCCAGTGGTTCGCCGGGCGGCCTTCTAGCTCGGTGATCTGTTCGCCGAGGTCTGCGTAGAACTGCTCTTTGCTCCAGATGCCGCTGCGCACAAGGGTGTAGGAACCGTACGTGTTCGTCACGCCTTCTGCAAACCAGAGCGCGCGCGTGTATTGCTCCTTCGTATAGTCCACTGGTTCGAGCGACGCAGGGCGGATGCGCTTCACATTCCATAGATGAAAGAATTCGTGTGCTGCGACACTCGGCAAGTACTCATCCGAATAGACGCCAATCGCGGTCGAGTTTGCGTGCTCCATGCCCCCGCCGAATCCTTTTCCAATGTGGAGAATGAACGTGTAGCGTCCGAATGGAGATCCATCCATCAGCTTCAGCTCGTACTGGCAGATGCGTTTCAAGTCTCCCTCAACCTGTTTTTTCTTCCAGTTGTCACCGTGAACCACCACCCAAATTTCGGGCTTAAGCCCCCTTAATTGAAATTCTTCGAATTTGCCTGCCTCGATGGGAGCGTCGGCAAGGGCATCGTAGCTTGGGGCATCGCCGCCAAAATTTCGAGCCCCGCCCATTGATTCAATAAGTTGAATGGACGGACCGGCCGCTTGCCATTGTTCGGGGACGTCTGGCATCTCAAGGCGCACCGCCTCTCCGCGCCGTTCAGGAACGTACAAAAGGATCATCGCCGGATTGATGAAAGCGTGCTCACTATTCAGCTGCGACGCGAACGGACCCGGCTCATCCCAATACGCAGCGTAATGAACCCGGATCGTTCCCTTCCCTGTGATGCGCCACGTTTGCTTATCAAGCTTCTCGATCGGCGTTATCTCGGAACCGATGAATGCTTCGACCTGCCGCACGTGGCTGCTGAAATCCTTAACATGGTAGAGGGCGTTCCAAGCCGCCATTTGCACGGTGACTTCGTTCGTGACATCGGGAATGGTCATTGTCACGTGGAAGAGATGCTGTTCCGGATGCGCAAGCCACACTTCGTAGCGGATGGTGGCGCTACCAGGAGACCCTACTGCGAGTAGAAATAAAATGAAGCAGATCGTCGGAATCGGTCTGGTGTTCCGGAGAAATTGAAATGTCACCGAGTTTTCGCCTCGCCTGCAAGTTGAACAGCCGTGCCGAGTTTCTTCAGAAGTTTTTCGCACAAGCCGTCAAAGCTGCCGTTGGACATGATGAGAAGGAGATCCCCTGGCTTGGCTTCGGCCGCAAGATGCTCCGCGATGGCGTCCGAACTCGCAAACACGCGGGCGTCTTTGCCGAGCTCACGGACACTTTCCGCAACGGTCTCGGGGTCCAGGCGATTCTCGCCGGCCAATTGCTGGGCGCGAAAAACGCCGCCAAGAATGACGCGGTCGCCAAGGGCAAGCGCTTTCGGCAGGGCATCCTGAAACACTTTGCGGCGCATGGAATTTGACCGCGGCTCTAGAATGGCCCAGAGCCGGCGTCCGGGCCAGCGGCCGCGCGCAGCCTCGATCGTGGCTTTCACAGCCGTGGGGTGATGCGCGAAATCGTCGACCACCAATACTCCCCCGATTTCGCCTCGCACATCCATCCGGCGCTTCACACTGCGAAACGTCGCGAGCGCCTTGGCGATCTCCTCGGCTGGGATGCCGCGTCCCTGCGCAACGATGAGTGCCGCCATGGCGTTTAAGACGTTGTGGCGCCCCGTGGCGGCCAGCGCAAATTCTCCAAACGGCTTCCTCCGATGCGCGACACGAAAGCGCATGATCTCGCCATCGATGGCGAAACCGCTCGCCACCCAATCACCACCGCCGTTGAATCCGTACGTTTCAACTGGGCAGAAAGCCTTTTCCGCCGCGCGCTGCAAGGCCGGGCCCGAATCTTCCGCGTCGCCCCAGATGACCACTCTTCCGCGTCTGGGAACAAGATTGACCAGACGGCGGAAAGCCAACTGATAAGTATCAAAATCAGGGTAGATGTCGGCGTGGTCGTATTCGAGGGACGTAATGATCAGATCATCGGGATGATAGTGAAAAAACTTGGGTCCGCGGTCCCAGAACGCCGTTTCATACTCGTCACCTTCAAGAATGAACTCTTCCCCGCCGCCAAGCCCGTAACTCTTTCCAAAGTTTTCCGCCACGCCCCCCACAAGAAAATTCGGCCGCTTCCCCGCGGTGTGGAAAATCCAAGCCAGCATCGCCGTCGTAGTGGTTTTGCCATGCGTTCCGCTGACAACAATGGAATGTCTTTCGGGGAGAAATACTTCCTCCAGAATTTCCGGCATCGAGCGATAGGAAATCTTTCGATCCAGCACTTCCTCCAGCTCCGGATTCCCCCGCGCGATGATATTTCCGATCACCACAAGGTCAGGCGCCGGCTGCAAATGCGCCGCATCAAAAGTGTTGAAGAAGGAAATGCCGAGATTTTCGAGCAGCGTCGACGCGGGCGGGTAGACCCCGGAATCCGAACCGGTCACGCGAAAGCCACGCTCGCGCAGCATCCCGGCCAACGGCGCCATCGCCGATCCGCCGATCCCGATCACATGCACGTGTTTGGTTTCGCTCAAGCCACCACCGCCGATTCCAGGAATTCGAGTGTGCCTTCCCCATCTGCGTCCAGGCGCGCCTTGATGCCCAGCGGTATCGTAAGCATGGGCCGAACGGTATGCCCGACCGGCGCACCGAACACGATCGGGACGCCGAGTGGCCTCAAAATTCGTGCACAGACTTCCCTTACGGATGGGGCTCCCGCCACGGCCGGCGCACTTTCCGGAAAGTCTCCCAGCACAATCCCGCGCACCCCTTCAAACTTACCGGCTTGCTTCAAATGCATGAGCACGCGATCCACCTGATAGGTCTTCATGGCGCGATCTTCGAGGACCAGGATCGAATCCTTAGTGTCCAATTCCCACGGCGTTCCGATCGTGGCCTCCAGCAAAGTCATGCATCCGCCTAAAACTCTGCCCATGGATTGGCCCGCGAGGACGGCTTCACCTCTCAGCCGCAGCTTCCAGCCGCCTTCCGTTCTCCCCACCGCCTGAAGAAATGAGCTCTCATCATAGCCCCTGCGCGCACCTGGACCGGCGTTGAGCCCGGCGGCAACCATTGGACCGTAGAATGTGATCCAGTTACACCGTTGCCAGAGAAAGATCTGCAGAGTAGTGAGGTCGCTGAATCCAATCACGCACTTGAGATTCGCAAGGCTCTTCTCCAGTTCGAATTCCAGAAGGTAATTCGATCCGTAACCTCCGCGCAAGGCCACAAGTCCGTCGACCTGATCGGAATTGAGGGGCCCGAGAAAACCATTGGTCCGCTCGAGCGACGGACCGGCAAAGTACCCCTCTGGCTTGCTGTCCTGATTGGCGACAACCTGAAAACCGTGCCGTTTCAATTCCGCAAGCCCAGCGATCGTTTCGACGGACTCCGCGGGAGACGCAGGAGCGAATACTCCCAAGCGGGAACCGGCAGCGAGCGCTTTGGGCTTTCTTGGAGTCCCGTTGTTTCCCGTCATTCGCGATGCCCCTCGAACGGAATCACTTCGGTAACGATACCTTTCCGATTGAGCTGGGCGACAATTTTCTCCTGTTGGCTGTGACTCACGTCGGCTTCGAATTCAACAACGGAATTTAGGCCCACCATCGAGCTACGAAAGTGCCGCAGGGTGACCTTCATCTCCGCCAGCAGCTGTTGCACTTCGGTTGCTACGTTGTCCGCATGGCTCGTGGTAATCCGGAACACCATGATTCGCCGCTTCAAGTTGAAGCGATCTGCACACCAGCCGATGACCACCAAGCCGAAAAGCACGAGGCTCGTCGCATAGGCAGCCACGGAATAGAGACCTCCGCCGGCGGCCATTCCAATTGCGGCTTCCACAAAGACGGTCGCAGCGGTGGTCATCCCCACCACGCCGCCCGATTCGCGCAGAATCGCGCCCGCACCAAGGAAGCCGATGCCCTGCACAATGTTCGAAGCGATTCGCGTGCTTCCCGTATCGCCAAAACGGTGAGCGATTTCGCCCGATAGGATGGTGAACAAGGCCGTCGCCAGGCAAACAAAGAGGCTGGTGCGAATACCCGCGGGCCTACGGCGCAGCTCGCGTTCAATACCGATGATCGCGCCCAGCACCGCGGCCACGGTCAGCCGCAAGAATATTTCCTGAGGAGAGAGCATCGCCAGCGGGACCCACCGCCCGCCTGAACGAAATTCTACTATTTACAATTTGAATTGCGTCAATTTCGCAAAGTGGCGTGCCCTGGCATGTATCTCGCCGCGCTTTAAGTGCCGCAGCCTATCAAGGCCGAATTTTTCGACGGCAAAGCTCCCCAGCACCGAGCCGTAGACCATGGCGCGACGTAGCGAAGCGTCACTCTTATTACCGCGTCCCGCCAGGTAGCCCATGAAGCCGCCGGCGAAGCTGTCGCCCGCGCCGGTGGGATCGTGCGGCTCTTCGAGCGGAAAGGCCGGCACGCAGAAGACGCCGCGCTTGTCCACCATCATGGCCCCGTATTCCCCGCGCTTCACCACCAGCGTCGCCGGCCCCATCTTGAAAATGTGCTTAGCCGCGCGCAGCAAATTATGTTCGCTGGAAAGCTCGCGCGTCTCCGAATCATTGATCATCAGAATATCCACGTGCTTCAGCGTCTCCCGCAGTTCCGCGTTCGAACGCTCGATCCAGTAGTTCATGGTATCCAGCGCTGCGATTTTGGGGCGCTTCTTGACCTGGTGAAGCACGTCCCGCTGCAAGTCGGGTGCGATGTTGGCGAGGAAAACGTATTTTGAGCTGCGGTATTTCTCCGGCAAGCGGGGCTTGAACTCCGCGAACACGTTCAGTTCTGTCGCCAACGTTACGCGCTCGTTCAAGTTCTGGGAATAGCGCCCGGCCCAGAAGAATGTCTTGCCCGCAGCGCGCTCCAGGCCGTCCGTGTCGATGTGCCGGCCTCGAAAGATTTTCTCGTCTTCCGGCGTGAAATCGTCGCCCACGATGGCAACGAGACTCACCGGCGCGAAAAAACTGGCTGCCACGGCAAAATAGGTGGCCGCGCCACCAAGCGCGCGCTCCACCTTTCCGTACGGACTTTCCAGAGCGTCGAATGCGACGGAACCTACAACGAGCAAAGACACGATGATCTCCTAAGAAACATATTTTCCGATGATCGCTGCGAGCCGCTTCTTTGTTGCCTTGGGGACAATCTTCAAATCCGTAACCAAGGCGTGCTGGAGAGCCGATCCGCATTTGCAGGACCTGCCCGCGGGCACTTCACGAACGGCGGTTCGAAGCGCCTTTTGCGCATTCTCCGCGTTCTGATTCAAGGTGGCCATGATTTGCGATGCTGTGACCGATTCGTGCTCCGGATGCCAGCAATCATAGTCAGTGATCATGGCGATCGTCGCGTAGCAAATCTCCGCTTCGCGCGCCAGCCGCGCTTCCGTCACGTTGGTCATGCCGATCACTTCGAAGCGAAGCTGCCGATGCACTTCCGCCTCGGCCAGCGTGGAAAATTGCGGCCCTTCGATGCAGATGTACGTTCCGCGCCGATGCACTTTGATGGCTTCATGAACGCAAGCATCCGCCAGTACGCCCGACAGCTGGCGGCAGGTAGGATGCGCAAACGCCACATGAGCAACGATTCCTTCTCCGAAAAAAGTAGAGACGCGATTCTTGGTCCGGTCAAAGAACTGATCCGGAACGAGAAATTCTCCCGGCCGCAAATCTTCCTTGAGCGAACCAACCGCGCTGACGGAGATGATGCGCTCCACGCCCAGGAGCTTCATCGCGTAAACGTTTGCGCGGTAATTAATCTCGCTTGGCGGGATACGGTGCCCGCGCCCGTGGCGCGCCAGAAACGCCACACGCTTTCCTTCCAGCGTGCCAAGCACGATTGCCTCCGAAGGATCGCCGAACGGCGTTCTCACGCGAATCTCGCGTGTGTTCGTCAACCCGGCCATCGAATAGAGCCCGCTCCCTCCGATGATGCCGATCGCCGCCTTGGCATCGGTCTTGGCACTCTTCGACTTCCCGGTCTTCTTTGCCGCCATATTTTTGTCCCCGTATCAAGATAAACGTTAGGCCCGTGCAAATGCCGCGGTTCCCTGCTACCCGAATGCATGCACCGTTTCCTTCAACCATCGAGGCCGCTGCTCTTGAGTATTTCATTCACGGCCGAAAATGGATCCCTCTTTCGATCCGCAACCTCCGCCGCCAGCTCCGCCAAGCGTGCTTCGCCGCCCGCTCCGCCCAAGGCCCGCTCGAGCAAACGGGATTCGAGCAGTTCGATCAACCGATTTTTCCAATGCTCCACGTGTTTTCGCTGCCGCTGCCCGCTCGATTCAAAATGTTTTCGAAATTTCGCCACCGTTTCGGACAATTCCTCAATGCCCTTGTTCTCCGAAGCCACCGTGCGCACGACCGGAGGGTGCCACCCGTCGCGCGGCATCACCAGCGACAGCATCGCCAGCAATTGCTGCTCCAGCCGGTCCGCGCCTTCGCGATCGGCTTTGTTCAACACAAAAATGTCGCCAATCTCCATCAGCCCGGCCTTCATGTTCTGAATGTCGTCGCCAAGCCCCGGCACAAGCACCACGAGCACACAATCCGCCAATCGAACGATGTCAATTTCATCCTGGCCAACGCCGACAGTCTCGATCAGCACATGTTTTTTCCCCGCCGCGTCCAGGAGCAGCGCTACTTCCGCTGTCGCTCGGGCGAGGCCGCCGAGGAATCCCCGCGTCGCCATCGAGCGGATAAACGTGCCCGCATCGCCGGCATGCCCCTGCATGCGAATCCGATCGCCCAGGATGGCGCCGCCGGAATACGGGCTCGTCGGATCGACCGCGATAACGCCAACCTGTTCCTGCCTCTTGCGGTGATAGGTTGCCAGTCTATCGACGAGAGTGCTCTTCCCTGTTCCTGGCGCGCCGGTGACTCCAGTGATATACGCTCGACCCGTGTGGGGAAACAGCAGCCGCAGCAGCGCCTCCGCTTCCGGCTGATGGTTTTCGATCGCCGTGATTGCGCGCGAAACCGCTCGCACATCACCGGCGCGCACGTTTTCCGCCCACTTCTCAACGGGCAGAGTCATACTTTTCCTGTGGAGCCTTGTGGAGCGGGCAGTCGCATCTCCTTATTATTTCTTGCCGAGGAGCTGCCGGGCAATCACCAACTTCTGAATTTCGCTGGTGCCCTCGCCGATAGTGCACAGCTTCACGTCGCGATAATACTTCTCCGCGGGATAATCCTTGATGAAGCCGTAGCCGCCGTGAATTTGCACGCACTCATTGGCCACTTGCACGGCGATTTCGCTGGCAAACAGTTTTGCCATGCTCGATTCGCGGGTGAAGCGAACGTCCTTCTTATCCGCGAGCCACGCCGCCTGATAAACGAGCAGCCGCGCTGCTTCCACTTGAGTGGCCATGTCCGCCAGTTTGAATTGCACCGCCTGAAACTCGCTGATCGCTTGCCCAAACTGCTTTCGCTGCTTGGCGTATTTCGTGGCCGCTTCGAGCGCGCCCTGTGCCATCCCCAACGCCAGCGCCGCGATCGAAATTCGTCCCCCATCCAGAATTTTCAGGCTGCCGGTGAAGCCTTCGCCTTCCGGCCCGAGCAAGTTCTCTTGCGGCACGCGGCAATCGTTGAAAATTACTTCCGACGTGTCGCTCGCGCGCATCCCCAGCTTGTTTTCCTTTTTTCCCGGCCGGAATCCGGGCGTGCCCTTTTCCAGAATGAACGCGCTAATTCCATGTGAACCCTTCGATTTGTCGGTGACCGCCATGGCCACGCAATAATTCGCATAGTGGCCATTGGTGGTGAAGGTTTTCGCGCCATTGAGCACCCAATGATTGCCGTCCCGCACCGCGGTCGTTCGCGTGCCGCCCGCGTCCGAGCCAGCCTCCGGCTCGGTCAGCGACCAAGCCCCAATCGCCTTCCCCGAAGCCAGCGGCACGAGATACTTTTTTTTCTGCGCCTCCGTGCCAAATTTGAAAATGTGGTTCGAGCACAGCGAATTGTGCGCCGCAACGATTAAGCCCACCGAGCCATCCACTCGCGATAGCTCTTCAATCGCCACCGCGTATTCGGTGTAACCCAGCCCCGCGCCGCCATACTGTTCCGGAAAAATAACGCCGAGCAGCCCCATCTCTCCCAGCTTAGGCATGATCTCTATCGGAAAATGCGACGCTTCGTCCCACTCCATCACGTGCGGAGCGATTTCGCCCTCGGCGAATTCCCGCACACTGCGGCGAAGGTGCTGCTGCTCTTCGGTGAAGCCGAATTCCACGGTCTCCTCGGTAGACTAGCGGCTTTCCCTATACCCAATCAAAGTTATTCTTATACGAATACTTTACACGAGTGCGGCTACCAGCCCACCGGGTAATGGTTGGCCTTGTTCTGTTCGTCAAGCCACGCCTTGAGCGGCGCAAAATAATCCGCCAGCGCCGAAGCGTCCATCTGCTTATCACCTGTCAACGTTTCCAGAGCTTCCGGCCACGGCTTGCTCTGCCCCATCGCCAGCATCTTGTTTAACTTCTCCCCAGCCACCTTGTTTCCATAAATCGAGCACCGGTGCAATGGACCGTTGAATCCCGCTTCATGGCAAAGTGCCCTTTGAAACTGAAATTGCAGGATGCGCGCCAGGAAGTAGCGCGCGTACGGAACGTTTCCCGGCACGTGGTATTTTGCCCCCGCATCAAAATCCGCCTCCGTGCGTTCCACCGGCGGCACAATTCCCTGATACTTCCGCCGCAATTCCCACCACGCTTTATTGTAGTCCTGCGGCTTCACCTGGCCGGCAAACACTTCCCACCGCCATTTGTCCACCAGCAAGCCGAAAGGCAGGAACGCCACTTTCTCCAGCGCCTGCTGCAGCAGGTAATCGGTATCGCCCGATGACGGCGGCACCACCTCAATCAATCCAATCTGCTTCAAATATTCCGGCGTGACGGAAAGCGCGATCGTATCTCCAACAGCCTCGTGAAATCCGTCATTGGCGCTGCTCTGGAAAAGCGGTGGCTGTGCATTGTACGCGCGTTGATAAAAATTGTGCCCCAGTTCGTGGTGAATCACGCCGAAGTCTTCCTCGCGGATCTGAATGCACATCTTGACGCGCAAATCGAGTTTCGAATCCACGTCCCACGCGCTCGCATGGCAAACCACGTCGCGATCCGCTGGTTTCGTGAATAGCGATCTCTCCCAAAACGTCTTCGGCAGCGGCGCAAACCCCAGCGACATGAAGAAGTTCTCTCCGTATTTCACCATCCCCCGTGGATCCGTCTTCCGGTTTGCCAGAATCTTCGTCAGGTCATAGCTCGCCGGAGGCTTCGGCGAATCCATCAGTGAATAGACATTGTTCCACTCCTGGCTCCAGATATTTCCCAGCAGATGAGCCGGAATTGGTCCGCGCTCCGGCACCAGCGCATTCCCATATTTTTTCCGCAGCTGGCCTCGCACATACGCATGCAGCGACAAA
>Ga0137409_10001653_pt1 | contig 24134 bp, 24 predicted proteins | sample CZODoug1_16funga_FD_122059 | JGI IMG/M metagenome (GOLD analysis project Ga0137409, IMG submission 122059) | Vadose zone soil fungal communities from Angelo Coast Range Reserve, California, USA - CZODoug1_16fungal (Hybrid Assembly) | ecosystem: Environmental > Terrestrial > Soil > Vadose zone...
CTCGGCCAGCGTGGTGCCGGCACGAACCGTCGCGACGAGATCGGCCGGCTCGTACTCGACCATCCCGCGCACGGCGGAGAGATCGAGCGCGACGTCGTAGCGCTCCGGCGGATCGCCGACGCCGATACGCGTCGCGCCTCCGCTGACGACGATCGCGTCATGTCGATACTTCGTGGAATCCGGCCCAAATACGAAGCGTTTCATGGGGTCAAAGTGTCGGACGAAGCACTGACTACCGCTGTGAAAATGTCGCGACGATATCTGCGAGACCGGTTTCTGCCGGATAAGGCCATCGACCTGATTGATGAGGCCGCCAGCCGCCTGCGGATGGAAATCTGCGCCGTGGCAACCCATGCTGGCCCTGTGGCACTGTAGCTGCGACCAGACCTAATAACGAATGTCGCGACAACTTCGAATTCCCCTTATACATTTGGCCCTGGCAATTCGTGACGAAAACCACCCAAAAAAGGGGGCTGCGATGCACGCAATGGGCGCGAAAAAGTGCCGGTTCCTACGGTTCGCCTAGCGTAAGAGACGTGCGATGCTCGTCAGGGACGGCAAACATTTTTTTGACATTTGCTGATATTATGGTATAAGGGGAGACATTGATGCACTTCGGCTTTCCTCAGCTGCTTACTTCCGCTGATCTTGAAGCTGCAATGGCTACGGAGCCTGTCCATGAGGAAACGACACGTGAGTCTCTTCCCCTCCTCCGAACGTCCTGCCCTGCCGGTGCTCCCGGCCCGATCGCGGTCCATCGCCCGGCCCAACTGCTGACGCTGGGTCGCCTCTCTGGGCAGGAGATGCCCCGTTCCCCATACGCCTGATCCCCCCGCCGTAGTCTATTGCTGCCAGAAGGCGTATTACGCGCATATCCGCCCGCCGGACACGGATACGGCCCGCGAAGCGCCCATGTGCGTGCGCCTCGTCGAGAACGGCTCGCCACGCCATCGGTGCGAGCGTGGACGTCACCATTCAGGTGGCGCCATCCTGTTAACATCCCCCTAGTGCGCACATACACAAGAACCAATGGGAGTTTGACACGGTGTGTATCGCGACGTGTCGTGGAAAGGAGGTGAACCCCCCACGCGATCCCCCCGCAGACACCAGCCTTCATAGCTAGAAACGGTCGAGCATGGGGATGTGCCTCCCAGCAACGGTCCCCACGCCCGACCTCCCTAAGGGAGGAGCCGGGGAAGGCACCTCCTCAGGTTCGCCGGCATCGGCCGCTGAAGAGGATCACCGGTGTCGGCCCTACCCATTGTAGAGATCTGCTGGGCGGTGTCAATGGGAGACCTGAGGTGGGTGTCCTCCCTCTCGAGAAGAGAGGAGGGATGCACGCGATGTCCAACCGATGCCATCGACCCCTGTCGGTGCTCAGTGCTGTTATACTCATTAGTGGGCTCCCCCTGATGGTGAGCCTCGTGCAGGCCGGGCGGGCGTGCCTCGCTCACGTCGCAGCCGGCGTTGGCGAGCGCGTGTGCTGCCGATTTGACGACAGCCGCTATAGCGTGCGTCGGCTTGGCCATTCCATCGTCGGCGTACCACGCCACCTTGAGGCTCTTGAGCTTGGGAGTTCGCTTCGCAAGGGGCACCGGCACGACACCTGAATCAATGCCATCCGGCCCCACCAGGAGAGGCAGGACGAGGGCAAGGTCGGACACGAAGCGGGCCATCGGCCCGACCTGGCTGCGCGGGTCGGTGAGCCCGCCGACGAGCCCGTAAGCGCCCGTGCCTGGAACCAGGCCGGTCGTCGGCTTGAGGGCGGCGATGCCGCAGTAATGCGCGGGCATGCGGATGCTGCCTCCGGAGTCGCTGCCGATCCCGAGCGGCGACCCGCCCGCGGCGATGATCGCGGCCTCCCCACTGCTGCTCGCGCCGGGCGAGCGTGCGATGTCGTACGGATTGCGGGTCCCGCCGTGCAGAGGGTTCCAGCTGTCTCCGCCGGTCCCGCCTGGCGGGCAGTTCGTCTTGCCGATCAGGATCGCGCCCGCCTCCCGCATCCGCGCGATCACCGTGGCGTCGCGGTCGGGGATGTTGCTTCGCAGCATCCGCAGCCCGGCGGTCGTCGGAAGACCCGCCGTGTCGAAGATGTCTTTGGCCGTGAACGGGACGCCGTGCAGAGGTCCCGGAACGTTCTTGCGAAAGTTCCGCCGATCCGCCGCGCGCGCCTGCTTCAGCGCGCTCTCGGCGGTGGCAAAAACCACTGCGTTCAGGCGCGGGTTGACGGTGTGGATGTGCTCGAGGTGCGCGCGCACGACCTCGACCGAGGAGACCTTCCTGGTCCGGATGGCGCGCGCGAGCCAGGTGACCGGCGCGCCGATGATGTCTCTCATTTACGAGTCGGTAACGCTCAGACGGTGTCTCCGGGTTTGATGTCGAGCACCCTGACTCCCGGGCCGACGAGATCCTGTAGCGCTTTAGGGCGGCCGACCAGCGGCGGAAAAGTGCCAAAGTGCATCGGCACGACGGTCTTGACACCAAGCAGCGAGACCGCTTTGGCGGCCCGGTCCGGGCCCATCGTGTAAAAGTCGCCGATCGGAAGGAAGGCGACGTCGAACTCGCTCAGCTCGGCGATGAGGGCCATGTCACCGAACACATCGGTGTCGCCTGCAAAGTAGATGGTGAATCCGTTTTCGAACTCGATCACGAGCCCGCAGGCGTTGCCGCCATACAGGATCTTGTCTCCATCCGAGATGCCGCAGCTGTGCTCGGCGTGAACCAGCGTGACTTTGATCCCGTCGACGTCGACGGTGCCGCCCTGGTTCGCGCCGATGAGGCTGTCCCCCGGGATCCCCTTCGATCCCAGCCACGTGCTGATCTCGAAGTTGCTCACGATCTTGGGCTTGGTCGCTTTGGCGATCTCGAGCGCGTCGTAGACGTGATCGAAGTGGCCGTGCGTGATGAGCATCAGGTCGCAGCCTTCCACCTTTTTCAGCGCCGCCGGCGCGACGGGGTTGTTCATGACCCATGGATCGATGTAGACGTCTTTGCCCTTGGCGCTGCGGACCTTCCAGGTCCCGTGGCCGATCCAGGTGAAGCTGACCTCAGCGTTGAGCGCCATGCCCGTCCTCCATTACGAAGGCTGGCTCCACCGATCCGGGCGGGCATCTGAACCCTGGATGCGGCCGATACGTGCGTTGGCGCTTGCGCTCCGCTCCTCGCGCATCTTCTAGATGCGCTCCGGTGCGGTGCTCGCGCCGCCTTCGTCTCGGCTCGCCCCAGGGTCCATCTGCTCCGCCCGGCCGGTGGATCCACCCTTGCCCGACCGGAAAAGCGGATTCTGCCACACGCCCAGGACGAAGACGCCGATCGCGGCGAGCGTCCACAGGTTGGGAAAGATGAGCTCGCATGGCTGCCGGAAGAACGCGAGCAGGAGGACCCCGAGCAGTGCGAGCACGCCGACCTTGCGCCGCTCGATGCCGCGGACCACGACAAGGAGGACCAGCGGCAGGAGTGGAAGCCACTGGTACGGCCAGACCTCGTTCGGGATGAGCGCGCCGAGCGCAAACCCGAGCGACATGCCGTAAGCGGGGTTCCACCCGCTGCGCCAGGCGCCCCAGGCGGCGCCGGCGGCAAACGCGAGCGCGCTCGCGTACGAGAGCGCAAGGGCAAGCGCCGGCAGGTGCAGCGGCGAGGTGACCAGCACGTAGCCAGAACCGGAAGGCTGCGCGTATTCCTCTCCGCCAATGGTGCGCATGAACAGGGTGCGCACCGAGTCGTAGGCGCAGTCGGGGTTGTGTGAGCCAAGCGACGGCAGCAGCACATGCTGGAAGTAGAAAGCGGTGCCGCCGGGACCGAGCGGCACGAAGCTCACCGCAGTGACGACCACGAGCACCGCCGCGAGCGCGACGGCGTATCGAATGCGATGCTCGGGTCGGGGGCCGATGATCATTGCGGCGGGGTAGTACTTGAGGGCCGCGACCAGCCCGGCGGCCGCGCCGGCCAACGCCGGCCGCGTCGCCTCGAGCCAGATCGAAGCCATCGCACCCAGCAGCAGGACGCCGCCTCGCTGGCCCGCGCTGACGTCGGCGAAAAGGGGCGGGAAGTAGGCGGCCACCAACCAGAAAACCGGCCTCGCGAGCGGGTGGCGAGTGGCGACCACGCGATACAGCAGCGCCAGCCCGAGCAGCACTGCGGCTGCATCGATGCCCGTCCATACCTGCACACCGAGGTGTTTGGGCAGCAGCGCCACCGGCGCCGCCAGGAGTGCCAACGGCGGGGGGCTGACGAACGCGTCGAGCCCTCCGGGCGGGGCGATGATGTGCAGGCGGCTGAGGTAATCCGCCGCCGCGTCGTACATGTGCGATGGCTCGGTCAGGTAGGCGTGGGCGCCTTCCCACATGCCTTCGGTGTCCGGGCGCCGCGGCGCCAGCACGGTGAGGATGGCGACACGAAGCCAGAAGGCGCCCGCGATCGCCCAGTAGAGCATCGGCCGCGACAACACGTCGACGGCCGCGAGCTTGAGTCGGTCGATCAATCGGTCGGAGGTCTGGACCGGCCCGGCGCGCCGTTGCGCGAGAGCCAGGTCGTATCCGTCAAGAACTCAATGAACGCCAGCACCGATGCCGGGAGGCGGCGCCGGCGCAGATGCACGATGTGCCAGTCGCGACGGATCGGAAAACCGCGCACGTCAAGCTCGACCAGCCGGCCGCTCGAAAGCTCGAGCGCGCAGGCGTAACGCGAGAGCACCGCGAGGCCGAGCCCCGATTCCACCGCGTGTTTGATCGCTCCGTTTGACCCGAGCTCCATCGCGACGTTGAGTTTCGCGCCGGCCTTGCGCGCAGCCTTCTCGAGCGACCAGCGGCTGCCCGACGCGGGCTCGCGCATCACGAACGGCTGGTCTTCGAGGTCCTTGAGCGCAAGTCCCTTACTGCCCGCGAGCTTGTGGCCGGCCGGTGCGACCACCACGAGCTCGTCGCTGACAAAGGGAAGAATGGCGAGGTCGGGATCCTTGAGCGCCGGGCCCACCACGGCGAGGTCTAGCTCGTTGTTCAGCACCTGCTCCTGAACCCGCGTGCGCGTCCCGATCTCGAGCGAGATGACCAATCCCGGGTGCAGCTTCTTGAACGCGCCGAGCGCCGCCGGCAAAAGATAGATGCCGACGGTCGTGCTCGCGCCAACGCGCAAATTTCCACGCTTGATGCCGCGCATCTCCTCGAGCGCAAGCCCAGCTTCGTCGAGGACGTCGAGGGTCCGCCGAGCGTACGAGTACAGGACCGAGCCGGCCTCGGTCAGGTGCACACGCTTGCCGAGGCGATCCAGAAGTGGCAGGCCGAGCGCCTCCTCGAGCTCTTTGACCTGGTACGAGACGGATGGCTGGCTCAAGCGCAGCTGCTGCGCCGCGAGGCTGAAGCTCTTGAGGTCGGCGACGGTCTTGAAGGTTCGCAATTGACGCAGCGTCACCGAGCGGTCAAGGTCCATCGGAGGGCTGTATTCGGGCACGGCGCCTACGATATATGCGCAATGGCTGCCCGGAGACCGAAATCACTAACGCCTGTCCGTAGGACCACCCCTTCGCTCAAAACCGTCGAGGCGCCCCACAGGGCGCAAACCACAGTCTCGGAACAGAAGATCAACCAGTACCGCAAGCGCCGCTACCAGGCGCTGCACGCGGAAACCGAGGCCGCCAACAAGCGGCGCGCTGCGGGAAAAGCGACCGCGCGAGACCGCATCGAGATGCTGCTGGACGTCGGCTCGTTCGTCGAGCTCGACGTCTTCGCGGCGCATCGAGCGCACGGGTTTGGCATGGAAGAGCGGCGCATCTCGGGCGATGGCGTGGTCGCGGGTTTCGGCGAGATCGACCGGCGGCCTGTCGCCGTCTACGCCTACGACGCAACTGTGTTCGGAGGCTCACTCGGAGAGGTCACCGCCGAGAAGATCGTCAAGGTCCAGGAGCTCGCGCTGCGCAACCGCGTGCCCATCATCGGCATCAACGATTCCGGCGGCGCCCGCATCCAGGAAGGAGTGGTCGCCCTCGCCGGGTACGCAGACATCTTCCTGCGCAACGTGCGCTCGTCCGGTGTGATCCCGCAGATCAGCGTCATCGCCGGGCCGTGCACCGGCGGCGCGGTCTACTCGCCCGCGATCACCGACTTCATCTTCATCGTCGCGGGGCAGGGATACATGTTCATCACCGGTCCGGAGGTGATCCGCGTGGTCACCGGCGAGGCGGTCACCTTTGACGAGCTGGGCGGCGGTGACGTGCACAACGCGACCTCAGGCGTCGCTCACTTCCTGCCGCAGACGGAGCAGGCATGCGCGGAGGGCGTCCGCAAGCTGCTGTCGTTCCTGCCCTCCTCCAACGGCGAGCGCCCACCTTTCGTCCCCACCTCCGACGACCTCGAACGGGCCGACCCCGAGCTCCAGACCATCGTTCCGGAATCACCGAACAAGCCGTATGACATGCGAGAGCTCGTCGCGCGGGTGCTCGACAACCGCGAGTTCTTCGAAGTGCAGCCGTTCTTCGCGCCAAACATAATCGTCGGCCTCGGCCGGCTCGGCGGGCATGTCGTCGGGATCGTCGGCAACCAGCCCAAGGTGCTGGCGGGCGCGATCGACATCAACGCGTCGGTCAAGGCAGCGCGGTTCATCCGGTTCTGCGACGCGTTCGGCATCCCGATCATCTCTTTCGTGGACGTCCCGGGCTACCTGCCCGGGCGCGACCAGGAGCATGGCGGGATCATCCGGCACGGAGCCAAGCTCCTCTACGCGTACGCGGAGGCGACGGTGCCCAAGCTGACGGTCATCACGAGAAAGGACTACGGGGGCGCGTACTGCGTCATGTCGCCCAAGCAGATGGGGGCTGACTTGAACCTCGCGTGGCCGACCGCCGAGATCGCGGTGATGGGGCCTGAAGCGGCGGTGAACATCATCTACAAGCGCGACCTCAGCACGGCCAAGGACCCCGTCGCCCGGCGCAAGGAGCTGGTCGCCGAGTACACGGCCAAGTTCGCCAACCCGTACGTGGCGGCCGAGCGCGGCTACATCGACGACGTGATCGAGCCGAGCCAGACGCGGCGCGAGCTGGTGCGCGGCCTGCAGCTGTGCCTGCGCAAGACCGTGGAGCGACCGCCCCGCAAGCACGGGAACATCCCTCTGTAGTCAAGGCGCCGGTGCCGGCTCCAGCGGGTTTGGAGGCGAATCGAGCGCCGACGGAGCCGGCACAAGCGGAAAAATGGACCGACCGAGCCGCTAACTCGTTTTCGCCTTCGGCGGTAGGGTCGATATCGCTGAGCGCCGGACCCGTTCTGATTTTCGGCAGTACTCGTCCACGGTGACGATCAGCTCGGCGTGTGACCAGGTCAGCGGCGAAACCGAGAGCGGCGCGCCCGTGTTCGGATCCAGCTGCTCTGAAAGCAGGCCGCCCGGTATCTGGTGCGCGACCACCCAGTTGATGATGTCGCGCGCAGGCCTCAGGTCGTGCGTGTCCTTGGCCGTGGCGATGTACCACTGCGCAAGCCACAGCGTGCACATGAACCACGGATTGCCGGGCGTCTTTTTGGTGTCCGGTTCGACCTTGAAGTAGTAGTCGTCTTCGTACCGTGCGACGCCTCCGGTCGCGGCCTTGTTGGAGAGCTGGTCGCGAATCGCGGTCATCGTTTCGACGATCCGTTTGTCGTCCGGCGGATACATGCCGAAGCGCCACAACCCGTAGAGCGCGCTGTCGAGGATCATGTCCACGGTCAGGGTGCCGTCGTCCTCCACCGCGATGCGCCGGGCGAAGCGGCCCAGGTCGGGGCTGTACAGGTGGGTGTCCGATGCCTTCCGGAGACGGTCCGCAGCGTCCCGGTATCGCACGTAGGCCTTGACGTCGCCGAAGAGGTCCGCAAAGTTGCGCGCCGCGTCCAGGCCACCCCAGACCGCTCCGACAGTGAACGCATGGATGCCCCAGCGCTCCTCCCAGAGGTCCCACGACGGCATCAGCAAGCCGTTCCGCGTGTCGATGTAGGAGGCCATCCAGTCCGCGGCAGGCACGACGAGGGTGGAGTAGAGCCCGACCACGAAGTCGAGGTTGCGGTGGATGCGGTAGTGCTGCCAGAGCGCCCACAGCACGAGGCCGGTCTCGTCCTCCTGGATGGGCAGCGTGCGGCGGCCGCTTGAGTCCACCCACGGCAGCCACGAGCTGCCCGGCTGACCGTATGGCGTGTACTTGTGGAGGAAGAAACCCTCCTCCACCAGCGTTTGCTGGCAGAACGTGAAGAACTGACGCGTCACGTCCTGGTGCCCCGCGCGGTCAAGGGCGTTGGCGACCAGCGCGCCGTCGCGCGGCCACGCATAGGCGTATGTGTCGCGCGCGAACTTGGTGATGTCGAAGTCAGTCGCCGCGACGATGGCGCCCCGGTTGTCGGCGTGCGTGCGAGCTGTGAGCAGGCTCCTCCGGTAAAGCTGCGTCACATCGGAGCCGAGCTCCTCGTCGACATGCCTGTGGTCCTGCTCCGACCAGACCTGCCAGAACGTGAGAGTCCGCCCGCGATACGTTTCAGGCCCGCGGCCGACGATGAGCTCCTGGCCGTAGGTCGTCACGTCGCTGAGGCGAGTGCCCATGCACAGCCAGTGGATCAGCGAGCTGGGCTCGCCGGCTTTGGCCGGGCCGATGTCGAAGCCGATGGTGCAGTCGACCGAGCCCTGCTCGATCGGGTTCCTGCCCAGCGTTCCGTCCTCGGCGTCGACCCACGTCCCGGCCAGGCCGTTGCCCTTCTTGCCGTTGGCCCACGTGTCGATCCCGAACTCGGGACCGCTTATGCCGCCGGCCAGGAAGTAACGGTTGGCCTTGTACGCGATGATCCCGCGGTGGCGGGGTTCGTAGAGCACGGTGTTGCCGATGTCCGACCCTTCGATGTACCAGTCGTAGTGAAAGAAGACGTGGCCGGTGGTGAAGCCGGACGCGGACGTGACCTCCACGTTGCGGATGAACCAGTTGCGGGCGAGATCGACATAGTCCTCGAACTTGACGCTGATCCCAAGACCGGGATGCGTGAGTGTGACGTTGCTGACCAGGGAGTCCTCTGCGTAGCCGAGGTGGCGTTCCCACGCCGGGTCGTAGACCCACGCGAACTTGCCGTCGATGAAAAAGCCGGTGCGGCATACGTTGCCCATCGTGTGGTTGGCGTCGCCGACGCGCGGATAGAAGATGTCGCGAACCGAATAGTTGGCGTCGAAGCCCACGAGGACGTTGCCATTTCCGATGACGAGGCTTCTGGGCACGTCTTTGCGCGGCCAGCTTAACAAGCTGGGTTTCACTTCGGCCCATGCCTGCATACAATCGCTGCAGTCGATTCAGCAACCAACGGAGCACAACGTCTTGGAACACGATTCGAACCAGTTCAGCCCGCCCGTGCGCATCGTCCCCTCGAAACGGCGTCGCCGGACCGTAACGGCCCGCCTCAGGGCCGGCGTACTCGAGCTTCTCGTTCCGTCATGGATGCCGAACGCCGAGCGGCAGCAGTGGGCGGAGACCATGAGAGGCCGCATCGAGCGGCGTATGGAGCGGAAACGTCCGTCCGACGCGCGCCTCATGCAGCGCGCACAAATGCTCAACGACCGCCACTTCGGCGGCCGGCTGAGGTGGACGTCGATCGGGTATGCGGACATGGCTCACACGTGGGGAAGCTGCACCTTCACGACCGGGGCGATCCGGATCGCCAGGCGTGCCGCTCGCCTGCCCGACTGGGTGCTCGACTACCTGCTGGTGCACGAGCTGGCGCACCTGGAGCAGAGCGACCACGGCCCGGCGTTTCACGAGCTGGAGAATCGCTACCCGCTGACCGAACGTGCGCGAGGCTACCTGATGGCTCTAGACGCGCCGCCCGCTATGGGGTGAGGACGATCTTCGTGGCTTCGCGCGCGTCGAAGATGCGGTAGGCCTCTTCAGCCTGGTCGAGCTTCATCCGGTGGCTGATGATCGCCTCGGGCCTGAGGCGGCCGGCCGCGATCAGGTCGAGCAGCGGCCGCATGTAGGCCTGCACGTTGCACCAGCCGGCGCGGAAGGTGAGCGACTTGAGCCACATCTTCATGTAGGGAAAGTCACCGATCACTGCGCTCGGGACGCCAACCATCGAGATGGTGCCGCCGCCGCGGACGCTCTCGATTGCGGTGTCGACCGCGGACAGGTGGCCGACGCACTCGATGCTCGCGTCGGCGCCGATCCCGCCAGTCTGTTTCTGGATCGCCTCGACCGGGTGAACCTGCTTCGCGTTGATCGGGATGCCGCCGAGGTCCAGCGCCATCTCGAGGCGCGAGTCGACCATGTCGACGACGAACACCCGTGACGGCCCGAAGAGCTGGGCGCACATCGTCGCCATCAGGCCGACCGGCCCCGCGCCGACGACGGCGACGACGTCACCGGGCTTGATCTCGGCCCGCTCGGCGCCGAAGAAACCGGTGGCAAGGATGTCGCCGACGAAGATCGCCTGCTCGTCCGTCATCCCCTTCGGGATGAGCTCCATGGAGTGATCCGCGAGCGGCACGACGACGTACTCAGCCTGACCGCCCCCGAGATTTCCGAAGTACTCACCGTGGCCGAACGTCGACTTGTCCACGCACTGGTTGAACCACCCTTTACGGCAGAGGGCGCAAACACCACACGATGTGAAGAAGCTCGCGACGATGCGGTCACCCGGCTTGAACCGCTTGACCTCGGAGCCCACGTCCTCGACCACCCCGACGAACTCGTGGCCGAGCACCGCCCCCTGGTTCATCGGAGTGTGGCCGTGGAGGATGTGCAGGTCGGAGCCGCAAACTGCGCCCATCGTCACCTTGATGAGCGCCTCGCCAGAATGCTTGACCGCGGGCTTGGGCACGTCGATGACCTTGACGTCTCCCTCTCCCTGAAAGGTCAGAGCTCTCATGGCCGCGATTCTACGTCCGGCTCGGGGTTACTTTTGCCATGCCTCGAGCAGCTTCTCCAGCTGCTTGGCGTTCTTGACCGAATAGTTGGAGTAGTTGTTGTTCATGAGCGCGTGCACCTGCTTGGCCGAGCGCTCCATCTCCTTGATCCGGGGCGCCCACTCCGCCAGCTCCTCGTCCTTGTAGTCGTGCCGAAAGCGCAGGTTCGGCGGCGCCCCCCTGATGTCCCAGGTCTCGTGGTTCCGGCCATGAAAACGGATGACCGCGAGCTTGGTCGAGGTCACCTCGAAGACCGGGGGCATGCTCGTCTTGTGGCCCTGCGGCATGTCGACCGCGACGTAGGGGATGTCGCGGGTGCGCAGGAACGCCAGGGTCCCGCCCCGGTTGCGTCCGTCCATCCATTCCGGCCGGCGGAACTCGACCGCGAGCTGAAACCCGAACATGCGCTCCTGGCATTGCTCGATGTAAGAGAGCGAGCGTGACGTTGGCAGGAACCAGGGCGGGAACTGAAAGAAGACCGCGCCCAGCTTTCCCGCTGCCCGCAGCGGCTCGAGCGCCGTGCGGAACCGCTCCCACGACTCGTCCAGGAGCTCATCGGGCATCTGTTCGAGGTAGATGTTCTTTTCGCGCAGGTTCTCCGGCAGCTGGTCCCGAATGTCCTTGGGGAGCGCCATCGGGTTGGTGGGGTGGTTCGTGAACAGCGAGAAGGACTTCACGTCGAAGGTGAAGTCCGCGGGAGTCCTGGCCACCCAGAGCTCGGAGTTCTCCGGCTTGGGCATGCCGTAGTAGGTGGAGTCGACCTCCACCAACGAGAACTGGCTGGCGTAGAACTTGAGCCGCTCCTCGGACGTCTTGACGTTCAGCGGGTAGAAGAGCTTGGAATCGATGAGCGACTTGTCGATCCAGCCCGCAATCCCAACCTTTACCGGCATGGACTCGATCGTGTCATAAGCGCGATATGATCCGGGCGCGTGGGCCGCTACATCCGCTATTGGTACACGTACCGCACCGCGGTTGCCGTCATCATCGCCGTGGCCCTCAGCGGAGTCATCTACGCGCTCTACACACAGCAGGTCGCCTGCGACACCCACGTCGGGGCATGCCTGGTCAACATCTCGGTGCATCCCGAGGACCGAATCATCACCCAGTCCAACCCCGATCCGAACATCGTCATCGTGGGTGTGGACGACGCCAGCGTCAGCAAGATCGGCGTCTACCCGGTGCCTCGCGATCGCTACGCGCAAGCGCTCCTCAACCTTCAAGCGGCCGGAGCCGCTGTGGTCGCATTTGACGTCGGCTTCCCGGACCCGCGAGAGACCAAGACCGACGACGAGTTCGCCAAGGCCCTCGCCACGAGCACCATTCCAGTCGTCTTGTCTTATGGCGCCGACAACACGAAGCCGGCCGACGGCAAAGTGATTCAGATCGGCATCGACCAGATCCCTCTCAAGAAGTTCCGCTGCACCGACGCAAACCCCGACCCGAATGTCGCTTGCAAGAATCCGGCTCCAAACGTGGTGCTTGCCTCGACCGACTTCGTAGCCGACGCAGACGGAGCGGTGCGGCGCCAACCCATGTTCGTCGAGCCGGCCTGCCTGACCGACGGACGTTGTGATTCACAGATCATCAACCCGCTCAGCTTCGCGGCGTATCGCGCGTTCGTGCTCGGCAAGGACTTTCAAACCGGAGCCGCGCTCCAGGTATCGGGCCACAACGCAACGTTCGGGACGGCCTGGGGTGATCCGCTACAGGTCGATGCCACCGGCTCGGCGCTGATCAACTACTTCGGACCTCCGCGCAACTATCGCGAGCGCGGTCAGTACCTCTCGTTTGGCGACGTGTACAACGGCTCGTTCTCGCACGACGCGGTCAACGGCAAGATCGTGCTGGTCGGCTACTACTACCTCACGGGCGTGCACGACGAATTGCTGACGCCGACCTCAGTCGGCACGCTGATGCCCGGCGTCGAGATGCACGCCAACGTGATCCAGATGATGCTCGGCGTGCCACCGAAGTTCCTGGTTCATGAACCCCCTTTCATCGTCTTCGTGACCATCCTCGTCCTCGCCCTGCTGATGGCGGTCGCGGTGTCCAGGGTGCGGGTCTCATGGGGCCTGATCGCCACCGGCGCGGCGCTGGTGCTGTTCACGCTGGGAATCACGATCCTGGCCAACAACGCCGGCCTGGTGCCCGACATGTTCCACCCGTGGTTGGCGATTGCACTGACCTACACGGGGGTGACGGCCTATCGCTTCCTGTACGAAGACCGCGAGAAGCGCAAGGTCACCCGCATCTTCGGCCATTACCTCAAGCCGGAGATCGTCGCCCAGCTGGCCAGGACCCGCGGCGGCGTCGACGACATCCTGCGCGGCGGCGAACGTCGTGATATGACACTGCTGTTCGTCGACATCCGCGGCTTTACGTCAATGTCCGAGTCGATGGCCGCCAACGACGTCACCGAGCTGGTCCAGATGTACCTCGACCACCTGAGCGGGATCATCTTCACGTGGGACGGGACAGTCGACAAATACGTCGGCGACGAGATCGTCGCTTTCTGGAATGCGCCCCGCCTGCAGGAGAACCACGCGCTGCTCGCCCTTCGCTGCGCATACGACCTGGTCAATCGCGCCCCCGAGCTGGAGCAGCGTCTGCTGGCGAAAGGACTACCGCCGATCCGGTGGGGCATCGGCATCAACACAGGGTCGGCGGTGGTCGGCAACATGGGATCGCGCAGCCGCCTGCAGTACACAGCCCTGGGCGACACCGTCAACACCGCGGCTCGGTTTTGCGCGCACGCGCCGGCCTTCCACGCGCTCATCGGCCAGATGACCTACGACATGTGCAAGGACTACATCGCGGTCGACCTTGTGCCCGGCGTGCAGCTGAAAGGGAAATCGGCCGAGACTTTCAACCTCTACCAGGTGACCGCGATCCGGGAGACCACCGCGTCACCGTGGGTCGCGTTCCCCACGGAGATGGCGATCCAGACTCATCACGCGTTCACCCTCCAGTACACCGGGCAAACCGTGATCCCGACGGGCGACTCAGGGCCCCACGACATCCTGGTCGGCGAAGCGGCTGAGCAAGCTCTCGCCGAGCAGAGTCCCTCGCCTAGCTAGTTGAAGTTCAGCTAGTGGACGTAAGCAGCCGCTAGAAGCGCCAGGGCCGCGCTCAGGGAGATCGCCCCGACGAGCACGCTCAGGCAGCCGGCCGACTGCTTGGCCACGGGCTTTACCGGCGGTGTGGGGTTGTATGCAACCTGGACGGGAGCAGCGGTGGTCGGCTGTTGGATGGCCGTTCCGAGCGGTGTCGCCGGGCTCATCGCCGGAGGCGCGGTTGCGTTGGGAACCATTTTCGTGAGGTCAGCGCCAGGTTCGAGGCTGCGCTGCCACCCAGGGCAGATTCGGTCCGCGATCCGGCCGACCGCGTCGTCGAACTCCTGCCCGGTCTGGTATCGGTCCTCCGGCCGCTTCGAAAGCGACTTGAGGATGACTTCCTCGAGCGCCATGTCGAGCCCGGGCCGGTGCACGGAAGGTGGCTTGGGCGGAGCCTGGACGTGCTTGGCCATCAGGGTGAAGGGCCCGTCGGCCTCGCTGGCCGTGAACGGTGGCTGGCCCACGACCAGCTCGTAGAACATGATCCCGGTCGAGTAGAGGTCGCTGCGGCCGTCCACCTTGCTCGAGGCGACCTGCTCCGGCGACATGTACTGAGGTGTGCCGACGGTGGTTCCGGTCTTGGTCGCGGTTCCACCGACACCCGAGTCGTCGGTCAGCCGCGCGATGCCGAAGTCGGCCACCTTGACCATGCCCTCGTCGGAGAGCAGGACGTTTTCCGGCTTCATGTCCCGATGCACGATCGCGTGCTTGTGCGCGTAGTCGAGAGCTTGCAGCACCCCGTGCATGACGGCGAAGACCTGGGGCAACGGGATCGGACCGCGGTTCAGCCAATCGCGCAGGGACTTGCCGCGGACGAATTCCAGGACTATGTAGTTCGCGTCGCCCATCAGCTCGAGGTCGTGGACCTGTACGAGGTTGGGATGGCTGGTTCGCGCCATCACCTGGGCCTCCTGCAGGAAGCGCTTCAGGGCAACGGGGTCCGCCGCCGCCGACTGGATCAGCTCTTTGATCGCGACCTCTCGCCCCAGGCCAGGCTGCTCGGCGAGGTACACGGCGCCCATGCCGCCGCGGCCGAGCTCGCCCTTGACCCGGTACTTGCCGATGTAGCGCTCGCCGGCCGGCGTCGGCGGTGTCGTGATGAAGGCGGGGATCGGTGGCGGAGGAGTCGAAGCTGGGGGAACCGGGATGAGGCGCATGGTGGCTGCGACGTCTGAGTAAGGAGTTGTGGCGGGCCCTGGAGGGGGGACAGGCGCGGACGGCTGCGCCGCCGGACGAATACCGTCTTCGGGGCCGAGATCTGGGGTCGGCGCCCACGCAGGTGTGTCGGGCGGCTGCGTAGCGGGCGGCGTGTCCTGTGGCTGACCGGAATCGGCCATCTCGTCGCGAGCCTAACAGAGTCCGTTGTATTCAACCCCAGTTCAGGAGAAGGAGGCACAGGCTATGGCGTTTTCGCCGCATTCAACCCATAATCTGGCCCGCAGCACGCCACCACAGAAGGAGAGAGAGCCCATGTCGCAGATGCCACCACCGCCCTCGCAGCCGGCCCCCATGGGAGGGACGCCGAGCTCGGTGGGAACCAACAAGAAGACGTACACGATCCTGGCCTACGTATTGGGCTGGATCGGCGGATTGATCTTCCTTTTCGTCGGCAAGGACGATGCAGACGTCAAGTGGAACGCCGCCAACTCGGTCGTCGTATTCGGCGGCCTGTCGGTCGCGATCATCGTCCTCGGCCTCATCCCGATCGTTCAGATCGTGGTCATCCCGCTCTGGATTGTCGGCTTCATCTATTGGGTGATCTTCTTGGTGCAGTCATTGCAGGGCAATGGCCAGCGCATCCCGGCGCCGGGAATCAGCGGCTTCATCAATAAGTACGTCGACCAGGTGGCGAGCTCGGTCAAGTAGTCAGACTTTCAACCAAGGGCCTCGCGCGGCGCGAGGCCCTTTTCTTTTTCTGCTAGGGCCCCGCGAGCTGCTCGAGAGCGCGCTCGATTCCCACTCGAAGCTCGTCGCGCTCCTCGCGCGCCAAACCAGCCTCGGCGCGGGCTGAGGCGAGCTGATACCTGAGGCGCTCGATCTCGTCCTGAAGCTCACGTAATCGAGGGTCCGGGCCGCCGGCCGTCGTCTGCGCGTCAGCGAGCTCCAGGCGCAAGCGTTCGACGGTAACTTTCAGCGCGCGGCGCTCTGAGAGCAGCTCCTGGACGAGCGATTCAGACGGCTTCGCCGGCTCTTTCGACATAACGACACAGGCCAGGCTGAAACTCGCGCAGCCGCAGGTGCTCCATCTCGCCTCGGAGGTAGCGAGCCTTGACCTCGAGGCCCGCGACGCCCTTCAGCGTCTCGTAGGGAAATCGGTAGAGCTTGCCCGAGTCGACGAGCAAGCAGACGGCGAGCTTTTCGCCGTCTTTTTCGATCACGTGCTTGTAGCACGGCACGGTCCGGCGCGCGATCTCCATCTTCTGGAAGCCGCCCACTCTCCCGGCCAGCACGTCGATCGGGCTTCTCATGAGCAAATGCTAGTTGAGCAAAGTGAGCTGCTCGGGTTCGGGCGGAGGTTTGAGGATGACGCGGCGCCGATCTGACACGCCGTGGGCGGCTCGCAGGCGCGCGACCGTCTTCATCGTCGGGTCCGCAAGAGCCGCCGGTAGGTAGGCGCGGGCGCGATAGGCCTGTTCGTAGCGAGGCACGAGCTCAGGCCAATGCTTGCCGAGCACGGCCATGAAATGCTCTCGTGTCCCCTCCTTCAGGTGAAGCATTCCCGCCCACAGGCCGGTGGCGCCGGCGGCCCGCGCGGCCTTGACCACGGCCTCGAGCCGGTCGGGCCGGTCGGACAGGCCGGGGATGATCGGGGCCATGCCCACCCCGACGTCGATGCCGGCCGCTACCAGCTGCTCGATCGCACGAAGCCGCTGTTTCGGATGCGCCGTGCCGGGCTCTGTGCGGCGCCAGATGTCGTCATCGACGGTCGGGATGCTGAACGTGATGTGCAGTTCGGCGCGACGCGCGAGCTCGGTCAGCACGTCAAGGTCGCGCACGATCATCGGGCCTCGCGTGATCAGCGCGGCCGGGTTTGAGAAATCGCGGAGGGCCTCGAGGCATTGGCGCGTCAGCTTGAAACGTCCTTCGGCCGGCTGGTAGGGATCGGTCGCCGCGCCGATGACCACCGTCTCCTTGCGCCACGACTTGCGTGAGAGCTCGCTGCGCAGCACGGCCGCGACGTTGGTCTTGACCCGGATCGAGCGGCCATAGCGATCGTCAGAAGGCCGGTCGGCCCGCAGCTCAAAGGCCCGAACGTAGCAAAAAGCGCAGCGGTGCTCGCAGCCTGTGTATGGGTTGAGCGACCAGGAAAAGAACATGCCCTTGACCGGGTTGAGTGCCGACTTGCAGAGCACCTCGAGATAGGCGACCTCCGTCAGGCGGGGCTCAGGAGACTCCACAGTAGCATCGTAGAACAGATGTTCGCCCTTAACAAGCTACGCCTTCTTGGTGGCGCGACGGCGCTTGGGCCGGGTGGTGGAAGAAGGGCAGAAGTCGTTCAGGATGCACTCCTCGCAGCGCGGCCGGCGGGCGATGCAGATGCGGCGGCCGTGGAGGATCAGGCGCAGCGAGAGGCCCGTCCACTCCTCTTGCGGCACCATCGCGCAAACCTGGTGCTCGATCTTGACCGGGTCGCGGGTCTTCACCAGCCCGAGCCGGTTGGTCAGCCGCGTGACGTGTGTGTCGACCGCAAACCCCGGCACGGCGAACCCGACTCCGAGAATCACGTTGGCGGTCTTGCGGCCGATGCCAGGAAGCTTGACGAGGTCCTCGAGCGTGTTCGGCACCACGCCGCCGAACAGCTCGACCATGCGCCGGCTCGCGTCGATGATCCGGCGCGTCTTCAGCCGAAAGAAACCGGTCGCCTTGATCAGCTTTTCGACTTCGGCGGGATCAGCGGCCGCCAGGTCCGCCGCGGTCGGATAACGCCTGAACAGCTCCGGCGTGACCAGGTTCACCATCTTGTCGGTCGTCTGCGCCGAGAGGATCGTCGCCATCACGAGCTGGAACGGATCCTGGTGCTGAAGCTCGGTCACAGCCGGATAGAGCCCGCGCAGGCGCTCGACCGTCAGCAGCGCCCGCTTTTTCGCCCCGCGCGGCGGCGGGGGCGACATCCAGGACTGCTTCGGCTTCTTCCTAGCTGCCAAGCAGCTTGCGCGCGGCAGCAGCGACCTGCTGGCCTTCGGCCCGTCCCGCCAGGCGCGCAGTCGCCGCCTTCATCACCATGCCGAATCCCTTCGGGCCCTCTGGCTTGAGCTCCGCGATCACGGCCGCGACCTCCGCCTCGACCTCCTGCTCGCTCATCGCCGCCGGGAGGTAGGCCTTCAGCACTGCCATCTCCGCTTCCTCGCGTTGCGCAGATTCGGCGCGGCCCGCCTTGCGATAGATCTCGATCGCCTCCTCGCGCCGCTTCACCTCTTTGCGGGCGAGCCGCGTGACCAGCTCATCATCGATGGTGCCCCCGGCCGTGCTCTCTTTGCTCGCCTTGACGAGCTCGCTCTTCAAGAGTGAAAGCGTGCTCAGCGTCACCTCGTCACGCCGCCTTCGCGACTCGACGAGCTCGGCCTGAATGCGGTCGTACAGCGCCACGGCGGCGATTGTCACACATGGACCGATCGCCGATAATCGGCGCCTATGCCCATAGCCCTGATCGTAGGACCGTTAGCTGCTGTGGTCGGCCTTGTGGCAGTTTTCTTCGTCCTGCGCCGGAAGTCGGTGGACAAGCGCTCGATGTATTCGGCGCGGCGCTCCCAGATCGAGCACAAGGTTCGCGCCGCGCGCCAGCGCACGCTCGCACCGCATGGGCGGACAGAGAAAGTCGAGGAACCCGCTGCTGGACCAGCCCCGCCGACCTCGACCTGGGTCACGCCTGCGCCACAGGCCACGTATGAAGCGTCCGCCTTCGAACCGCCCCCCGCCGCGCCACCGCCGCCAGTCAAGGGAAGGCAGGAGGCGCCGTCGCAGTCGCCATGGGATCTCGGCGCCCCTGCGCCCGCGCCGACCCAGTTCGTGACGCCCGAGGCTCCGCCTGCTGCCGAGCCGCCCTACACGCCGGCCTACCCACAGGCTCCTCCAAGCGAGCCCGTGTGGACGCCGGCTCCCACGCCGTCTGAGCCTTCGCGACCGATCGAGCCGGAAAAGGCTGCGGCCGCATCGCCGGCCGCCTGGTCCGTCGTATCGGAAGCGAAGGGGTCGGCCGAAACGGCGGTCGAACAGCCCAAGAAGAAAAAGGGCAAGCGCGACGCCGCCGACGCTCCGCCAGGTGGTTGGGCGCTCGCCTCAGGCAACGCCCCCGGGACGGAGCCAGATGACGTGATCAAGGCGCCCAGCCAGTTGGTCGCCGTCGCTCAATACGCGATCCTCGTGGTCGGCCTCGTCATGGTGCTCATAGGGGTCCTGGTCATGGTCGCCAACTCGCACGGGACGTAAAGATTTCCAGGATCCTGGCGGCGAGGGCAGCGCCGCCATCGGACATGACGGTGTCCATCACCAGGGTTTGCAAACCCATTTTCTCCAGCTCAGGCGCAAGCGCCTGGTCGCGATCGTCGAGCACGAAGCCCGCCGCCACGTCGCGGTACATGCGCGCCACCTCAATGGGATTCGGTTCCCGACCGACCGCTCGCATCATCTCCACAGTCGGTCCTTTCAGCGCCGCACCGGCGACGATCGGGGTGACGGCGACTGTGCGGTCGCGCGGCATGCGCTCGCCGATGACTTTGAGGATCGGATCGACCGAGATCAACGGGTTCGACGGGCCGATGACGACCAGGTCCGAGTCCGCCAGCGCCGACGCAACTTCAGGCGTCGCCCTGGCGGCTTCAATGCCTTCGAAATGAATCGCGCGCAGCGTCGGTCGAAGGTGTTCACGAACGAAGTACTCCTGAAATGAAAGGTCTCCCATGTCGGTGACGAATCTCGTCCTGACACGTTCATCGGTCATCGGCAGCACATGGGTGTCGATCCCGAATCGATCGCGCAGAGCCACTGCACACTCCGTCAGCGTGCATCCTCTCCTCAGCATCTCCGCGCGGACAAGGTGTGTCGCGAAGTCCTTGTCGCCGATGCGGAACCACGAAGGCTCGCCCAGACGCCCAAGAGCCTCGAGCAGCTGGAAGGAATCGTCTTTCACTCCATAACCCGCTTCCTCGTTGAAGACGCCCGCAAGCCTGTAAACCACCGCGTCGACGTCCGGTGAGACCAGGAGGCCCCAGAACTCGTCGTCGTCGGCAGTGTTGGCGATCACCGTCAGGTCTCCGGGCGGCACGAGTCGCTGGATGGCGGCAGCGAGCTTGGCGCCGCCAGTTCCGCCGGCGAGGACGACTGTTTTCAGCGGAACAGATCCTCAGCCGCCGGGCGGACGAGGTCTTGCCCGCGGCCGCTTCCCGAAAGCTGAACGCCGCGGACGATCACGGCCGGTGTGCGGGCCGTCTTGCCCATGACGAGCCCGGCCGCCGCCGCGATATCGTCCGCAACGGCGAGGACGGTCGCGTGCAGCGGCTTGCCGGCGTCGTCGGCGGTTCCACGCAGGTCGACCAACGCGGGCAGGCCTGCGACACCGAGCGCGACGTTCACGATGCCCAGCCTCCACGGCCGGCCGAAAGTGTCAGAGATGATCACGCCCACCTCGACCCCCGCAAGCTCGCGCAGGCTGCGGCGAAGCCGGTCGGCGCTGCCGTCAGGATCTTTGGGAAGCAGCGTCAGCACGTCGTCCCCGGGAATGTTGGAATGATCCACGCCGCTGTTCGCGCACACAAATCCTTGCGGGGTTTCGGTGATCAAAACGCGATGCGACCGCAGCACCCGGACGCTCTCGTCGAGGACCACCTGCACCATTCGAGGGTCCGGCTGGGCAATCAAGTTGGAGGCGATCTTGACCGCCTCGTCGCTCGCGGTCACCGTCTGGAGGCTGATCAGCCGGCCTTCTGACTTCGACACAACCTTCTGGGCGACGACCACGATGTCACCGGTTTTGAGCGCGGACCTCGAGCTGATCAGCGTTCCGAGGTCGTCGCCAGGGCTGACCTCAGGCAGGCCCTCGACCGCGATGAGCTCGAGGTGCGTCAAACCGCACGCCGCAACCGCGCCAGATCGCCAGGCTCGTCGAGGTCCAGCGCCATGGCATCGGAGTGATGCACGACGAAGTTGACGCCGCGGCTGGAGGCCTCATGCCCGAACTTGGCGAGCGAGTCGGAGCCGAAGTGCAGCGTGATCGCACCGGGAGGACGGAGGTACAGCGCGTTGGTCCCGCCGCGCCCGGTGGCCGCGACAGCCACCGCCACAGGAGCGTCGAGTCGCGACGCCGACTCGAGGACCTCGCGCACTGCGTCGGGGGTGACCAAAGGCAGGTCGCTGGACAGAAGCAGCACCGCATCCGCGCCACCCTGGACGGCGCGCGTGATGCCGCGCGCGGCCGCGACGTTCTGTCCGTCTTGCCTCGCTTCGAGCAGGACGTCGGCTCCCCACGCTGCGGCCAGCTTCGCGACCTCCTGACTGCCGGCGACGACGAGCGCCCGGTCGCCCGCTGCCGCAGCCTGGACCGCAAGCAAGGCGTTTCGACGTGCAAGGGCCTGTCGTGCCTTCGGTCCGAGTGCAGGCTGCAGGCGCTGCTTGGCGGAGCTGAAATCCTTGATCAAAACCACAACCCAGGTGACCATGGCTAACCCCACTGCTTTCGTATGCGTGGAAGGATCTGCTCGCCGTAGAGCTTCAGGAACCGGGCCTGGTCCTGGCCGGGCGCGTGGAACACAAGGTGATTGAAGCCGAGCTCGAGGTATGGACGGAGCTGCTCGAGGTGCTCATCCGGGTCGTTCGAGACAAGCCAGCGGCGGTGCGCCACGTCTTCGACCCCCTTCGCCAGCCTCTCCATCTCGCGTGGGTCGTCCACGCCGGCCTTCGCCTCGGCTGGAAGCGCAAGCGCGGCCCAGATCTTCGTCTCTTCCATCGCGCGTGACCGGTCCGTGTCGTAAGACACCTTGACCTCGATCATCCGATCCAGCCGGCTCGCGTCGCGACCTGATTCCTTTGCACCATCGGCGAACGACGGGAGCAACTGCTCCGAATAGAGCTCCATTCCCTTGCCTGACGTGCAGATGAGGCCGTCGCCCGCCCGGCCGGCGTACTTTGCCACCTGCGGTCCGCCGGCGCCAACGTAGATGGGAACGGCTTGCTCCGGGCGGTCATAGATCGTCGCGTTGCGTGTGTGGTAGTACTCGCCGTCGAAGGTGACCGACTGCTCGGTCCACAGCAGCCGGATGAGCTTGATCGCCTCGCGAAGGCGGGCGAACCGCTCCTTGTTGTCCGGCCACGGGATGCCGAGGGCGCCCTCGTTAAGGTGCTCGCCCGTTCCGACGCCGAGAATGATGCGACTCGGCATCAGCACGCCAAGCGTCCCAAACGCCTGCGCCACGATCGCGGGGTGATAGCGAAACGTTGGAGTCGCGACCGACGTGCCCAACAGGACCTTGTTGGTTCGCTCGCCTGCCGCCGCAAGCCACGCGATTGCAAAGGGCGAATGACCGTCGGAATGACGCCACGGTTGGAAGTGATCGCTCACGAAAATGCTTTCGAAGCCGTTCTCTTCGGCGGTGATCGCAAATTCGAGCAGCTCTCGCGGGCCGAACTGTTCGGCCGAAGCCTTGTAGCCGAGGCGAAGCATGGCTACGTGTCCGAACGGGGGACGCGCTTGTAGTAACGCTTCCAGCTGAAGGCGACGCCGCTGATGGCGGCCGCTACGACCACTACGCCGAGCGCGATCAGGCTGTGGCTGTCGAAGCTTGCGATGGCGCCCGCGGTCATCAGGACGAACAATCCGAACGCCAGAAGCATCATCACCACCAGCGTGGCGGCGCGGTGGAACCTCATGCTGCTGTTAGCTTACCGGCGCGTGGGTCAGCCCAGCCCGAAGGTCGTCCGCCGGAAATCAGTCAGCTCGACGCAGGACGTGGCTCGCGCTCTGCCGATCGGCTCGATCGTCGTCGCCGACCATCAGACCGCCGGCCGCGGCCGCCTCGACCGCACCTGGGAATCTCCACCGCGCACCGCACTGCTCGTCTCGTTCGTGCTCCCACCGAATCCCATCCTGAGCCTGGCCGCCGGTGTCGCCGCGGCTGAAGCCTGCGGCGGCGGCGTGCGGCTCAAGTGGCCGAACGACCTCCTGCTCGGCGGCGGCAAAGTTGGCGGGGTCCTGGTCGAAGCCACACCGGACAAAGCGGTCTGCGGGATCGGCATCAACCTGACCTGGGCGCCCAAGGGCGCGGCCAAGCTCAACCAGGGCCGGAATCAGCTCCTGGAGAAATTGCGCATCGAGGTCAACCGCTGGGCCTCGGCGCCGGCGGATGACGTGCTCGCTCGCTGGCGCGAGCTCTCAGACACTCTCGGCAGGAGGGTCCGCGTCGAGCAGTCGGGCACCGCCATCGAAGGCACCGCCGAAGACATCGGCCCGCTGGGCGAGCTCATCGTCGACGGGCGTCCGGTGACCTACGGAAGCGTCATTCACCTATGAGCGCCACGATCTCCGGCAGGACCTCTCCGGAGCGTCCGTGGATGACGACCTCAGCCAGCTCGTCGAAAGGGGTCGGCTCGGCGTTGATCACGATCATCCTGGCTCCGGACCGGAGCGCGACGAGCGGGATCTCCGCCGCGGGATAGACGACCAGAGAAGAGCCGACGACGAGCACCACGTCGGCTTCCCTGGCGAGCGCAAAAGCTTTCGCGACCGCCTCCTGCGGCATCGGTTCCCCGAACAGCACCACCGTGGGCTTGAGAAAGGTCCCGCCACACACTCTGCACCGGGGAGGCATCTCGACGTCCAGGCGAGCCTGCACGTCAGCGCGAGGTTCCCGGTTTCCGCAGTCGAGGCACTGCACGGTGCGGCTCGATCCATGGATCTCGATCACGTTGCGGCTGCCCGACTCCTGGTGCAGGCCGTCGGTGTTCTGGGTCACCACAGCGGCCACGTGGCCGGTCGCCTCGAGCGCCGCCAGCGCGTGGTGGCCGGGGTTGGGACTGGCAGCAAGCGCGACTCGGCCACGGTCCTTTGAGACTTTCCAGTAAGCGGTCGGGTCGGCCATGAAGTACTCGATGGAGGCGACCTTGATGGGGTCGTACTGCTTCCACAAGCCGCCATCTCCCCGA
>Ga0137409_10001654_pt1 | contig 24134 bp, 42 predicted proteins | sample CZODoug1_16funga_FD_122059 | JGI IMG/M metagenome (GOLD analysis project Ga0137409, IMG submission 122059) | Vadose zone soil fungal communities from Angelo Coast Range Reserve, California, USA - CZODoug1_16fungal (Hybrid Assembly) | ecosystem: Environmental > Terrestrial > Soil > Vadose zone...
TAATGCCCTGGCCGGGCGCCGACGGCGGCTCGTGCGCGTTGACCCGATCGAACCAGCCGGTCTGCAGCGCATGCCCGACGAGCTGATCGGTCAAGCCCTGCGCGTCGAGAGGCATCTCAACCGCCCAACCGCTGCACGCAGCGCGCGAGCGCCGGGCCGACAAGCCGTATGACCTTCGCCTCGGTCGACTGCTTCGCGCGCCGGAACGATGAGTAGCCCTTGAAGCGGGTAGTCCGGTTGCGCGAGCCGGTACCTTCGAGCCAGGGGCCGTAGATGATGCCGCGATCGTTGACCGAGCCCTCGGCCTCGCTGAGCGTCTGCATCCTTACCTGCGTCTCGTAGTAAGGCGTCGGATGCCTGATCGAGTCGTGCAGGTTGGTGTGCACATCGGCGCTGGCCTGCGCGGTGACATCGTGCACGATCTCGCGCTCGAAAGTGCGCAGTACCTCATCGGCCAGCCCGGCGCTGAACAGCGGGCCGGACGTGTGCACGTCATAGACGCTCATACGGCTAGCACCCTGCCCTGCCGGGCCATCGAGGCGTAACAGCGAGCGCGGGCATCTTCGAGCCCAGCGCCACTCGCGTTGCGGATCGCGTCGGCCGCGCCGACCGTGCGGGCGTAGCCGCTCGTCTCCTGCAGCAGCCGGTTGATGCTCTCGGCGATGGCCAGTTCTCGCGCCTTGTCGGGCGTGAGCCACTTCGTGATCGCCGCGCCGTTCGAATGGGTGGCCGCCGTGGTGCCGAGCTGGCCGCGCACGATGGTAAGGATACGCGCCGCGAAGATCGTAGAGCCCGAGTGCGCGGCCAGCGTGCTGCCGTCGTAGGCGCGCTTCACGATCAGGTTGTTGCCCGCGATGTCCGTGATCAGCATGCGCTCGGCGTCGAGCAGCAGGATCTCGCCGACGGCATAGAGCGCGCCGTTCGTGACCGCCATCGTCTGCTCGGCCATCGTCGCGCCGACCGGCGTCTGCAACGTCTGCGCCGTGGTCAGCATCGTCTTGCCGGTCACGATCATGCGCTCGCTGTCGACGGTGATCACCTGGCCGACGCCGATTGCATTCGAGTCGGTCACGTTGCACGCGACGGCCCCGGCGCTGGCGATGCTCGCGGCCAGCGAGCCTGCCGGGCCTGAGTCGTCGGTCCAGCCCCAGAGTCCGTTGATCACGATCGAGCGCTGCCACGTACTCGCGAAGTTGAAGGTCGAGACAGTGCTGATGTCGATCTCGACCCGATCGAACGGCGCGCCGTAGCGCTGCGGTTCCAGCAGGTAGTTCGCCGGGGGGATCGTGATCCCGCCCGAGATGATCGACGTCACCGAGATCAGCGTGCGATCGTCCAGCCAGAGCCGCCACGGCGTGGGGCTGGCGACGTCGGGCCAGTTGAAGTCATAGGTCGCGATCGTCGGAGCGATGCCGTTGTCGGGATACTTGATCAGTGAGTCGACGTCGCGCGAGGCTGACAGGGTGGCCGCGTCGATGCGCGAGTTGCTCAGGGCGATCTCGGCGAAGTCGAGGCGTTGCTTCACGTCCTCGCGCGTGCAGTAGGCAACACTCGCCACCGCGCTCGCCTCCTGTCCCTTGCATTCTCGGCTGGCAGGCCCCGTGAGGCGCTGCGGAAGACAGCTCTTGATCGGCAGGATAGCCGACGACCGGCCGTAACTCGACACCCGAGCGCTCGTTGGGAACAGCAGGCGGCCCCGCCTCCCTCGAAGGGGGGAGAGGCGGGGCCGCGCTCAGTGCGCCGTCAGAGCTTCGGGACCGAGCAGTCTCCCTGCTGGCCGAGCAGCGTGCCGAGCTGATCCCAGGTCAGCTTGAACGTTCCGTCGAGGCCCCATTCACCCCAGGACTGCAGGGCGCTGACTTCCTGCAGCTCGTCGTCGATCTCGTTGAGGCACACCTCGTGGTAGCCGCGCAGCTTGCCGTCGAGCGTCACGTGGCCGTCGGCCGACGGGGTGTCCATGCCCTCGTACCACGGAATGCCGATCAGCACGGGGTTGAGCACGAGCGCGCCGAGCGTGTGGAGCTGGCCGAAGGCGTGCGAGTAACTCGTGATCACCCCGGAACGCTTCGCGCCCTTACAGACCGCGAGCCCCGAGCTGCCGGTGTCGGTGATCGGCCACTCGTGCTGATAGGGGTCGATCGTGGTCGCGATGGCGTAGTAGCCGACGGCATCCCAATCGCTCAGCGGCCGACCGTTGACAGCAGCTACCGGAATCGCGAACGGGTCGCAGTTGAGCAGGTTGGTCAGAGCGAAGCCGGTGCAGCCGCCGAGATCGAGCTGATTGAGCTTCGGCCCCCGCCAGGCGTGCTTGACAGACTTGAGCACACCGGAGATCGCGGCCGGGTAGGCGCGACTCGCCTGATCGTGCCAGAGCGTACGGCCGAGTGCCCCGCCGCTCATCGAGGTGCCTGCACGTAGGTGAGCAGCACGACAGCGGCCACGGTGCCCGCTGCGACGCTGACCACGAGGTTCGGCCACTGGCCCGCCAGCCACCGGCCGACACGGCGCCAGGGGCCGCCCTGCGGCTGCTCGGCGTCGGTCTGCCAGGACCGCTGCGCGTATTCGAAGCCGTCCTGCCAGCCGGGCAGGTAGCCGGTGCGCTGCATGAACGTGTCGTGATCAGCAAGCGAGTGCGCGCTCAGCGAGCCGCACGTGCACTGCAGACCGCCCGAATGGTTGAGCGTGAAGCGGACCGCGTCGAGCTTGAGCGACAGCTCATGCGTCGCGGGGTCCTCGGTGAAGATCGTCACGGGCGTTCCCTTCGTTGCCTCGGAATGATAGACCGGCCGGGCCCTGCCCGGACCGACTGAGGCAGGGACCGGCCAGAGTCGGTCAGAAGTGGTTGATCAGGACGATGCTGCAGCCGTTGCTGATGATCGCATCATCGCCCGGAGTCCACGCCTCGTAGTCGAAGTGGATGAAGGGCCGGTCGGAGTTGTGGAACTGATGGATGAAGTACGAGCCCTCGCCCGGGTTGCCGGTGCCGGTGGTCCACGGCTGAGAGATCCCGTTGTTGGCGACGCTGGTGTGCACCTTCCCGTCGGTCGAAGAGATCGTGAAGTCGAGTGCGTTGTTCTGCGGCGGCGCCAGGCCCGCAATGCCGTAGATGTACGTGGAGGATGCGTCACCACCGGCCGAGTCCTCGGCGTAGGCGTAAAGAATCCCGGAGCGGATCAGCGAGACACCCTCGGGGTCCTGCACGGTGAAGCCAGAGCCGGTGATGTCGACCCTGATGTGCTTGCCGGTCTTCATCGCCACCCACTTGACACCGGCACTGTCGGTCCACGACCAGTAGTAGATCGTCAACTGAACATTGCCCGCACCGGTGTTGTGGCAGACCGTGGTGTCCACGTCATCGTGCAGCACGTAGGCGCTGGCGGGTGATGCGCTGGCGACCATGCCGCCCACCGCCAGCACCATCACGGCCAGCGCGATGATCACGCGCCGGATTCGATCGATCATGATCTTCCCTTCGATTGTTAACGACTCCCCGCTTGCCCTCCGATCCTAGCAGAATCCTGACAGCAGAGCGACCCGACACCCTGACGGATGCCGGGCCGCCTGCAGCCGGTCAGAACTTCGTGATGCAGACCGGCCCCAGCCCGTTGGCCCGGCTGAACTCGTCGCTCAGCGGTGAGCCGCAGCGGGCGCAGACGGTGAACTCACGCGAGTAACGAACGGCTGCGGCCTTCGGGCCAGTGTAGAGCTGGCCCGACTCGGGGTCGGTGTAGCTGTCGGCCCTGATCGCGGCGAACAGCTCGTCGCGGGCATCGCCGCGCACCGGGTACTGAGCCCACGTGCCAGGGGCGCCGACGAGGTGAGTCACGAAGCGCCGACCGGCCCACTTGGTGCCCTCGCGACCGGTGTCGACCTCGTAGAACTTGATCCCGGCGAGCGCGTCGCCGAGCGCGTACTTCGAGTCGGGCACCGCGACCGGCTCAGCGGCCACTGCTGGCGCGCTGTCAGCCTCGCACGGGGTGACCGGAGTGGTGGGCTCGGGCTGCAGGCCCCAGGCTGCGTTGGCCCTCTCGGCGGCGCAGGCCCGCACGTCGGCGATGCTCGGGTGGTAGTGGTGGCAGTGACCGCAGCGGATGCCGCGCGGGGTGGCTGTCTCTGTCATGATCGTTTCCTCTCTCATCGTGCTCGATCCGACTAGCATGGAGACAACCTATCATAAGCCTGTTAGGTGGAGCAAGCCATTACACGAATCGCGTAATGATCACCGCTTGCGCCGCTCCCGCCTGCCGGTCGCCTGCTGCCAGCGCGCGAGGCGCACGAGCAACCCGACGACAGCGTTGCCGGACTCGCCGACCTTGCGCTGCGGCGCACGCTTCGGCGCCGGTCCTCTTCTCGGTGGCCTCACCATGATCAGTAATCTCCCATCGGGTCGGGGTCCTCGTCTGGCAGGTAGTCGGTGCCGAACAGCTCGTCGGCGCCCGCCTCGTCGAGATCGCACGCGAGGCAGGGTGAGGCTGTGTGCTCGATCGCTCGTGGTGTCATGAGACAATCCTATCATGAACTTGACAGGTATGGTAGACTGTTCCCATGAACATCGCGAAGCCCCGAGAGATCACCGTTAGCGGCCGGGTCGCCAAGTTCGCCCAGACGGGTTGCCCTGGCTACGGCCGCACACGCATCAGCATCGGCCGGGTCGAGCACTTCGTGGACGTCGAGGACGTGGCGCGCGACGCTGGCCGCCGCTCAACGCTGCGGCGCTACTTCGTGCAGCGCTACAACATCGACCCGACGACGATCGAGATCATCGCGCAGGCCGACGGCCCAGCGCATTACAACTACGTCATCAAGGCGAAGGGCTGACCTACAGCGAGCCTCGCAAGAGACCGACCCGTTCGGCCGATCACATCGCACGGCCACTCGCCGACAGGCTCGGCATGACGGTGCGATGGGAAGCCAGCAGAGCGCATTACCCGTTCGATGCCGAGAAGCCCTGGCCGCTCGTGCTCAGTGAATGGATACGCTCACGGCGCCGGTCGACAGCAGCCAGAGCGCCAGCCCGGCAGGCACGAGCGCACCGGCCCACTTCGCACGCGGCCCGCCCATGATGACAACGAGCGCGGCCAGCACGAAGCACAGCAGCGCCAGCGCTGCCAGCAGAGATCGAGCACTCACAACAGCCTCCATTCACGGACCCGGTATCCCGGCAGCACCGGCACCAAGCAGACCGATCAGCAGCAGCAGCCATGCCGCCATCGCCGACAGCACGGCGAAGGCGACCATGCCGAGACATACCCCGGCTGCGATCTTCCACACGCTCACGGCAGACGCCGGGCGTTGGCAACGGTGCAATCCCTGATCGCCGTGAGATCGGCGCCGGGGTTGTTGATCACGCACCACGTGCCGACGAGTTGACGGTCGGTGATCTGATCAACGATCTTCGCCGTCTGCGCCGCCTGCGCCTGCGCGCACTTGCCGGTCGGCCTCGTGCACGAGCTGATCTCATTCCACGTTTCACGTGAAACAACGACACCGGCCATCACGATGACGAACAGCAGGAAGCCGATCAGCGCCGTCAGCTCGGCCACGCTCGGCCGCCGCAGGCGGATACGCGCACTCACCACGGCAACCGCCAGTTCATTGCGAGACTCACCGCGATCAGACCGAGAGCCGAACCGAGCCAGAGCGCGAGAGGTGCCCAGCGGGTGATCATCATTCCTGACCGTCCTTGCCCCGCCCCATGAACTTGTCCAGATCGAAGCGAGCGAAGGTCGGCACGCCGAGAAGTGCGCCGAAGATGATCAGCAGCACCGGCCGCTCGCCGCTTGTGAAAAACGTCTCGTGAAGCACTCCGGTGATCCCCACGATCCGACAGAGTGCGACCCAGAGATGCCGGGGCCGGAAAGGCTGCCGCCCACGCGCGGCCGATTGGATGATCGGCGCCACGGGTGGCGGGATGCTCGTCTCGTCGCTCACGCACGGCACCTCCCGGCTCAGCCCTGATCGGGCCAGGCTAGCCGGTCACGGCCAGGCCAGCACACGCCTGATGCCCTCGGCCAGCGTGATGCGACCGGCGCAGACATCGGCCTTGAGCCGGTCCTCGATCTCATCCTTGGCGTTCGGCCGTCGACCCGGCTCGGGCCAGAGATTGGCGATGGCCGACGAGCCGCCCAGCTCAAGCGGAATTCGATGATCGATCTCGCCGAACGGGCCGTAGAAATCCGCCATCGACTCGTGATATGCGGCCACCAACGGCCCACGAATCCTGCTGATCGCGGCCGACGTCGGCCGCACCCTGCCGGTGTAGCCCGGCACGCAGATCGTCTGGCCGATGTTCTGCTGGTTGACAGCAGAGTCGAGCGCGCCGGGCGTGCAGCCGGGGTCGGGGCCGCCGTCGATCAGGTTGCAGCTCACGGGCACCGAGCCGGTGACGCGCTGACGGCGCGGAGCGGGCAGTGAAGGGGTCACAGAGCGTCCAGCAGCGCCAGGCCGGTGGGATGGGGTCGCCAGGCGCGCAGCGGGGCGCTGAGAGGCGCCAGACGCGCAGCCGGTCAGCAAGAAAGCGGCCAGCGTGACGGCTAGAGCACTACGCCTCACGACGAGTGCCGCAGATCGAGATAGACCACTACGGCAGCCACGGCAGCACAGACACCGATGATCGTCAGCCCGAGCCAGAGCGGAATACGGCTGTCATCGCAGCCGCTCGGGATGATGATCGGGATCACCGTGGCGAGCATGGTCACCATCGCCTGCAGATGAACAGCGAGCCCAAGATCACGATCACGAGCAAGGCATCGTCCAGCAGGCGATAGAGATCATGGCCGCTCATCGCTGCTGCCTGGCCTTCGCCAACGCTACGAGGATCACCGGCCAGAGCGCCGCAGCGACGAGCACGAATATCTGCCGGGTGATCCCGGCGCGCCGCAGATCCTCGTCGACCTGCTCGCCGAGAGTGGCGAGCAAAAAGGTAGCGAAGCCGCCCGACAGGCAGCCCAGCAGCAGGTAGCCCCACAAGATCGCCCCAAGGAGAGTCACTCGGGCCGCCACCCGTCGAAGCGGCAGAACAGCTTGCCGTCCGGCCCGGGGGTGAGCGGCTGGCCATCGTTCGGGCAGGCCACGTCACCGACGTCCGGCCCGGCTTCCTTGAGCGCGCGCCGCTCCTGCTCGATCTCAAGCAACTGCTGCCAGCTCACTGCGCACTCCCGTTGCTCGGGGGGGGCTCGACGAGCCGTAGCTTGCGCGACTCGGCCAGCGCCTTGCCGATCTGTTCGAGTGCCTGGCCGACGACGCGAGCATTCGGCCGGGGATGGGCGAGCACCACGGTCGAGAAGTCCGTCTCGCCGATGATCGTCGACTTGCACGTGATCAGCACGAGCCATCCCGGCATGATCTGCCCGTTGGGCTGTGGCAGGGGTATCAGCGACACGTCGAACTCGACGTTCGGCAGTCCGATGGTGTGCTGTGGCAGCTCGCGCTTGATGATCGCCATCAGGCGCTCACGACCACCACGTCCGGTGAAGTCCTCGGGCGGAAGATCAGGCACCACGGCGGGCGTGGCGAGCACGTCGTTCGGCAGGGCTGCAGGCGCGTGATGCTGGCCGCGCCGATCGTTGACAACGAAGCTCGGCGGTGCGTCGATCGACTGCGCGGGATCGGCAGGCACGAAGTCCTCAGAAGTCTGCTCAGCCATGACGGCGCACCCCCTTGCCCTTCGGCGGCACCGGCAGCTCGGGGCCGTGCTCACCCTCGAAGCTGTGCACCAGATCGGGGTCGACGTCGCCGAAGCCGCCACCCGAGATGCTCGCGCCGGACTCGACAGCCTGCGCCGCAAGGCTCGACTCGACAGGCTCGGCCGGTTCGTCGGCCACCGCAAGCTCAGGCTGCTCGGTGAACAGCTCAACGATCTCGTCGGCGTTGAGCGGGCCGTGTGCGGTAGTGATCTTCGCCATGCTCACACCCTACCTGTCAGGCTGCTGACAAGCCAGCGGCCCGAGCCTCTCGGGGAAAGACTCGGGCCGCCGACTCTGTCGACCAGCAGCGGTTGACAGCTTCGAGGCTACGCCTCGTCGCCGTCTTCCGTCTCGCTGGCCTCGTCCTCGGGAGCCTCGACGTCACCCTCGGCGGGCGCGCCGGTGGGCTCGGGCGCTTCGGTGCTCATGGTGGTCCTTTCGTCTGCGACTCGATCCAGGTAACTGCTGAGATCCACCAGATCAGCCTACGGTCAGGCAGCCGCCACCGAGGCACCGATGTCGAGCGGCACGTAGGTGATGTCCCACTGAACGGTGCCGGTCACCGTGGATGCCGTGGTGATCGTGACCGCACCGGCCACCGCGATCCATCCTGACGGCGCGATGATGCCACCGCTCGCGACGACGATCAGCGCGCCCCCGTCGAGCTTCGAGATCAGCGGCGAGCCTGCCGTCACGGGGATCGTCCCGGCCGACGAGAGCGCGGCCGGTGCCGACGTGCCGGTGTAGGTCGGCGTCAACCCGACCGTGGTCGCGTTGGTGCCGCTCAGCGTCGTCACAACGAGCCCCGTGAGGGACCTGATCAGAATGCGGCCACCGGTGATGGTGAAGATGCTGCCGATGGTCGTGCTCGGCAGCGCTGCCGCCGCGCGGGTGACATTGATGCCGAGCGCGATGGTCCGAACGTCCTGACTCTTGACGATGTTGGTCATCAGGCGCTCGCCTTCGGGAGGTTGGCCGGGGTCCGCATCGCGCGCAGGTCGTGCATGAGCGCGGTGACGAGTCCGGCAGCACCGACGGACACCTTGACGTAGTTGAGCGGGTCGGCGAGCTGCGTGCCGCGAACCACGAACACCACGGTGCCCGAGGCGATCGTGACGGCGTTGCTCGCGACCTGCGATGCGAACACCCACACCGCCGTGCCGTTGGTCGCGGTGTTGGTGTACTTCCGAGTGATGATGTTGCCGGGGGTTGCGTAGGACCCGGCGAACGAGCTGGCCGTGGTGATGGTGAACGTGTCGTTGCCGGTGCAGACGAACGTGATGACTTCGCAGTCACGCATCGCGATGCCAACACCAGCGGCGATCGGGACGACGTTGAAGACTCGACCGAGGCCCTCTCCGAGACTCATGGTCAGATCCTTTCGAGGTAGGGGGTTGATTGCCTACCCGGAGCGAGCGCCGGGCGGGGTGTGAATGCCGCCCGGCGCCAGGTCCGGCCAGTCGCTACGGCCTCGTCGCGATCTTCACGAACGGGGTCAGGGTGTTCGCGGATCCCGAGGCGGGGGTGATGGCCGACTGAATCCACGGCCGACCGTCGACCCGCTCGATCAGCCGGAACGCGGTCTGATCGTTCTGGAACTTGAAGTGAGGCGACGTGCTCGCCTGCATCGCCTGCCGGTCGCCCAGCAGGTAGTAGCCCAGATCAACGAAGTTCAGGTCACCGGCCGTGCCGAGCGTGGAGACCTTTTCGGTGAAGATCACCGGACGTCCGAGGATCGTCACGGGCGCGCCCGCCGCGCCGTTGTTGATCCACACCGGAGCGCCGCCCGTGCCGACCGAGAGCGCCATCGTGGCCAGCTCGCGGAACGTGTCGATGTTGGCGACCCACACCGCGCGCCCGAGAGAGGACGGCAGCATGCGGGAGTACATCGTGACGACGTTCTCCCACACGATGGTGTTGGTCGGCTGGCCCGGCTCGGCGTTGACCGAGACGGCGGCCGGTGCCTTGAGGTAGCCGAGAGGCTCACCGACACCCGTGCCCGAGGTGAAGCCGACGTCTTCGAACCATGCGAGCGCCTGTGGGAGAATCTGATCGATGAACGCGCCGAAGCTGATCACGGAGTCGAGGAACAGCTCGTTCGGCGCCTCGCCGTAGAGCGTCAGCTTCTTGGCATCCAGCGTGACCCGGCCGAAAGTGGCCTGCGACGCGGTGAGCAGCGCGCTCTCCTCGGTCCAGTAGGCGGTCACACCGCCGTACACCGATCCGTTGTCGGTGGTCGAGTCGATGGTGGGGAAGGGCACCTTGAGCGAGTCCATCGGCACGACGGTCGCCCTGGGGCGCACCACGGCCGATTCGAGCGCGACGGCTAGCAGGTTGGCTCGCAGCGTCTCGGGGATCAGGAAGCCGCCGTCGGCCGGAACGGTCGAGCCGTAGGCGTTGCGGATCGCTTCGAGCGCGTTCTGCGTCTCGGAGTGCTTCGGGTTGGCCGAGCGGTGGAAGATCGAGGCGAAGAACTCGGCCGAGATCGGCTTCGTCCGGTCCTCGAACAGCTTGTCGGCCTTGGTGCCGGGCGCGCTCGGCGAGTAGCCGAGCTTCGAGGTGATCTGCTTCGGGGCGAACTCACCGGTCGGCCCCATCGGCAGGCGCCGACCGTTGGTGTTGGTCAGCATCCACTCGCGGTTCGTGCGCTCGACTTCGGCGCGGATCTGTTCGCCGATGCCGGGGTCGACCTCGCGCGTCTTGTCGACGTATCCCTTGATGAACTCGCCGAAGGCGGGCAGCGCCTTGCCTTCGCCATCGAACCACTCGCTGTAGTTCGCCGAACCAAGCGCGTCCTCGAATCCGGCGACGGTATCGGGCAGGGTAACGGTCACTTCGTCGCTCCTCTCAGAGCAGCCCGGACAGATGCCGGATCGATCACGAGCCGACGAGGCGTCGGCTCGGGCTGTTGGGTTTCGGTGCGCGCGGCCGGTGCCGGTGCGTTCTCCCGGCCAGCGTAGGTGAAGATCGAGAGATCCCAGCGCGCGGCGAGATCGTCGGGCTCAGCGGCAGGCTCACCCTTCGGCTTCGCAGGCGGCACCTCGTCGGCAAGGCCAGCGGCCACCGCCTCGCCCGAGCTGTACCACTGTTCCTCGATCATGACGGCACGCCATTCGGCGACCGTGCCGCCTGCGCGCTGCGCGTAGATGTCGGCGATGTTGTCAGACACCTTGTTCAGTAGTTCAGACAGCTCAAGCGCGTCCGCAGCGTTGCCGATCATCATGCCGATCGCGTCGTGGATCATCATCTGAGCGTTGCGCTCGATCACGATCTTGTCGCCTGCCTGCGCGATGAAACTCGCAGCGCTCGCGGCCAGCCCTTCGATGCGCACAGTCGTGTCGGCCGGATGATTCCGAATCGCGTTGTAGATCGCGATCCCGTCGAAGACGTCGCCACCGGGAGAGTTGATCCGCACCAGCAGATTCGGCACGTCGAGCGCCTGCAGCTCGGCCACGAAGTCGGCGGCGGTCACCCCCCAGAAACCGATTTCATCGTAGATCAGCACTTCGGCCGACTGACCGGGGTCGTGGTTCACGATCTTGTACCAGTCCGGCGACTCGCCCCGCATGGCACGCATGGCGCCGAAACGCGGCTCGCGCCGCTGCGGCTCGGGCTGCGCGGCCCGGTTGGCGGGGCGCCGGGGAGCGGCCAGCTCGGGAGTCACGTACATCAGGCACCGCCAGTCTGCTCAGGACGCCATACGCCGAAGATCGTGCCACGACAACGGCTGCCACCGAGGCAACCGATGTAGCCGCCGAAGGCGCCCATCGGGTAGCTGTCTTCGACCTGCGCCGCGTCGCTGATGTTACCCAACCACCGGCCGTTGATCGAGGCGCACGGCTCGCAGGTATTCCGATCGAGCTGCTCACTCGCGTACAGAGCCCCCTCGGGGCCTGCCGTCATCGTGGTCATGCGGGCCGCGTTCTGCGCGCCGGTCAACAGCCCACCGAAGGTGAGCCGGGGCTGGGCGTCAGTCAGGCTCGCGAGGTGGTCGGCCACCCCGGCTGCGACGTCGGCGGCCGACCGGGTCGGGCCTTGAATCCGCAGCGCCTCGCTACCGGCCGAGATCGCCATGCCGTTGGCGAGCAGCCGAGCCGCGACGGCGGCGGCCCGCTCCATCTCGGCATGGCTCGGCGTCATCGGGTCGAGCGTCACGCCCTGGGCTTTCGCCTCGCCGACCACGGCGTGCGCCGCTCCGGTCGCGATGGCCATCATCTTGTCAACGATCTTGTTGGTGCCGTCGGTGACAGCAGCCTGAGACACGGAGAGATCGCCGAGCTGCACCAGATCGCTGTCACTGATCGCCCGGCGCACTTGCTCAGTGAGCTGATCGGCCCAACCTGCGTTGACCTTCGACCAGCTCGCCAGCAGCGCGTCGACACCGGCCTGCCAGTCGTCCTGCAGGCCGGACAGGTCCGGCTGATCGGCCGTCGGGATGCGTGGCGGCTCGGACCCCTTGTCGCGCACCGGCAGCCCGTAGGCCACACGCAGTGCATTGATGATCGCCAGCTCGTCGAGCACGCCGAGCACCTCGACGTGCACGTTAGCGGGCGGCTCGGGCGCATTCGGCGGGCCGGGCAGCATCGGCGGGGCCGGTGGAGGCGGCGGCGGGGTGAACGGCGCCGAGAGCTGCCAGCCGGTCGCCCTGATCACGTCGCGCGCCTCTTCGACGCTGATCACCTTGTCGACCGGAGTCGAGAGAGTGGCCATCAGCGCGGCGATCTTGTCGGGGTCGGGCGTGCCGTCGCCGCTGTCGACCTGCGCGGCCACCATCGCCATCTCGGGCAGCTCGCACGCCTCGAAGGCGGACGCGGGATCGACACCCTGCGCGATCAGTGCAACAGCGCTCTGCACGTTCAGGTTGACGGCCTGCGCCTCGGTGAGATCGTCTTCCGGGGTCGGGTTGTCGAAGTCGAACTCATAGCCCTTGCCGGTGGCGAACATCGGCAGCAGATCGAAGTTGAGCGCCTGCCGCCAGCGCTCAAGCCGTTGCTTGAGCAGCCACCGCGAGAGCACCGTCTCGGCCGCGTCAGCGTTCGCCCGGTTGACGTTCTCGACAGTGCCGAGCATCGGCTTCGGGAACCGGAACGCCTCGCGCACGACTTCGCGATTCACCTCGCGAAGATCCTTGAACTGCATGTCTTTAACGGAATAGGACCGTTCGACCCACGTCATTCCGCCTTCGAGAACGGCGACTCGATGCGCCCGCGCAACACCCTTGTGGGATTCCGCCCACCGATCGCGCAGCTTCCTGAATGCGGTGTCATCCATCGTGGTCGGCGCGAGAATGATGCCGCCCGGCGTGGCCGAATTGACGAAGAAATTACGGTTCCACTCGGCCGAGAATCGGATCGAGTCAAGATCGGCGAGCACGGTCTGCACGGCGCCCATGCCCCGGTACGGGTCGAGCGGATTGGGCCGCCGCAACATGATCACTTCGTTACGACCGAGCGGCACTTTCTCGCCGCTCGGGCCGGTGTAGACGTAGCCCGCCAGGTACGTCTCGGGATCGGGGACCGGCTGCATGCGATCGGGCCGGACGCACCACAGTTCGAGCGGCACCCCGGCGCCCGAGCCGTCGGCAGCCTGACCGGACCATCGCACGACGAGCCACGTCTCGCCGACCAGCTCTTGATGCTGCTGACCGGACTCGACAAGCTCCTGCCGCGTGTAGAACGGGTTGGGTGCGTTCCACAGATCGAGCGCCGCGTGGCTGTAGACCTCCGTGCGCTCGCCGTCCGGCCGGGCAGCCTTGCGGAATAGGTGCCAGTCCTGGCCCGCCGTGCCGACGCTCAGCGCGTCCACGATGGCGAACAGCGTGCCCACGGCGCCCATCGCGCCCATGAGCTGCTCCTGGCTATGGCCGGTGCCGCCGAACATCGTGGACAGCACCGAGCCTGCAGCGCCGTACGTCGTGCCGGTGAGAGGCACGGGCGGCCCGCCTTGGTTGCTCAAGCGGGTCAGCAGCGACGGCACAGATCAGCCCTTGACGGCTCGTTCGATCACGAGAAGCGCGGCGCCGAGCACGGCCAGCCCGGCGATGGGGGTGATCATAGCGGCTGCGGCCGGGAAGCACAGAACGCCCAACACGCCCATGTTGGCGTACGGCTTGATGTGCCCGACGATCGCGCTGAGCCCCGCCTTGAGCTTCCCAAAGAGCTGCCCCGAGCCGCGACCGAGCTTCGTCGCGACGCTCGGCCCGTTCACGATCTGCTCAACCTGCTGCACGCTCATCCCGGCAGCATCGCACACCGAAGCTTGTCAGTCGATGAACCGCACGTTGTACTCAGGTCGAAGATCATAATGGGCGACGAGATAGCGAGTCATGTCCAGACCGTGATCATCGGCCTTCACCGGCGTCTCTTTCGGCCGCTCGGTCGAGCCGTCCCACACGTAGCCGGGGAACTCGTCGAGCGTGCACGTCGGCCGCTTACTCTCGACCAGCTCGGCATCGGGATCGATCAGCGCGTTCCGATGCAGGAAAAGTCTAGGCCGACCGTCACCGGCGAGCTGCAGGCGACGCTGCACAGCTTGTATGCCCTCGGTCACGGCCTTGTGCGCCGGGGTTGTGACAAGCCCCGTCTCTTTCTCGAAGACTGCGCGACCTTCGGCATCGTGGTCGCAGACCACGACCTGCGGCCGGGGCTCGCGCCAGCCTTCGGCCCGGTGTCGGCCTTCGTGCATCACCGAGCGCAGGATCTTCGCCGCGTGCTCGGCGACGGTGCGCTTCGTCCGGTAAATCTCCCGATAGAGATAGAGCCGCCCGTCGGGATCGATTGCCCAGAAACCGCAGACGAACGGGTTGGTATAGCCGAAGTCGATCGACCATGCGCGCGGCCATTCGAGCGGCGGCGGCAGCAGATCGACAACATGCAGCGCGGGGTCGAAGCCGTCATAGACCAAGCCCTCGGCGGCTGCCCAGATGCCTTTACGCAGCCGCAGGTAACGCGGGCCGGTCAGCTTGTCGAGCTTGCCGAGATACTCGGCGCCGTGCTCGGTGATCTGGCCGTCGTCATCGAACAGCTCGGGGTTGTCTTCGTGGCGCGATTCGAGCATAACCGTGCGGCCTTCGACCGAGCGTGCACGCAGCCAGTGTGTCGGCTTGTCGGGGTTGCAGTCGGCGATGAGCTGTTGGAACGAGACGACCCACGAGCGCAGCCGGGTGGTGAGCGATTCCCAATCGTTGATCGTCAGCTCGGTGGCTTCCTGCACATAGATCAAGTCATACTCACTCGACATGATGCGCGATGGCCGGTCGAGCCCACCGATCGTGATAGTGCTGCCGTTCTGATAACGATACTGCGGCGCCTCGCGGGGGCCACCACCGTAGAACGTCACCACGAAGTTGCTCATGGCCTCGGGGATCACGAAGCGCTCAAGCGTCTTGATGGCCGTGGTGGCGAGCGAGGTGGCCGTCTTGCGAACGATCAACGCACGCATGCCGGGATTGAGCAGACACATCAGGTGGATCTTCTCAAGGCAAGCACGCGACTTGCCGGTGCCAGCGGGGCCGCTGATCACAACCTCAGCATCACGTCGCTGCCCAAGCTCCTGAGCTGCACCGCGCGGAACGTAGCGATGCTCAAGCGCAGTTGCGCTCACGGGTAGATGTAGCCGTCAAGTCGCTGCGCTCGCGAGCGCTGAGCTGCTGCACGCAGCGCTGCGATCGAGGCGCCGAGATGCACGGTGTCATCAAGCGGCTCAAGCGGATGATCCCACATCTCGTAGTGACGCCGAGAGCACCACGGCCGAAACGCCATCATCTGCGGGCACGCCCTGCACGTCGGGCAGTGCGGGCCGAAGCAGCAGGGGAAACCAGCGTCTCGCGCGATGCCCGTGCGGTAGTCGGGCGTGCTGAATACGGCGTGCGACAACTCGAAGAGCAGAAGCGCATCAGCGACAGCAGCACTAGCGGCCAGTTCGATCGGACTCATGCCTTTCACGTCATCGCCTCAGGATTCCAGCCGACGACCTCGACCTTGAGCGTGCCCGAGCCTTCGACCTTGACCGGTGAATCGAGTCCGGCCAGCTTCGAGATACGCTCAGTAATCTTGAGCAGCCGATCGATCGCGGCCAACGTGGGCGCATCGTCCTGCAGGTACTCGCCAGTCGTGGGATCGGTGAGAAAGATCGTACCGGTGCCCTCGCCTCCCGTGCCGGTGGCAAGATGCCGCTTGTCAAGCACGTCGAGCGCGGCCTTGCGAAGCTGATCGAGGTGTTCCATCTCGACAGCACGCAGCTCATCGACAGCGAGTGCGCCTTCGTCGATCGTCGATCGCACTCGCCGCTGAATCGCCTCGAAGGCCACCTGTCGTGAGTTCCAATTCAACGCCTTAGCGATCTCGTCGAAACTCGCGCCACGAGAACGCATGCGCACAGCCTCGGTCACCCGGCGCGCCTCATCAGGGTCCTGCGGCAGCCTCGTCGGCTTGCGCTTCGTCGGCACGGTCAATCCTCCCCCTACCGTCAGGCGCCTTTAGCGGGGCGAAGCTCGATAACACGCACGAAGCTGACCGGGACGCCGTTCACGTAACGGATTCTAATGCCGTACTCGGGCATGGTGACGAAGGTGACCATCAGGTACCACCGCCGAAGTTGCCGCACACGCCGTCCTCGTCGAGCTTGAACGTCACCGGAGTGCCGGGCACATCGAAGGGGCCGACGTCATTGCCGGTGAGGTGCATACGGATCGCACCGACTCGGCACGGTGCGGTGACGGTGAGATCGAGCTGCCGGGCGAAGCGGTAGGTCCGTGACCATGACTTCGAGCCGGACGCGCAGGCGAACGGCAGCCATGATGCGTCCGGCTGCTGCAGCTCCATGCAGACCGTCGCGTCGACCGACTCGGTGCCGATCGGCATGGGGCAGCCCCCGACGTGCCCACCACCCTGCAGCACGGTGTTCTGCGCGTTCTCGTCGAGCCATGCAACGGCGGGCAGGCCGGGCGTGCGGTTACTGCAGGCCGCATGCGTCACTGCACTGGCACCGGCTGCGGTGACGAGCTGCGCACCGAGCATCAGCGCGACGACTGCAACAATCGAGGCTCGCCTCACGATCACATCCCTTCCGGTGCCCACGGCCACGTGCAGCGCCATTCGCCCCACGAGTCTCGCCACGTCCACACGCCGATTACGGCCTGCCCGGTGGCCGGGTCGATCGCGTTCGGGCATCCGATCGTCGGCGACGGTGGGGTGCTCGGCGCGGTCGCGGTCGGCGACGGCGGGGCCGTGGTCGAACTGATCGGCACGGGGCTCGTGGTGACCTTCGGTGCCGAGATGGCCCGCCACCGGAAGACGTCACCGGCAGCCGTAGTGCATTGCATCAGTATGTGATCAACAGTGTGCCCGAAGGCGCCATGCTGCGAGCAGAACTCGCCAGGACCAACGAACGGGCGGTTGCCGGGCCGGGCGGCAGAAAGCTCGCCCGGCCCGGCAACGCGAGGCGTGGCCACGGCAGCCGAAGCAACCACCTGCACCACCGGCCGTAGACCTGAACGCGCCTCGCCATCGATCCCGGCCGTGCTCGTTGCGGTCGGGATCGTCACCGGCCCGCTCGGGGGGATGAGCTGAGCCGGGAGATTCATGAATGCTGCCACGATGCCCATGATCGCACCGATGACGATCGCCAGCAGAATGGCGATCGTCCAGGTGCCGACAGTCGGGCCGGTCGGCTGGCGCCGAGGACGCACGAGCGGCCGGGTGTCGGCCGGTCGGGTCAGCTCGGTCACGGACATGGCAGGAAGCTATCAGCTCGAAGCGAGCTGCACAAGGCGAGCACGCACGTCGGCCACATCGGCGAACCGCCCGTCGAGCATCGCCCGGCGCAGCTTGCCGCTCTCGGTCAGGATCCCCCAGCCGTCACCCTTGAGCAGCAGCGAGCTGATCTCGACGGGGATGGGCTCGCCGACCGGCGCACCGTCGCACTCCCGGCCGTCGAGCTTGTGCTTGTGCAGCGCCCCGTCGATCGTCACGGCCTTGATCTTGCCGCATCGGCTGCAGGCCCGCTGCCCGTTCTCGTCGATCACGCCCCGGGCGTAGGTCAGCCGGTGCGGGATGCCGTTGGTCTCGACGAAGACGAGCGCCTTGCCGATCTCGCTGGCACGTCCCTTGGGTCGCTCGTCAGCGCCCGCCAGGCGACCTGGCACGAGCACCCCGACGTGCACCTTGGGCCTGCGATCGCTGGCGCCCCGGGCGGGCGCAGGAGGCGGCGCGGTGCCCGCCAGGACATCCCAGGCCCGGCGCTCGTCAAGCGTCTCGACGACGCGGCGCAACGGCGGCTTGTGCAGCCAGTCATGATCACCTTCGGGCTGATCGTCAGGATCGATCAGCCCGAAGACATCACTACCGGGAGGCTTGATCATCGCTGGCCTTCGATCCACTTGGTCAGCGTGCCGTCGAAACGCTGGCTCGCCAGACCGATACTGATCTTGTCGGAAACGGCGCCAGAGCGCTCGCCTTCGACAGCCTCGGCACCGAGCCGAACAGCATAAGCAAGTTGCTTAGCGTTCGCCTTGCGCTTGCGCCAGGCGCGATCCTTCGCCGAGATCATCTGTTCTTCGACGGTGATCGCCGACTCGCCGTGTGCCATCGCGTAACCGAGATCGGCGACGTCACGCGCGAGCATCCCGCCACGGTCGGCCTTGGCCTTCACCCATGAGTTGCGCGAGTACCACCCGACGTGGAACGAGCCGGTCGGCAACGGGATCAACACGATGAAACGCTCACCGGCCTGAATGAACCAATACCCGGCGCGCGTCTGCAACCACTGCTGCCGGGAGTCGGCGAACAGATCAACCTCGCGCGCCTCGGTCGGCCCGTGGTACGCCTCGCGATCATCATCTTCGCGGTCCTCGTCAGGTTCAGCGTCGATCGCTTCGAGCAGCCCGACCCCTTCGGCGACGGCGACCTCACGCCCGGCCAGGGTGGCGATCGAGCAGAGCGAGTGCTTGCCGGTGGCACCAACGACGTCGATAACGAGCGCGCCGATCTTGCCGGGGAACGGCCGCAGCACCCTGCCGACCATCTGAATGAACAGCGGCTCGCTCTGCGTGGGCCGGGCGATGATGCACACCTCAGCGCGCGGCGAGTCGTAGCCCTCGGTCAGCACCATGCAGTTGCAGAGCACGTCGACCCGACCGGCGTCGAAGTCGGCGAGAGCTGCACGCCGGTCGGTCAGCGGCATCGCGCCCCACACCATCGAGCTGCGTACACCGGACTCGACGAGCGCCTCATGGAACACGCGGGCCGATTCGACGGTCGGAGCGAACAGCAGCGCCGGGCGGCCAGCGGCCTGATCGACGTACGCCTTGGCGACCAGCTCGGGCGCGAGGCTGGCTTCGAGCGCCTCGCCGAGCTGCCCTTCGGCGTAGTCGCCACCCGAGCGGCGCACGTCGCGCAAATCGAGATCGGGCACCTTCACGTGGATGCCCTTCGGGTCCACGAGATAGCCCTTGCGGATCATGCTCAGAATGTCCTGCTGGTAGACGATCTCTGCCCAGACGTCACCGAGCTTCGCGGAGTCGCCTCGTTTCATGGTGGCCGTGAAGCCTGCCCACGGGATGTCGAGCGCATCCATCACGGCCCGGTAGGTGGGCGCTGTCGCGTGGTGCGCCTCGTCAACGATCCCGACGGTGAAGTTCCCCAGCGCGGAGCGCCGGGCCTCGCTGGCGAGCGTCTGGATCGAGGCCACGACGCAGGAGGCATCGATCTCGTTGCGATCAGCCTTGACCACGCCGATCTGCAGGGCCGGGTCGACCGAGCGCAGCTTGGCGACGGCCTGCTCGATCAGCTCGTCGCGGTGCGCGAGCACGAGAGTACGCCCACCCTCGGCGGCCACCCCGGACGCGACGGCCGAGAAGATCACTGTCTTGCCCGAGCCGGTCGGCAGCACCACGGCTGGCCGGTTGGTGCCGTCGGCCCACGCCTGCGTGACGGCGACCACGGCGTCCTGCTGGTAGTCCCTGAGCTTGATCGTCATGGGGGATAGTCTACCACACTTCTGTCAGGTCCTAACAGCTTGTTGAGTGCCCCGCTGCCATGATCAATATGACCATAGCCCCGGCCCCGGGCACTCACTGCCCCGACTCCCCCCTTCGGGGGCAGTCGGCGGGGCAGTAGTGGGAAGTGCCCCGCACTGCCCCGGGGCAGTGCGGGGCAGTGCGGGGCACTCAACATTCTGACAGTGATCACGATTACTCACTGTTCAACTGATCTGACAGATAGTGTACCTGCGCCCGGCGAGCGCCGATGTCGATCCTGATCTCCGAACGGGCTGCGGAGAGCGCCTTCGCGAAGCGGCCCTGCCCCCAGGCGAGCGCCGTCCTGATCTCGTTCTGTCCCTGGCCGGGATTGGCGCCCACGTAATCGATTAACGCTTGCGCGTCCGCGTTGCGCCGGGTGGTCGCCCGACTCCATCCCCCGAGCGCGAGCCGACGGCTGGCAGAGTCGTAGCTGATCTGCTCTTCGGGATGATCGACGTCTCTTCCCTCAGCCCGCAGATATCGCTCGGTGCCGGGGTAAATCTCGCGCGTCAGATACCAGATCGCGTCAGGCCAGGCTTCGAGCCGCTGGCTTCCGATGGCCGTCTCTTCGCCGGACTCGACGTGCGCCTTCGGCGTATGTACCGGCATGACGAGCTGGCCGACCCCGGCCTCCATCTTCACCACGTCGAGATGATCGAGAAACCGGGAGACCTGCGCCTCGTCGTTGCCGTTGTCGAGGCTGCCGACGTAGGCGCGCGAGTACGGGTCGATGATCCACGTCTCGACCTGGCGCTCACGCAACCAGGCTGTGATCCACGCGCGCACCCTGGGATCAGCCACCGGCAGCGACCGCCCGCGCAGATGCAGCACGTGCACACGCTCGGGGTTGGTCAGCCCCACCTCGCGCAGCCAGCGCCGGTACTGATGCTGCTCGACCTCGTAGTTGAAGATCGCAATCGAGCCGTCGGCCGGGCTGACCTCGAAGCGCCCCAGGAACGGTTCGTCGTCGACCAGCGAGCGCACCAGCTCGTTGACGATCGTGGTCTTCCCCACCTTCCGCCCGGCGACAAGGATCGCGTTATGCCCGGCGCCGAGCATGCCCTTGACCCGCCACTCGACCGGCAGGTCGGGCAGCGTCAGCTCGTTGGCGAGTGAGCCGAAGTCGGCCGGTGCCGTCCAGCTCTCGGCGTGCGCCTCGATCGCGAGCAGTTCTCGTGCCTGCGCCATGACCCGCAACCGGTGCAGAGCGTTCGCCACGTCGTCGCTGAGCGCCTCGTCGGCAGCTTCGGTCCCACCGTCAGGGGTGACCGTCGGCAGCGCCTCACCGGCCGTCCAGGGGCGGGGCTTGCGAGTGCCCGCCTTGATCTGCCGGGTCACGAGCGCGCGCATCTTCACGTCGTCGCCGAACTTGCGCCACGTCCAGCCGTCGAGCGCGCCCCGCATGATCCGATTGGCCTGATGCTCGCTGAGCTGTTCAGCGCCGACATACTGCCCGGCCCGGTAGGCCAGCGAGCTGATCGCGCCGAAGCCAGATCCATCAGGAGTAGCACCTAGCTGCTCGGCCAGCTCGTAGACGCGAGCGAGCACGGCTGCGTCGTCGGCGCGTGGCCGGTCAGCCTGCCCGCCCGGCTCGTCGAAGCCGTCGAAGCTGATCTCGGTGCTGCTCATCTCGTCAGGCCGGTCGGCAGCGGGCGGCCCGATCCCCGTGGCGACGAAGCTCGGCACCACGGGGAGATCGGCGACCTTCGGCATCGAGTGATAAGCGAAGACGAGCCCGCCCGATCCCTTGACGTCGACACCGGCCGCGAGCTTGCCGGTGTTGTCGCAGCCGACCGGCGACTTCGGATCGGCCCGGTAGAAATAGTGCCGCCCACGGCTCGGCGTCTCAGCCCACGGATGGTCACGCCTCGTTGCGAGAGTAGTGATCCCGGCGAGTCCTCGCCACGCGCTGACGCCGTGGTGGCCGGACTTCTCGTCGGCATCGATCACCACGATGCCGGACTTGCCGCAGTCGATCGCCGGTGTGGCGAGCGGTTGAGCCGTCCACCATGCCTCGATCGCCGTCTTCTCCATGGTGGACATCTCGCGCCACGAGCGAGCGGGGAACTCGACGTCGGTCCTGTTGCCCTCGGCATCCAGCTCGATGCGGACGGGAAAGATCGAGTAGCCCTTGGCGGCCAGCGCCAGTGCGAGATCGAGCCCGGAAATATTGCCGGTCATGCCGTGATCTTGGTAGGGTCGAGCACGGGATCACACTCCCAAGTCTCAAGCGGGACGCCTCAGCCCCGGCCGATGACGCGAGCACGTCGGCCGGGGCTGTGCCATGTCTGAGCCCCGAGGCGTCAGGCTATGCCTTGCTACCGGCCTTGTCAGCCACGGGCTGATCACCCGTCTCGACCAAGCGCCGACGGTGCAGCTCTTCGCGCTTGGGCAGCCCGTAGAACAGCACGTCTCGCACCACTGCGGCCTCGCTGACGCGCTCGCCTTCGTGGATCGCCTTGAGCCGTTCCTTGTCGTCCTTGCTGATCAGGATCGACAGCGCCTCGGTGAACTCTGCTTCTCTCGCCATGATCGACATGGTACCAGCGCTGACAGCATCTTGACAACTGACAGGAACATGATAGGTTGATCTCGTGACTATGACGAAGGCCGACAGCGAGCGCCTCGCCCGGATCGTCGGCGAGCTTGGTGACCTGGCGTCTTACAAGGACATCGACACCGCCGCCGAGCTGATGCGTCAGGCGGCGGGAGTGCTCGGCGTCTCGCCCGAGTCGATCCCCGGTTACGCCAAGATCAGCAAGCTCTGACAGGAGACGATCATGACCATCACCACCCCGCGCGGAGTCAAGATCCGTTGCACAAGCAAGCGCCGTTACTACGTCATCCGCGAGATGATCTTCCGGGGCGACTGGGCTGCTGACGTGATGTTCCGCAGTGACGACCTGGCGACCGCGCGCAGGCGCGCCGACCGCGAGGACGGCGAGAATGTTCGAGTCTCGGTCTTCGACTCGGTGACCCGCACCTACGTAGCGCGCGGCGTCTTCTGATGGCATCGCGCGATCCCGGCCCGGGCGATCCAATGGACCCGCCGAACGGACTGCTCATACTGATCATCATCGCGACGATCCTCGGCGCGATCGCCTTCGGCATGACCGGTTACAGCGTCTCGCATTCGCCGACACCGGGCGAGCGGCCCCGACCGACGGTGACGCACCATTCCACCCCGCATGCCACATGCGGCAGGGCTCATAACGAGCCGTGCCTGAACAGATAGGAAACGATCATGAAAGGAACCATCACGCGCATCACGCGCACCGAGCAGGACGCTGACCCCGAGAACGTCGCACGCGGCTCGGCCCCGACCACGAGTACCAAGGTGATCCGCGCAGTCTCGCTCGACAATGAGCTGCTGCCGCGCCTGGCGTCTCGATGGTCGACAGTCCCGCGCACCTTATACCGGCCGGTGAATCTGACTGAGACGGTGGAGATCGAGAACGGTGAGATCGTTTACTACGTGATCAAGCTATACGGCCCGAAGCGAACGCTCAAGGGTGAAGATCACAAGTCGCAGAGCCTTGACGAGTCGTGGGATCGGGGCCATAGGTTCCGCTTCGCCTCTCGGCCCGACGATCCCCACCCTGCTGGTTTCTGGACGCTCGAAGCGCTGCGCGTGCCCGACGAGATCAAGGCGCTGCTTGTCGGCGCCGAGCGTCTCGCTGCCTGGCCGTGGGAAGGCACCGAGGCGTCCATCGTCGCCGAGGCGATGCAGGCGACCTGGCCCGAAGGGAACTGATCATGCCTGACGAGCCGAACATCGACGAGGCATGCTTCACCGAGAAGTGCCTGCGCCCGGCGCGCGCTGCGATCTCCACCCGGCGTGGCGGCGGGGCGAAGCGGGGCGAGATGTCATCCACCCTGCATTACGACAACAGGACCGCGCCGAAGTCGGCAACGCGCTACTGCCGTGCCTGCGCGATCGAGCTGATGATCAGCCTCGGCCGCGTGCTGATCAACGAGGATGACGAGACGTCGCTGCCACTGGTCGACTCCAACGGCAATCCCGTCGCGCAGATCGAGACGACCGAGCGGCACGGGCTGTGAACAACCGGCCGACGAGTCCACCCGTAGCCGATGTCACCCCGCCCGGGTGGCTGCCCGATGAGCAGAACGCAGGATGGCAACGATGGTGGAACGGGCATGAGTGGTCTAAATGGGTAGTCGAGTCGAACACACTGCCGCGCCCGGCGCCTCCCGCCAGGGAGGCTGTCGCTCCGGCAGGTGTGCCCGCCGCCGCCCCGGCGGCGCAACCGGCGGCCGCCGCACCGGCCGCCAAGGCCGCGGCGAAAGCCGCGCCCAAGCCGGCGGCGGCTACGCCAGCCAAACCGGCGGCAACGGCGGCGGCGGCGCCGGGCGGCAAGGTTCAGCTCCAGCTCGCCTCGCTGCGCAGCCCGGAGGCCGCCCGCGAGGAC
>Ga0137409_10001655_pt1 | contig 24131 bp, 30 predicted proteins | sample CZODoug1_16funga_FD_122059 | JGI IMG/M metagenome (GOLD analysis project Ga0137409, IMG submission 122059) | Vadose zone soil fungal communities from Angelo Coast Range Reserve, California, USA - CZODoug1_16fungal (Hybrid Assembly) | ecosystem: Environmental > Terrestrial > Soil > Vadose zone...
CTCGGCTTGGATTTCCTCGTCATACTGCGGTGATTGCGTAACGTGCGTTCGAGCCCGCATGGGCCCTCACACGAGAGTGAACCTCCGGAGCCGATACCCGTAGAGGTCACTGTTACGGCCTTGCCGCCTGATCCGAAGCGGCGACGGCGGTATCTGCAGATCGTCTTCGGTATCGCCGCGCTGATCGTGGCGATCATCATCCTCTACCTGCTCCGCGACTTCCTCGGCGCGTTCGTGCTTGGCGCTGCGATCGCATTTCTCATCCAACCCGCGGTCACTCGACTCCACGCATTCGGCATTCCTCGCGTGCTTGCCATCGGGCTCGTTTTTATCGTGATCATCATCGCCCTCGCGGGATTGGTGCTTCTGATCGTTCCCCTTGGCGTTCGAGAAGTCACCCAGCTGCAGACCCAGGCGCCCAGCATCGCGGCTGCCGCTCAGGAGCGGATCAACAGCCTGCAGGGATCGCCGGTCAACATCCTCGGAATCGACATCGACCTGAAAGGCATTACCGAGACGATCAATGCGCACTTGAAGGACTACCTACTCGGTCAGGCCGGCAGCGCGGTCACCATCGGACTGACCGCGCTCACCACCCTGCTGCAGCTGGTCCTGGTGTTCATCGTCGCCTTCTTGCTTGCGCTCGATGCGGCGGCCTTCAGGCGTTTGCTGCGCCGCCTGGTGCCGAACGACTACCGGACGGACTTCGACCAGATCTGGCGCAAGGTGCGCAAGATGCTGTACGCATACGTGCGCGGCCAGCTGATCATCGCCGGGCTGATCGGCCTCCTGTCCGGCGTCGCCTGCGCAGCATTGGGACTCACCGACCCGGTCGCCCTCGGCTTGATCGCCGGCGTCACGGCGCTCATCCCATACCTGGGCCCGTTTATCGGTGCGATTCCGGCGATCCTGGTCGGCCTGGCGGCAGGGCCAATCAAAGCTCTGCTCGTTGCCGTCATCTACTTCGTGATCTCGAACATCATCCTCAACTTCGTGTATCCCAAAGTCATGGGTGACGCCGTGCGCCTGCCGCCGGTCCTCGTCATCGTCGCCTTCATCGCCGGCTTCAGCTGGGCCGGGATCCTGGGCATGTTCGTCGCGGTGCCGATCGCCGCGACACTGCGCATCCTCTTCGACCACATCTATCCGCGCCTTTACGAGAAGCCGGCTTGAAGATCGCGATCATCTCGGACATCCACGCCAACTGGCAGGCGCTGGAGGCGGTCCTTCGCGACTGCCCGCCGGTGGACCAGACGCACTGCCTCGGTGACGTCGTCGGCTACGGCGGCGATCCGAAGCGCTGCCTGGACGAGGTCACCAAGCAAGGGTGGCCGACCCTGGTGGGCAACCACGACCGCGCGTGCACCGACCCCGAGATCCTCGAATGGTTCAACGAGGACGCCGCGTCGGTGGTCCGCTGGACGGTCGACGTCATCGGCCCCGAGAGGCTGGAGTGGCTGCGAGAGCTGCCCGACAGCCAGGTCGAGCACGACGTGCTGCTGGTGCACGCAAGCCCTCGCGATCACATCTATGAATACGTGCTGGACACCGCGGTCGCGCATGCGAACCTCGAGCTGATCGATGGCGGCATCTGCTTCCATGGACACACGCACGTGCCGGGCATCTTCGGTTTGGCTGACGGCGCGGTCACGCACGAGTACCGCGTCGATACGTTCCATCTCAAGGGCCCGGCGCTCGTGAATCCCGGCAGCGTCGGGCAGCCAAGGGATGGCAGCCCGACCGCGAGCTACGGCATCTGGGACACGGAGCTGGAAACCTTTGAGTTCCGGCGAGTCCGCTACGACATCAAGGGTGCGCAGCGTGCGATCAGGAAAGCCAAGCTCCCGGAACGCTTCGCACTCCGACTCGAAACAGGGCGATGAGCCCGCGCCTCGCGCGCCTCGCCTACGCCGCCGCCACCGGAGCAGGCGTCGGTTCGTTCATAGCGTGGGCGGCCATCTGGGTCAACCTCGTGCGCGGCACCCTCGCCGGGCCCGACTTCTTCTCCTTTTACGCCGCGGCGAGGCTCTACGTGCTCGAGGGTGGCTCAGCTGTTTACGACCTTGCGCAGCAGAAACAGATGGAGCTGCAGATCACCGGCCAGGCGGCGGACCGCTTCATCGTCCTCCCCTACTTCCACCCGCCTTACTACACCCTGCTCATCGCGCCGCTCGCCGCCCTGAGCTATCAACAGGCGTACTTCGCCATGGCGGCCTTCAACCTCCTGCTCGGCGTCGCCTTGATCGCCTTGCTCGTCCGCAGCAGCCTGAGCATCCACGGGCGCGCAGCCATCGTCGCCAGCGCGCTGATCGCCGGTTTTTTTCCGCTGTTCGTCACGTTGCTGCAGGGGCAGTCCGACCTCGTCGTCCTGGTGCCGCTCGCGGCCGCCTACGCCGCATGGGCGCGCGGCCGGCTCGGTTGGGCAGGGATCTACAGCGCACTCGCGCTCAGCAAGCCGCAGCTGCTCCTCCTCATACCGATCCTCTTCCTCGCCCGCCGGGCGTGGAGAGCCCTGGCGGGCTTCGCCGCAGTCGTCGCCGCGCTGGGCCTGGTCTCGGTGGCCGGCTTCGGTTTCGCGGCGGTCGTGAGCTACCTCGGCTCGGTCGGGGCTTGGGCTTTCGGCGGTAAGCTGCCCACCGGCGGCCAGCTCGTCTACACCGACACGGCGGTCTATTCGCTTCGCAACATCCTGGAGGCGCTGCCGGGTGGCGGAAAGGCGGTTGCCTTCGTGATCCTGGTGCTGCTGCTGGGGCTTGTCGCGCTCTCGCTCAGCTGGCGCCCGGACAAGCCGAGGCTCGACTTCGCCCTCGCTGTCGCGGCCTCTCTGGTCTTGAGCCCGCACCAGAACGTTCATGACCTCGCGCTCCTGGTCATTCCCGGCTTCGCGTTGGCGGATCTTGCCTTGTCCGGCCAGCTCCGTTGGCCGCGCGCTGCCGCTGCCGTGCTCGTCGTCGCGTATGCCGCGATCAACCTGACGCTCGCGATCAACCTGTGGTCAGCCGCCCTCGGAGCCCTGCTGGTGGCCGCCTACCTGACCGTCGAGCGAATGTCGGTGCGGCCGGATCCGATCCCGCTCGGCGAGCTCACCTGGAGCGGCCCCCGTCCCAGGCGCGTCATCGTGCTGCCCGCCTATCGAGCGGCGAAGACTCTGATGGAGGTCGTCGGCGACATCCCCCAGGGCCATGCCGACCGGATCCTGCTGGTTGACGACGCCAGCGCCGACGCGACCGTCAGCGTCGCGACAGCGCTTCGATTGGATGTGATCCGCCACACGCGAAACCTCGGCTACGGCGGGAACCAGAAGACCTGCTATCGCCAGGCGCTCGAGATGGGCGCCGACGTGGTGGTGATGCTGCACCCCGACGGCCAGTACGACCCGGCCATCATCCCGAACCTCTGCAAGGTCATCGAGGACGGCGACGCCGACATCGTGCTTGGCTCGCGCTGGCTCGGCCTCGACCCCGCCAAGGCCGGCATGCCCTGGTGGAAACGCATCGGCAATCGCTTTTTGACCTCGGCCGAGAACCGAGTGCTCGGACTGCACCTTTCCGAGTACCACACCGGCTATCGCGCTTACTCTCGGCGCTTCCTCGAGGCGATCCCATTTCTCGAGAACAGCAATGACTTCGTCTTCGACACGCAGGTCCTGATCCAGGCGGCCGCCTTTGGATTCAAGATCGGCGAGGTCCCGGCGATCGGCAAGTACCACGAAGACGCGAGCTCGGTCAGCTTTGGCACGTCGACTGTGTACGGGCTCAAGACCCTGGCGGCGCTGGTCCGATACGTCAGCCATCGCGCCGGCTTCAGGTGCTCGTGGCTGACCCCGGCTTCAGATGCCCACAAACAGTCGCTTGCGGTAGGCAAGGTAGCCCACGACGGCTAGGTTCAGCAGCAGCGCTCCGACCTTGAAAAGGGTCACATGCCGGATGACCTCGTAAAGCTCATACGGAATCAGCAAGCCGGTCGCGATCACCGTCAGGTACTCGGCCCAGCGACGGCGCATGGCCAGGCCCACACCCTCGGTGCCTTCGAGCAGCGCATACGCGATCGCGCCGATTGCCACCACGTTGACGTGACTGAAATTTCCAATGAAGACGAGCACGCCCAGGAGCAGCCGGACGATGACCCCGTGACCCGCTGCGAGATTCAGCTGGTCCTGCGCGTACTCCGCCCACATGGCGAGCCAACCTTTCTCTCCGGCCACCAGAAGGCCGATGGCGAGCGCGATGAGCACGACCGCCTTGACGATGCGCTCGATGATGATGACCTTGATGAAGGCGTCGTGCTCGCCGCCCATGCGTCCGAGCTCCGCCCACAGGCGGCGGAAGTAATGCGGTCGCTCAGAGCGGGTGTTCGCGGTGCTCCCGGAAAAGCATCACTCTGCAGTTGGCGTTCTTCAGCACATACGGCACGGTCTTGCCCATGTTGAACTCACCGAACCTTCGCTTGTAGGGCAGGCCCATGACGATCAGGTCCGCGCCCCACTCGACCGCCTCGTCGACGAGCGCAGGGCCAGTGTCGCGCGCCTGGACCAGCTCGGTCTCCACCGGCAGCTGAGACTGCGCGGCCAGCTGCTCCACCTCGTCGAGGATCTTCTCGCCCCGCTCGACCACCTCGTCGAGCACCGCCCCCAGGGGTAGCGATCTGTTCACCTCGATGATGTGAACGCCGTACAGCTTCCCGCCGTGAGCGTCTGTCATGCGGCAGGCCAGCCGCACGGTCTCGGCGTCGATCGCCTGGCCACCCACAGCGACCAGCACCTTCTTCGAGGTCGGCGAATGCGAGTGGTCAGCCATCAGTGCTGCGGACCCCGGCGGATCCGCCGAATCAAAACGTACGCGGCAAAGCCCCACGCGATGACGACTGTGGCGATGGCGACGCCCCGCGACGCAGGATCGATCAAGGGGTGCCCGGACACGTAGACCAGCACCCAAAGGCCGAGTCCCAGCGCCATGAGACCCATGAACGTAAATGGGAAGCGCAAGCGTTCCAAATCCTAACAAGCCCAGCCGGAGGCCCCTGAGGGGCCTCCCTATAATCAACCAGCCTTGAAGCTTCTGATCGTGGGGTGTGGGCGGGTCGGCTCGCAGATCGCCGCCGACATGGACCGGTCGGGCCACCAGGTGGTCATCATCGACCGAGACCCAAACCAGTTTTCGCGAGCCGCCTCGCGCGGCGTGCTGACCACCGATTTCAAGGGCGACCAGGTGGTCGGCAACGGGACCGACGCTGACGTGCTCCGCCGGGCGGGGATCGAGGATGCCGATGGATTCGTGGCCGTCACCGAGGGCGACAACCGCAACATCATGGCCGCCCAGGTGGCCAAACACGTCTTCAAGGTGCCCCGGGTCGTCGCTCGCATCTATGACCCCGAGCGCGCCGAGGCTTACGAAAAGCTGGGCCTCCACACGATCTGTCCGACGATCGAGGGCGCCAAGCACATCGAGAAGACTCTGCTGGACAGCAAGTAGGTGCGCCGATGTATGTGATCGTCGTGGGCGGCGGGACAGTTGGTTACTACCTGTCGCGCGACCTGCTGGAGCGGGGGCACGAGGTGACTCTCATCGAGAGGGACGCGCGCCGAGCCGACTGGCTCGAGACTCAGCTTGGCAGCATCGTGATGCGTGGCGACGGATGCGAGGTGAAGTTTCTCTCGCAGACCGGTATTGAACGCGCTGATGCGATGCTGGCGGTAACCGCCGACGACGAGGACAACCTCATCGCCTTGCAGATGGCCAAAAAACATTTCAAGGTGAAGAAGACAATCGCACGCGTCAACAACCCTTCCAACGTGGAGATCTTCAAGATGCTCGGTGTCGACGATGCGGTGTCGGCCACCGATGTTCTGCTCGGGGCGTTGGAGCCACCCATCACCAACTAGGGCAAAAGAAAAAGGACCGCCCGTGTCAGGCGGTCCTTTTAGAAGGGTCTGATCAGGTCGACTTGCCGATCCTGTAGATCTTGGTGCCGCAGATCGGGCACGTGCCCACTGTCGCGGGCTTGCCGTTCTTCATCGTGATGGGTTGCGGATCCTTCATCTCGACCTTTCTCTTGTCCTTCAAACAGTAGCCTTCCATTTGTCACCATCCATTTCATACGAATTCTTTGAAAACAACCAGACCGCTCGCCAGGTGGAGCGGCCTTATCGAAGTGTGCTTATGAGCTCTTGCCGATCCTGTAGATTTTCGTGCCGCAGTTTGGACAAGTACCAACTGTTGCCGGCTTGCCATTCTTCATGGTGATCGGCTGAGGGTCTTTCATCTCGACCTTTCTCTTGTCCTTTAAACAGTAGCCTTCCAACTAGTCACCGTCCTTATACGAGATTCCGTTTTCTGGCAGCGGACCCGCCCATTCTAGGGGCCTGTCTTTGCCCAATACAACCCCAATTCAAACTGAATTCAGCGTATGGGGCCTCAAAGGGCGTCAAAAAGGGCCCGGAAAGACCTCTCAAATGTCTCCTTCGCAGGCCTGCCGAAAAGCACGAATCGGACCTCGTCAGGTGTCCATCCGCTCCTCAATGCCTCGCGCAAAGAGACTGCCATGACGCGTGCGCATTCATCCATCGGAAAGCCGGCGATGCCAGTGCCGACCGCAGGAATCGCGATGCTTCGCACGCCGTGCTCGCGCGCCAATTGAAACGCATGATCCATCGAAGACTTCAACGAGGCCGCGGTGGTGCGTCCGCCGAGCGCCATGCTGGCAGCGTGTATCACGTGAAGCGCAGGCAGATCGCCGGCTCCTGTGATGGCGGCCTCGCCGACATTGACAGGACCATGCGCGTCGCATTCACGCTGTATCGCGGGACCGCCTCGCCTTCGTATCGCTCCGGCAACACCGGCGCCCAGCACAAGGTCATTGTTGCCTGCGTTGACGATCGCATCGACGTGTTGCGCGGTCACGTCTCCATCGACGATCACGATTCGCGGCGCAGGCATTCCTCCACCTCTGCGACTCGCTCTTCCAGGTCTTTGAGCGTGGCCTTGGCGATGCCCTTCACGCCGACGGATTCGATGGTGATCGACGCGCACGCGACTCCCCAAACCAGCGCATCCTGCAGGCCGCCCGGCTGCCCTCCGGTGCTCAACCAGCGGGCGAGCATTCCGCCTGCAAGCGCGTCACCCGCCCCGGTGGTATCCACGATTTGACGTTCGGTGAGAGCTGGAACTTTTGTCACGCCGTATTCCGTGTACGCGGCCAAGCCCATCGGTCCGGCTTTGATGACGAGCCCTTTCAGCCACCACTGCCGCCGAAACTCATCTCGGTCCTTGCCTCCTAGAGCCTCAAACTACTCCTGGTCGCAGAAGAACCTACCCGCTCGACGCAACACGTCCCGTGCCTCGGGCGGCCGCGCCTGCACGTAGGACAGCATCGCGTCGGCAGCGAGAAGCCGGACATGGCTCAGCAGCTCCGTCAGCTCCGCCTGGCGATCAGGGCGCATTGAGCCGACAAACACCCACCCGTCAAAGCCTTCCGGCATCGAGGGCGTCCAGTGGTCGTAGATGCTGTCCTTGCTTCCGAGATCGACATTGCGGCCGTGCTCCTGGTGTGCCTTCCACCGGTAAGTGGGCACGTCCAGAATCTGAAGCCCGTCAATGTCGATGCGGCGGCCGCTGAACGCCTGGGCGACGCTCTTGGCGCCATCCTTACCGACGGGCGCGACCACTTTGACTGGAGCGATCAAGCTCGCCGCCAGCGCAAAGTACACCGCCGAGCCTCCAAGCGTTTCCCTGACCTTGCCGAACGGGCCATCGCGCGTATCGAGAGCCACCGAGCCCGCGACGAGAAGATCGGGCGGCTTGTCAGGCACGGCGGCCAGTCCCGCTGCTCGCTGTGACGACGTGCCGCGCCAACCTCAGCTTCTCCAGAAAATCCTGTGGGCTGGTGTAGTCCTCGATCTCCATCCAGCTCCGGCCCAGCTCGCTGGCAGAGTGCGCGTCCGATCCTGTCGCGCTGACTTTGCCCAGGTCGGTTGCGAGACGCGCCGCCGCCTGGTTGGAGGCGGGTTCACACCAGGCGTTATAGGTCTCGATGATGTCGATGCGATCCGCGAGATCGACCATGCGCTCGCCACGGAAATGAGCTCGATTCCGGTCGAGGGGATGCGGTACGTAAGTGAGCCCGCCCATGTCATGGATCATGTCCATTGCCTCCTCTGGCGGGAGATATGGCGGGATGCGGCCCGTGATGAACAACCCGATGACCTCACCCTCACGCGTCTTGGCTTCCTCTCCAATGATGGCCAGGGCCGGCGCCATCTTGGCCAGGGCGAGAGCCCCTTCAACCGTATTGTGGTCGGTCAGGGCGATGCGGTCGAGGCCGCATTCGGAGCAGCGCTGAATCAACTCGTCGAGCGAGCTCTGGCCATCGTGCGAGAAGTGCGAGTGAAGGTGGAGGTCGACCCGCACCGCTGGGCTCCGGCTAAAGAGTCGCGGCTTCTCTGAGCATTCGCTCGCGGGCGCGAGCAAACAACGGGATCACCTCAGCCGGGCCGCGGTTGTTGCATGCCTGCGTCATCAATGCAGCTTGCGCGTCGTAGATGATCTCCATCACCTGCTCGGGGCGTCGTTCGCGGCCGAGACGCGCAGGCAGCTCTGAGTGGGCATGGCGCAGCACGACCATCAGCCGTGCGACCAGCCATCCGGGAACGATGCGAATTTCCTGGACGAGACACTCTTCGACCCAGAAGAGGAGCTCATCCGACTCCTGGAGGAGGCGGCGCGGCGTCATCATGCGCTGTCTCCTGCGATGCCAGCGCAGGTCACGCGTCTGTTCGTCGATCGTCTCTTGGAGCATGGCCAGAAACCCACTATATCAGCGGCTTACCGCAGTTCTAACTCTTGTCGGGTAACACAATGTTCGCCATCCTCCCGCTGCAGGCACGAGGTGGACCTGACGATCGAATGTCCACTCGCGCCACTGCTGGCGCACTCGGTAGCGCATGACCATCTGAGCGACGTTGCTGTAAGTGCGTTGATGCGTTTGGTCGGTCCAACCCTCGAGCACTTTGACGTTGACCACCTGCATGTCGAGCAGCTCGACATCGTCATCGAGCCGAGGCATGTCCCGCATGAACGCATCGCGCCCGCCCCACGCGCGCTGCGCGTCCTCCGCCAGCATTTCCCACATGTCGTCAAACCTTCCCTCCGCGTGGAGGCGCATGAAGCGCATCTCGAACGTGGCGGGCGCGATCGACGTCGGTGGAGGCGGCCGCAGGGGTTCGACGGCCGGCGGCAGGGCCGCGATCGCACCGGCCATGCCGGTGCCGATGGAGGCGCTGACGAACCGTCCAAAGTCGTCGGCCGGCCACGTCGTGAACTGGCCGGCGATGCGTGTGAGCACCGCGTCGACGGCCGGCAACCGGCGGATCCGGCGGAGAAGCCTATTGACCATTGGCGCTAGATGTTGTGTGATGTCCCCAGACTGTATACAGAATGTGGATAACTCGCAACCCCCGGCCTTCAGCCGCCTGCCGCCGAAACCGGCCGGCAAGGGCTCGACTTCGCCCGGCCGGGTGCGGTTCGAAGCAGAGATGGTCGGGCGCCTGGACGATCCCCACTCGCGCAGCCCGGCGCACCAAAAGAGCCAGCCGTTGATCCGGATCGGCGTTTCGGCCTGGCGGGTGGCTCCCCGGACTCAGCCGGCGGCGGTGCGACGCACGATCGCGGCCACCTCTGCCAGCGGGACGCCTACGGGGCAGGCGGCCGCGGCCGCCTCGAAGTCGGGCCCATCGCCTTCGACATCGGAGGACGCCTCGCCCACGCGCGCGTAGAGGCGCATGTAGGAGGACGCGACGTCAGGCAGGCGCGCCTTTCCCATGCGAGCCGCGGCGAACGCGCACAGGCCGCAGTTGATGCATCCGATCAGGTGCGGATGACGCTCACGCTCCGCTGGCGTCAGCGCTCGAATGCCATCTGGCGCGTAGGTGTCGAGCAGCTTCTGCAGCTGCGAGCGAGGACGCGACAGGCGCCGGCGAGTGAGGTGAACGCCGTAAGCCCACGCGAGCTTGGCCAGCGAATCGGTGCGTCCCATCAGGTCAAACCGCGCATCGCGCCCTGGGCGAGCTCCTCTTGCGCCCACCCCGAACGTCCGAGGACGGGCGCGCGGCCCAACCACGCCCCCCGTACGTATTCGCGCACTGCATCGAATCGCTGGGTCGCGCTCCACCCCAGCTCTCGACCAATCACTTCGGCTGCTCTCATCACGCACGCGGAACCCGCGCATGGACCGGCGGCGAGGCCGACGCGCCGAAAGGCGTCGGCCAGCGTGCGCACCTGCTCGCGGCGAGCGGCGTAAGCAAGCTCTGCCTCCGTCAGCGGTTCGCACCGGCACACGATCCTCCCAGCGCGCGCATCGTCCAGCACCTTTTCGGCGCGAGATCCGTGCCGGCTCTGCAGCTTGACCGCGGCGAGCGCCGGTATGCCGCAGCGTCGCGCCAGCTCCGCTGGTGGTTCCATGTCCGACTCGTTCCCGGGGAGCGGTGTCGTGGCAGTGGTGCACCTGGCCTGGTGGCCGAGCTTGCGGCATACGGCGTCAGAGGTTTGCTCGGCCATCAAGCGATACATCGACAGCTTGCCGCCGGCGATCGTCACGAAACCTTCGACTCCTTGATCTGCGTGGTCGATCACCTCGTAGCGTCGCGAGAGCTCGTCCTCGTAGCGACGCCACTTGTAAAGGGTTGGACGCACGGCGGCCGTGGTGCGCACCGGTCGGTACGACCGGATGGAAGGAAAGACACGCTCAAAGGCCTGGAGGAGGTACTCGACCTCGTCCTGCAGCACATCCACAGAGTCGAGGTCTCCGTAGAAGTCGTCGTCGGTGGTGCCGAGCAACGTGAACCCGGCGTGCGACACCATCAGCAGGTCGCGTCCGTCGATCGACTCGGCGCTGATCGAGAAGTTCGAGATGCGGTGCGGGTAGACGATGTGGATGCCCTTGGCGGCGCGCAGCTTAACCGGGACGCCCGCCATCCCGCTGACGTCGGGTGACCATGGCCCGGTCGCGTTCACGACGACCCGGGCGCGCGCCTCCGAGATCGTGCCGTCGGAGGCTCGATAACGGACCCCGATCACCTTTCCTCCGTCGCGGATGAGGTCGACGACCTTGGCGTGGTTCATGGCGCGGGCGCCGTGCGCGACGGCATCCTCGACGTTGGCGTAGACGAGGCGATGCGGGTCGACGCCCCACTCCTCCATCGTCACCGCGCCGATCAGCTCGCGCGTGAGCCCGGGCTCAGCCCGCAGCGCTTCCTCGGCTGTGAGCCGGGTGTGGGGATGTGCCTTTTTGAGCGGCTGGAAGCGGTCATACACCTCCATCGCCGTCTCCATACGCTCGATGTTGTTGCGATCGTGCGGGAGGACGGGAATGATGAAGACGACGCGATACACGAGGTTGCGCGCGATCGACACGATGTAGCCGGCGTCCTGCGTCGAGAGGCGCGTGGTGTCCCAGTCGAACTCGAGGTAGCGCGGCCCGCCGTGGATCATCCAGCTGGATCCGCCGGTGGTTCCGGCCCCCCAATCGCCCTTCTCCAAGAGCAGCACGGAGAGGCCGCGCAAGGAAAGGTCGCGCGCGATGCCGGCTCCGGTCACGCCCCCGCCGATCACGCAGACGTCGTGATCGCTCGGAGGACTCAGCTGGCTGCCTCGTGCTGCTTCTGAAACTCTTCGATGATCGCCTTGGCCAGGTGCTGCGGCATCTCGTCGTAATGCGAGAACTTCTGCTGGAAGGTGCCACGGCCCTGGGTGATCGAGCGCAGGTCGAGCGCGAACCTCAGCATCTCGTGCTCGGGGACGGTGGCGCGCACCTTTTCGTAACCGTCGTCTGGTTCGGTGCCGAGGATCTTGCCGCGCCGGCCGTTGATGTCGGACATGATCGCTCCGAGGTTTTTCTCGGGCACGCGGATGTTCGCCTCGACGACGGGCTCCAGCAGCACAGGTCCTGCGTCGAGCGCGCCCTTGCGGATCGCCATCGAGCCGGCGATCTGGAAAGCCATGTCGTTGGAGTCGACCTGGTGGTACTTGCCATCCACCAGGGTCACCCTGACGTCGACCATCGGATACCCGGCGACCACGCCTTTGGCCATGTTGTCGACGATTCCCTTCTGCACCGACGCCCGGAAGTTCTGCGGTATCGCCCCGCCGAAGACCTTGTCCTCCCACACGAACCCTTCGCCCCGCTTGGTCGGAGCGACCTCGATGACGCAAACCCCGTACTGGCCGTGGCCTCCCGACTGCTTGACGTGCCGGCCCTCGGCCCGGCTGTGGCTCGAGACGGTCTCCCGGTAGGCGACGCGTGGCGTCTGGGTCGTCGCCTCGACGCCGTACTTGCGTTTGAGCTTCTCCAGCGTCACGTCGAGGTGCACGTCGCCAAGGCCCGCGATGACCAGCTGCTTGGTCTCCTCGAGCCGTTCCACGTGTAAGGTCGGGTCTTCCTCGCTCAGTCGCGCCAGGCCGCTCGAGATCTTCTCCTCGTCACCACGCGCCTTGGGTGTGATGGCCAGGCTGTACGCCGGTCCGGGCAGGTCGAGCGGCGGCAGCGGCCCGCCGTCCTTCATGCCGATCGTGTCCCCGGTCAGCGTGTGCGCCAGCTTGGTGGCTGCGCCGATGTCTCCGGCCCTCACCTCTGTGGTCGCGACGTGCTCCTTGCCTCGGGGAAAGAAGATCTGGGCGAGTCTTTCCTCGCCTCCACGGCTCAAGTTGGGAAGGTGGGCGTCGGCTTTGACGGTGCCCGCGACGACCTTGAAATAGCTGACCCGGCCGAACTGGTCCCCGCCGGTGCTGAAAACGAAGGCCTTCGCAGGTTTCTCCGGTTCGACCTCGGGCGGCGGCATGAGCTCGGCGATCGTCGACATCAGAGTCCGCACCCCGAGGAGCTTGGTGGCCGAGCAGCACACCACCGGCGACACCTTCCCGGCGAGGATTCCCTCGCGCAAGCCGCGCTGGATCTCCTCCTCGCTGAGGGTGCCGGCGTCAAGGTACTTCTCGAGCAGCGAGTCGTCGCTCTCGGCGGCGGCCTCGATCAGCTGGCCTCGGTATTGCTCGACGAGCTTCTGCATGTCATCAGGCACCGGGACCTCGCCGCCCTTTCCGTCGGGCGTCGTGACAAAGGCTTTGAGGTGCAGCAGGTCGACGATGCCCCGAAAGTCCTGCTCGGCGCCGATTGGCAGGTGCAGCGGAAACGGGCGAGGGGAGAGGGTTTCGCGCATTGCCGCGACCGCGCCGTAGAAGTCGGCGTTCTCCTTGTCGAGCTTGTTGATGACGACAATCCTCGGCTTGTTCGTGCGGTTGCAGTGCTCCCAGGCGACCTCTGTTCCGACCGCGAGCTGCGGGCCGGGGCCCACCACGACCACAGCGCCTTCAGCCGCCCGCAGCCCGCTGACCACCTGGCCCGCGAAATCGAAAAAGCCCGGCGCGTCGAGGATGTTGATCTTGTAGCCGTTGTGCTCGGCGAAAGCCGCGCCGAGGTTGATCGAGATCTTGCGCCTATGTTCCTCAGGCTCGAAGTCGGTCGTCGCGGTCGACTGGTCGGGGGCACCCATCCGCGCGATGGAGCCGGAGGCGAAGAGCATGGCCTCGGCCAGCATCGTCTTGCCATCGTGCGAGTGGCCCAGCAGGACCACGTTTCTGATCTTGTCCGGCGCGTACTCAGTGGCCATCCAAACCCTCAGCTCCCAATGCCGCTGCAGGCGAGAAGGAGAAGTCTAAGGCGCGATTAAGAGCGGGTTGGCTTGGGTATCATCAGATACCTATGGTCAAGAGGACGGCGTCAATCGAAGAGGTGCTCGCGGCCGTCGAAGCGGCCCGTGACAAGGTCATGGCCGACGAGGTGAAGTCGCTCACCAAGCTCGGCATCCCCAAGGCGATGGCGTACCAGATGATCGCCAGCAGGTTCCACCAGAAGGTGGGGAACCAGGAGGAGGCTGAGCCCGACCCGTTCGAGGGCAATGCAACTTCCTGGGAAGAAATCGGCTAAGACTGCCTCGGCGGGGTGAATCGGGCCGCCCGGCTCGCCCGTCTCCTGCGCATCCTGTCAGTCGTCATCGCCGAGCCCGGGCTCAACCCGGTCGAGCTGGCCGAACGTGCCGGCGTCTCTGAACGCACCCTACGCCGCGACCTCGTGCAGCTCCGCGGCCTCGGATACGAGGTCTCATACACAGGAGGCTACGAGGTGCAGGAAAACCTGAACCTCGAAGGCCGCACCGGGCACCGCTCGCTCGGCAAGGTCTACGAGCAGCATCTCGAGCTAGTGCGCACGCAGCTGCCAAAGCGGGTCGCTGCGCGAGTCACCGAGGAGGTCGACAACGCCGCGCCGGCCGCACTCGCGACGTTGTTCGCGACCGCGATCGAACGGCACTCCGGGACGACGCGATGAAGCCGGTCGTCCTCATCCCTGGAGGCGAAGGCGACGCTGACTTCACATACGCGACCGGGTTCGCCGTCGAGACCGGCCTTTACGTCCGATTTGGTGAGAACGATGACGTGCTCGTGGTCAGCCCGCTCGAGATCGACCGCGCTCGGGTCCAGAGCAGGACGACGAAGACGCTCGAGCTGGACGAGGCCGGTTTCGAAGACCACGGTCCTTTCGTCTCGTACGCTCGCCTCGCCGCCAGGCTGCTGCGTCAGCGCTCCTCGGAGCAGGCGCGAGTCTCGGCTCGGCTGCAGGCAGGTTACCTGGAGGAGCTGAGATCGACGGGCCTTGAAATCGAGGTCGATCGCGCGCTCTTTCAGATCGAGCGCCGGCAAAAGTCGCAGGACGAGGCCGCCTTCATCGAGGCATCGCAGCGGGCGGCTGAAGCGGCCGTGGTGGAGGTCGTCAGCCAGCTTGCGCAGGCGGACGTCAGGGACGGGATCCTCTGGCTCGACGAGAGTCCGCTCACTTCGGAGCGTCTGTACGCGCGCGCATCGCTTCTCCTCGGCGAGAAGGGCTTCACGTGCCCGGACATGATCATCGCGGGTTCACCGGAATGTGCGATGCCGCATTTCCGAGGCGAGGGCCCGATTCGAGCGGGCGCGCCTGTGATCATCGACATCTTTCCTTCCAGCCGGAAGAGTCATTACTACGGTGACCTCACGCGGACCGTGGTCGTCGGCGAGATACCTGACGAGGTGCGGCGCATGCATGCCGCCGCGCTCCAGGCGCTCGACGCGGGGATCGAATCAATCCGCGCCGGCGCCTCCGGGCGTGACGTCCACCAAACCGTCTGCCAGGTCCTGGTGGATCGCGGCTTCGGCACGACGACCAAGGGTTTCGAAGGCCCGGATGGTGTGGCGAGGATGAACCACTCGACCGGCCACGGCGTCGGCCTCGACGTGCACGAAGAACCCTCGCTGCGCGGGCCGGACGAGAACATCCTGCTCGAAGGCGACGTCGTCACAGTGGAGCCCGGGCTCTACCTGTTGGGTTTCGGCGGCGTGCGCGTCGAGGACACCGGCATTGTGACCAACGACGGGTTCAGGAACTTCACCACCCTCACTCGAAGCCTGGACCCTCGGGACTACCTGTAAGCTAAGGCTTGACAATGCCCCCCGACGAAACGCTCGGCCAGCGCATCCGCCGCGTGCGCACGGAGCGCGGCATGAGCCTGGCCAAGGTCAGCGGCGCCGACTTCAGCCGCGCCTTCCTGCACCAGGTCGAGCATGGCCGCAGCCAGCCGTCGACGCGCGTGCTGAGGGTCATCGCCGGACGGCTCGGGACGGAGGTCGACTACTTGCTCGAAGGACGGCTGCCTGGTGTCGAGCGCGAGCTCGCGCTCGAGAAAGGACGGGTGCTGCTGGCCCGGGGAAATGCGCGCCGGGCGCTGGCGGCGCTGCGTCCGGCGATCGAGTCCACCGAGTGGCCGCTGGGCACCGACGCGCGGCTGTGCCAGGCCCAAGCGTTACTCGCTCTCGGAAAGGAACCCGAGGCGCGCGACATCCTCGCTCACGAGAAAGACGTGATCCAGGCGCATCACGATCGTCACCGGCTGCAGCGACTTCGCTCGATCGAACAAGGCGAGCGTTTCGTCTTCGACGGTGACGCCGTCGAAACCCACCTCCGTCTCGCCGACCAGGCTCAGCGCGCGGCCAACAGCCACGACGCCCTCGAGCACTACCGGGCGGCCAGGGTCCTCCTGGAGTCCGCCAAGGACTAGAGCCCGTTGGCGAACGTGAAGGCGGGCGGCAGAGTGTCGGGCGGCGAGATCACCAGCGATATCACCTCGCGCGACTTGAGGACGATCGCGTTAGGGTCGCCCGTGTAAGGCTGCGGTCCTTTCCCGTCCTGGAGGTCGATGTAGACCTTCAGCGTTTGCTCAGGCGTAAGCGTGAATGTCGACACGTGGGTGGCGTCAAGAGGCTGGGCCGCGTCGCCATTCGCTTTGCTCCACGTGCTCCAGACGGCAAAGAATTGTCCCAACGTGAACGTGTCTTTGGCGGGCGATTCGATGTGGATGGTGTTCGGGTTGCCGGCGTGGACGTGCAGCCAGTAGTAGCACGTCGGGCTGGCAGGGTCGCCGGTGATGCCGATGTTCGCCGGGATCGGGTGGACGGTGCCGTCATAGATGATCTGGATGGCGGCGTGATAGTGCACGGTCGACTGTTCGAGGTGGTCGCACGGGATACCGGCCGCTGTGGCCGGCCCAGGCCCCGCCGGCTTGTTGTTGACGACGATGTAGATGATCACCCCGATGGCGAAGGCCAGAAGTATGCCCGCGACCGCGATCGGAAGCAGGGGCACGTCTGACCCTCGCTTGACCTTGACCGGCGGGCGCCGGCCGCCTTTGCCGCTGCTCGAGCGCACGGCAGCCTTCGTTTTAGTCGCCATAACCCTTGGTAGAATACCGACCTACCCTTTCTGGCTTCGGCCGGGGGCTAGACGCCACCGATCGACCGAGGCCTGAACCCATAGGAAGGAGGTCCCTTGAGGGATTACGAAGTTCTGTACATCGTCCGCGCCGACCTTGACGACGAAAAGGTCCAGGACGCGGTCAAGCGGGTCAACACGCTGATCGAAAGATCGGGCGGGTCTGTTGAGCGCACCAACCTCTGGGGCAAGCGCAAGCTGGCTTACGAGGTCAAGCACCAGAAGGAGGGCTCGTACATCCTGCAGGATTTTCAATTCGAGCCGAGCCGCGTCCCTGAGCTCGAGGCGGCTCTGAAGATCACCGAGGAGGTGCTCCGGCACCTCATCGTGCGCAAGCCCGAGAAGGTGGTCCCGACCCCCGTTGCGCCGCCGCCGGCGGAGGTCGTGCTGGAACCCATCGCGACGGAATCGGAGACGGTGGCGGAGCCCGCGGCTCTTGGCAATCGGGAGGAGTCTTAAATGTCAAACCTGAACAAGGCGCTGCTTATCGGCCGGCTGACGAAGGATCCGGAGATGCGCTATACGCCCAGCGGAACCGCGGTCACCAACTTCAGCATCGCCACCAACCGGTGGTCGTCCGGTCCTGACGGTGAGCGCAAGGAGTTCACCGACTACCACAACATCGTCGCCTACCCGATCGGCAAGCGGAACCTTGCCGAAACCGTTGCGCAGTACACGCGCAAGGGCGCGCTCGTGTTCGTCGAGGGCCGCATCCAGACCCGTTCGTGGGAAGGCCAGGACGGACAGAAGCGACGGGTGACCGAGATCATCGCCAACGACGTGCAGTTCCTCGAGCCGAGGGGAGCAGGCGGCGGCGGTGGCGCAAGCAGCCCCGGAGTGCCGGCCCGCAGCGGGGCTGGATCCCACGACGACATCCCCGCTCCGGACGACGCGCCTCGCGACGTCGACCCGGACGAGATCCCCTTTTAGGTTTAGGAGTCACTGATGGCAGTCAACCGTCCACAGCGTGAGTCGAGCGGCGGCGGCGGAGGCCCGCGGGGCCCGAAGCGCCAGCACCGCAAGGTCTGCAGCTTCTGCGTCGAGAAGATCAACTACATCGATTACAAGGAGATCTCGCGGCTTCGCCGGTTTGTCAGCGACCGCGGCAAGATCCTTCCGCGACGAGTCACCGGCACGTGCGCCCGGCATCAGCGCCCGCTCACGACCGCCCTCGAGCGCGCGCGGGCGATCGCGCTGCTTCCCTACACGACTGAGACGCACTAGCGGCTGGGGGGCGATCGATTCGATCGCCCCTTAGAATCATGTTGCCGCCGCAACCCTTTACCGGAGCGCGCCCATGAGCTTCCAGACCCAGCTTCGAATCCCCGGCCCGACACCGCTTCCCGAGCGAGTCGTGCGCAGCATGAACCGCCCGATGATCGATCACCGCGGCCCGGAGTTTGCGGCGATCCTCTCCGAGATCACGGCCGGCGCGAAGCGGGTCTTCAAGACGTCGAACGACCTTCTCCTCCTCACGTGCTCAGGGACCGGCGGCCTCGAGTCGGCCGTCGCCAACCTGGTCTCGCCGGGAGACGAGGTGGTCGTCGCGCTCTGCGGCAACTTTGGCGAGCGGTTCGCGGCGCTGGCCTCCGCCTATGGGGCGGACGTCGTGCGCCTGGAGTTCGAGTGGGGTCAGCCCGTCGACCCTGACGACCTCGCGCGTCTGCTCGAGCGCCACCCCAAGTCCAAAGTCGTGTTGCTGACTCACAACGAGACCTCGACTGGGCTCACCAACCCGCTGCGGCAGCTCGCGCGCGCGGCGCGTGACGCGGGCAAGATCGTCGTCGTCGACGGCGTGAGCTCGATCAGCTCGATCGCAATCGAGACCGACGCGTGGGGAGTCGACGTCGCGGTGAGCGGCTCGCAGAAGGGATGGATGGCGCCCCCCGGAATCGCCCTGGTCAGCGTGAGCGAACGCGCGTGGGCGCAGCAGGCGACGGCGCGGTCGCCGCGTTTCTATTTCGACTGGAAAGAGGCCAAGACCTGGGCCGAGAAAGGCATGACGCCCTTCACGCCGGCGGTTGGCGTGGCGTTTGCCCTGCAGGAGGGGCTGCACATGCTGGAGGAAGAAGGACTGGACGCCGTCTACGAGAGGCACGCCCGCCTGGCTCGCGCCACGCAGGCCGGCCTTGAGGCGTTGGGCTTTCAGCTTTACGCGAAGGACGGATACCGATCCAACACCGTGACCTCCGCTGTGCCGCCGCCCGGCCTCGACGTCGCCGCGTTCCGGAAGCTCCTGGACGCCAGGTACGGCGTCGTCATCGCCGGCGGCCAGGGCAAGATGACCGGGAAGATGGTCCGGGTGGGCCATCTCGGCGCGGTGGCCGAGGGTGACGTGGTCCAGGTGCTCTGGGCCATCGAGCAGGCGCTCGAGGAGCTGGACATCGCGCCGGCAGACGGGCGCGCGGTGGCGGCCATCACCGCTTCGCTGCAGGGCGTCGCCGCCGCGACGCGCTAGCGGCCTTGCCTCGGATCCTGGTCGCCGACCCGCTGGCCGAGGATGGCCTGGAACGGCTGCGCCGGGCGGGAGATGTGACCGTGGTCAGCAAGCTGGAGGAGGCCGAGCTGATCCTGCGCATCCCGGAGTTCGACGCGCTCGTGGTCCGAAGCGAGACCCGAGTCACGGCGCCGATCCTCGAGGCAGGGCGGAAGCTGCGCGTGGTCGGGCGCGCAGGCGTGGGCGTGGACAACATCGACGTCCCGGCCGCGACCCGCAAAGGGATCATCGTGGTCAATGCGCCGCGCGGCAACATCGTCGCGGCGGCGGAGCACACCATCGCGCTGCTCTTTGCGCTCGCGCGGTGGGTGCCGCAGGCCGACGCCTCGGTACGGCGCGGTGAGTGGGCTCGATCGAGGTTCATCGGCACCGAGGTTCGCGGCAAGACGCTTGGAGTGATCGGGCTCGGCAACGTCGGGTCAGAGGTCGCCAAGCGCGCGCACGGGCTGGAGATGGAAGTGATCGCGTACGACCCGGTGGTTTCAGTCGAGCGGGCCGAGCTGTTCAACGTCGAGCTGGTGGGGTTGAACGAGCTCCTCGAGCGCGCCGACTTCGTCACCATCCACGTGCCGCTGGTCGACGCCAATCGCAACCTGATCGGCGCGCCGGAGCTGGCGCTCATGAAAGCCGGGGCCCGCCTGATCAATACAGCGCGCGGCGGCATCGTCGACGAGGCGGCTCTTGTCGACGCACTCAAGACCGATCGGCTTGCGGCAGCCGCCTCGGACGTGTTCGTCAACGAGCCGCCGGGCGACCACCCTCTGCTCGCCCTGCCTAATTTTGTGGCCACTCCGCACATCGCCGCTTCGACCCTGGAGGCGCAGGTCTCGGTTGCCTTCGACGTTGCGGAAGAGGTGGCTGCCGTGCTGGCTGGGGACCTTCCGCGTTTTGCGGTCAACGCTCCCGCGCTGCCTCCCGAGGAGATGGCCTACCTGCGGCCGTTCGCCGATCTCACCGAGCGCCTCGCTGCGCTGCACGTGCAGCTCTTCGGTGGGCGCGTGAGCTCGATCGAGCTCGACTTCGAAGGCGAGGTTGCGGAGCACGACGCCAACCTTCTCGTCGCAGCGGCCATCAAAGGTGTCCTGCAGCAGTTCACCGAGGACCGCATCAACCCTGTCAACGCGCGGCTGATCGCCGCGAGCCGAGGTGTGAAGCTGGTCGAACGTCGCAGCCCGGTGCGCCACAGCTACGCGAGCCTGGTCACGGTGCGCATGACCGGCCACGAGCTCGCCGGCACCATCTTGAACGGAGAGCTGCGCGCGGTTCGCATCGACTCCTTCCGCGTAGATCTCGTGCCCGAAGGTCGGTTCCTCGTCAGCCGCCACGAGGACCGTCCCGGCGTGGTGGGCAGATTCGGCACGATCCTCGGGGAGCACGACGTCAACATCGCCAGCATGCAGGTGGGCCGCGACGCCCCGCGCGGCAACGCGATGATGATCCTGGCCGTCGACGACCGGGTGGCGGACGACGTCCTGGCCAGGCTCCGCGAGGTGGCGGGTATGTCCGACCTGAAGTACGTCGAGCTCGGCGGGGACTCTCATCGCTGACGTTCGCGCCCTGCCAGGAATCCGGTACTACCTCGCACATGCCGGAAAGCTGGACGCGCTCGTGGCGCCGCCGTACGACGTCATTCCAGACTCAGCGCTGACCCGGTACGAGGCGCTTTCGCCCTACAACGTCGTCCATCTCACCCGGCCCGGGCGCGACTATGAAGGCGCGGCCCGAACCTTCGACGATTGGCTCGAGCGCCGCATCCTCGAGCCAGACCCGCCTTCGATGTACGTGCACGAGGTTCGCTTCGAAGGAAAGCAGCGCCGCGACCTGATCGCTGCGCTTCGGCTCCAGCCCTACGAGGACCGGGTCGTCCTGCCGCACGAAAGGACCCACCGCGGTCCGAAGGAGGACCGGCTGGCCCTGCTGCGCGCGACCAATGTGAGCCTGGAGCCGCTGTGGTTCGTCTACGAGGGGCGCGCCAGCGGGGTGCAGCAGATCACAGAGGTGGTCAGCCGGCGCAACCCGGCGGTCACTTTCACCGGCCCCGAGGGGACCGAGCACCGTCTGTGGGTGATCTCAGATCCGGCCCTTCACGCCGTCGTCCACGCCGCCTTCGAGGCGCTGCCGCTCCTGATCGCCGACGGCCACCACCGCTACGAGACCGCTCTTACCTACGCCGAGGAGGTGGGCGGCGCCCCCGGCTCCGCGTCACGCTTCACCCTCGCCCTCCTGACCGACCTGGAGGACCCTGGCCTGGAGGTGCTGCCGACCCACCGGGTGCTGAAGGCGGGGGTGGCCGTCACGGGAGGCGAGGAAAAGGGGTCGCTGGAGGAGACGCTGGCGGCGATCCGGGGCCGGGTGGCGGCCGGAACGTACCGCGACCACCGGTTCCAGGTCCTTCCGTTGGAAGGGGAGCTGGCCCTGGTGGAGTTACACCGTCAGGTGATCGACAACATCCTGGGCAAGCGGAGCCCGGAGGACTTCCTCCTCTATACGCGCGACCCAGCGGAAGCCGTGCGCTGGGTGGACGAGGGAGTTGGCGCGGCCGCCTTTTTCCTCGACGCCCCGGACTTGCACCTGGTTTTGAAGCTGGCGCAGGAAGGGAAGACTCTTCCTCAGAAGAGCACGTACTTCCATCCCAAACCGCCCTCCGGGATGGTCTTTTTCAGGCTCGACCCAAATCGATCTTTATAGTTAGGAACCCAAAAGAAATGCCAACTTACGGTTATCGGTGTGGCGATTGCGGCCACCAGTTCGAGATCGTTCAGAGGATCTCCGATGAGCCTTTGACGGCCTGCCCAAATTGCCAGGGAAAGCTCTCCAAGATGCTGTACCCGGTGGGAATCAGCTTCAAGGGGAGCGGGTTCTACACGACTGACTACAAGGGTTCCGGCAACGGCTCCGCCGGCTCCTCGAGCAACGGGGCTGCATCCGGCAAGGAGGGAAGCTCGGAGAGCAGCAAGCCGGACACGAAATCAGAGTCCAGCTCAGAATCGAAGTCAGAGTCCAAGCCCGACGTCAAGCCACCGTCCAAACCAGATTCCAAAACGGAGAAGGCTTCCTAGATGGGAAACATCCCTTCGGTCACCGACAGCGAGTTCGAGACCCTCGTCCTGAAGTCCGAGATCCCGGTGCTGGTCGACTTCTGGGCGACCTGGTGTGGTCCTTGCCGCATGATCGCGCCGATCGTCGAGCAAATCCATGGGGAGCTGGGCGACAAAGTGAAGATCATGAAGATGGACATCGATGAGAACCCGGCGACCCCGATGTCACTCGGGATCATGTCCATCCCGACCGTGATCATCTTCAAAGACGGCAAGCCCGCCGAGCGAACGGTCGGCTACCGCCCGAACATGAAGGGCGACCTGAAAGCCAAGCTCGAAGCTCTGATCGCCCCCGCGGTCTAACAGCAAGCGCCGAGCGGCGCGGCGGCCCGTTTGGCGCCAGTGCCGGCAATTGCCGGTATCTCCATCGGCCGAGAACCGCGAATGCCGGCATTTGCGGAAAAAACGTCGTCTCCGTCCCCGCCTACGATTGCGCTGGGGATGTACGGGGGCTGGTGCCTCCCGCGGTCTTCAAAACCGTTTGCGGGGCGCTGTTGAGGCGTCCTGGGTGGGTTCGATTCCCATCCATCCCCGCCACCCTATTGTTGCGAGCAGTGCTGGCCCCCGGCGGATACGATGGGCCTGGAGATAAGGCGACGCTTGTTCGTGCCCCGGTTCTCGCGATTTCACTGGACTGTAGTAGCGGGAGCCACCGTCGAGTGCCTGGTTTTCGTCGCCGGAGGTGGTTTTAGCCTCTGGTGGTGGAGCCCCGACAGCGGCCGGATCGATCCATCGGGATTTATTTTGATCGAACTGTCTGCATTCGCGTTGTTCGCACTTGGCGCCGGATTCGGTCTTGGCGCATTCCTGTTGAGCCTTCAATGGGTCGAGGTGCGGTGGGTAGGCGTGGGGTCTCATCTGGTCGCGTCTACTCTTGCGGCCTGGGGCGCCATCTTGCTCGGCGAGAACGAGCTGCAAGCCAGTCCAGCGAGCGTTGGATACTGGCTGCCCTGGATGGCCTTCGCGCTCGCGGCCGCGCTGATTGCGATGGGCGTCGGAGCTCTTGTCTCTTTGTTCGTGCCTGTTCGACATGAGATCGCACGCTAGAGCACGCGGCCAACGGAGACGGCAGCGATGATGCGTGCTCGCCGCGCGTCACAGTGACGCCTCAGACAACGATTTTCTGGGGAAGTTGGGTTCGATTCCCATCCGTCCCCGCCAATTGTCGTGGCCATGACAGCCACAGCAGCGCAGCTCAGCGGACGCTGGTGGATAGCCAGCGAGGCCCACACCAGATCGTGTCTGACGTACAGGCAGATCGCTCGCGGCGCCCAATTTCCCAATTAACAATTCGTCGATGTAGAGGGATGTGCCAGCACTCAAGCAGGCTATTGTTGCTCCGCAGGTGTTAATTCAAGCCTGAGCGAGAGCCTGATCTCTACGAACTCCGCCGAAGGCAAGTCCCTCGGGCCGTACAAGCTCTTGGAGCGCATTGGGCGAGGCGGAATGGCAACCGTCTACAGAGCCCACCACACTGGCCTCGACCGTCAGGTCGCGATCAAGGTCCTACCGGAGTTCTTCGCCGAAGAGGACAGTTACCTGCAGCGGTTCCAGCAAGAAGCCAGGATGGTCGCGCGCCTGAAACACCCGAACATCCTTGGGGTCTTCGATTTCGGCCAGGAACAAGGAATCACGTACCTCGTACTCGAGCTTGTCGAAGGCGGAACGCTGGAAGACCAGCTTGGCCGGCCGATGGA
>Ga0137409_10001656_pt1 | contig 24131 bp, 18 predicted proteins | sample CZODoug1_16funga_FD_122059 | JGI IMG/M metagenome (GOLD analysis project Ga0137409, IMG submission 122059) | Vadose zone soil fungal communities from Angelo Coast Range Reserve, California, USA - CZODoug1_16fungal (Hybrid Assembly) | ecosystem: Environmental > Terrestrial > Soil > Vadose zone...
AAATGGACCAACGATAGTTTGTTTGCCGAAGAGCGTCCCAGTCATAAATGGGGTTTCCCCAAAGTTGCCCCTGCGCGCTGAAGTAATCGGGAGGCGCACCGGCGACGATTCGTGGCCGGTACTGCTCGTCCAGCAGAAACAATTCCGGGTGCGCCCAGACATCGCTCGAGTCGGGAGAAACAAAAAAGGGCAGATCGCCGACCAAGCTTATGCCCTTGCCATGAGCGTACACCTTGAGCCGTTCGCCTTGGCGGAACAACAGGAACTGCGCGAAGCATACTTGGTCGATTTGACCCGTCAGTTCGGATCGAACCTGGTCAAGCGCCGCCGCTTGGCGCTGAACCAATTCTGCCGGCCATTCAAGGTAATATGTGCCGCCGAACCTGATCTTGAGCGCCCGGAACAACGCGTAGTCCTCCAGCCAATGCGCCTGGTCATTTCGGAATCGCTCGTAGGCTGGCCGCAGGTCAGTACGCGCGCCAGCTCTAAAGCTGGCCCAGGCTTTCTCGAACAGCCCATGTTTAAATGGAATCACGGCGCTGTAGTCGACCTTGTTTTGCGGGAACGAGCGGGCCTGACAATCTCTTGGCCGCAACAGCTCATCCTCAATCAACCAGTCGGGACTAATGAGTAGTCCGTTCCCCGCGAACGACGACAAAGATTGATACGGCGAGTTGCCGTAACCGGTGGGACCGAGTGGCAGCATCTGCCACCAGCTCTGTCCCGCTTGGACAAGATGATCGATCCAGGATAATGCGGCGGGGCCCACATCGCCCACGCCGTAAGGTGAGGGCAACGATGTCACGTGCAGCAGCAAACCGGACGCGCGGTAATCCGGTAGAAACGGCGGCAGTCGAGCACTATCGGAACTCATTCTCGTCCCTTCGAGAAGTTCAGGGCGTTGCTCACAATTGCCTCGGCCTCTGTCAGGATGGCGTTCAGGTGCGCATCATCCTTGAAGCTTTCCGCGTAGATCTTGTAGATGTTCTCCGTGCCCGAAGGCCGCGCTGCAAACCAGCCGCCGGCGGTGACGACCTTTAACCCACCGATAGGTGCGTTGTTCCCAGGAGCGCGGGTCAGTTTGGCCATGATCGGGTCGCCAGCGAGAGTCGATGCCCTTACGGCATCAGAGGACAACTCCCGCAGCTTGGCCTTCTGCTCGGGCGTTGCTGGCGCGTCGATGCGTGTGTAATAGGACATGCCGAATTCCGCGGTCAGTTCGCGATAATGCTCGCCCGGATCCTTGTCCGTACGCGCGGTAATCTCGGCCGCCAGCAGGTCCATGATAGGTCCGTCTTTGTCGGTCGTCCAAGCAGTGCCGTCATGCCGCAGGAAACTCGCCCCGGCACTCTCCTCGCCGCCGAAACAGCAAGAGCCGTCGATCAACCCCGGAACGAACCACTTGAATCCCACGGGAACCTCGGACAGCCGGCGGCCCAATTTTTGCACCACCTTGTCAATCATGCCGCTACTCACTAACGTCTTGCCGACCGCGGCGTGGTCCGGCCACAGGGGACGGTGCGAGAGCAGGTAGCGGATAGCCACCGCGAGGTAGTAATTAGGGTTCATCAACCCAGCTGACGGCGTGACGATTCCATGCCGGTCGGAATCCGGATCGTTGGCGAAGGCGACGCGATATTTGTCCTTGAGTCCGACGAGCCGGGCCATCGCGTACGGGCTGGAACAGTCCATGCGAATCACGCCGTCGTGATCGACGGTCATGAACGAAAACGTCGGGTCGATGACCGGATTAACGATTGTGATATCTAAATGGTAAATAGAGTTGATCGGTTCCCAGTAGGGTCTTGCGGCGCCTCCAAGAGGGTCGACGCCAAGCCTGAGGCCCGAGCCCTGAATGGCATCCATGTCCACAACGTTTCGCAAGTCACGGACGTAAGGGAGGATGAACTCTTCCTGATGGGTGCTGCCAGCCTTGATGGCAGCGGCGAAGGGCATTCTTTTCACGCCTGCGTTGTTTCCCCGCAGGAGCTCGTTGGCTCGGTCTTCTACCCAGCGCGTTACGTCTGTGTCGGCGGGACCGCCGTTTGTCGGGTTGTACTTGAAGCCGCCATCCTCGGGTGGGTTATGCGACGGCGTGATCACGATGCCGTCCGCGAGGCGCTGCTTGCGGCCGCGGTTATAGACGAGAATGGCCCGCGAGATAACGGGCGTCGGCGTGACGCCGTTGTCTTGCTGAATAATTGTTTCCGCATTGTTGGCCGCCAGAACCTCAAGCGCCGTGCGTTGGGCCGGATCGGACACTGCGTGCGTGTCCTTGCCCATGTAAAGCGGGCCATCCGTGCCGACCCTCCGCCGGTAATCACAGATCGCTTGGGTGATGGCAAGAATGTGAGCTTCGGTGAAAGTGCCATGCAGCGGCGATCCCCTGTGTCCACTGGTCCCGAAACTCACCATCTGGTTCGGGTCACCCAAGTCCGGCCGGTGCTCAAAATATTCGCGTTCAAGCTGGACCACGTCGACCAGCATCTCTTTCGGGGCAGGCTTCCCAGCGAGCGGAGACAATTTCGGGAGTTGCTGCGCTCCTACGACACCGGGCATGGCTTCACCTCCCAGATCTGGGTTGCGTATTCGGCGATCGTACGATCGCTGGAAAACTTACCGGATCCCGCAACATTCAGAATAGCCTTGCGCACCCACTCGTCCGAGTTGGCATAAAGGTCGCGCAGCCGCTTGTCCGCCTCGAGATAGGATTTCAAATCCGCCAGGTGCATGTAGTGGTCCCCGTAGGTCAACAACGTGTCGTGCAACGGAGCGAAGATACCGGGCTCATGTGGGCTGAAATAATTGGAAGAGATCAAATCCAACGCCCCACGCGTTTCTGGCTCATTTTCATAATGCCAATGGGGGTTGTACCAACTGCGGCCGCCGGCGACTTGTTCCGCCGTCAGACCGAAGAGAAAGAAATTCTCCTCACCTGCCTCTTGAGCCATCTCGATTGTCGCGCCATCGCGCGTGCCGATTGTTAATGCGCCATTCATCATGAATTTCATGTTGCTCGTGCCACTGGCTTCATAGCCTGCGGTCGAGATCTGGTTTGAGACATCACTGGCGGGGATCAGCCGCTCCGCGAGTGAAACGTCGTACTCGGGCAGGAACAGAACATTGAGCCGACCTCGCGTCGTCGGGTCGGCATCGATTGTGTCAGCCAGGTTCTCAATGAATTTGATAATGAGCTTTGCGAGCTGATAGGCTGGCGCGGCCTTGCCGGCGAAGAAAAATGTACGCGGCGCCACCTCCATGTTCGGATTCTCCCGGAGCCGGTTGTAGAGCACCACGACACGCAGCGCGTTGAGTAGTTGCCGTTTGTACTCATGAATTCGCTTGATCTGGCAATCAAAGATTGAGTCCGGATCCACTGTTTCGCCGGACTCCGATTTCAACCAATTGGCAAACTGAGTTTTGGCCTCACGCTTGGCATTCTTGAAGCCATCTCGAACGCCTTTGTCTTCTGCAAGCGGCTTCAATTTGCGCAGTTCGCTAAGATCAGTGATCCAGCCGTCGCCAATCGCTTCTGTGATCACGTGAGCCAGCGGCGGGTTCGCCAACAACAACCAGCGCCGGGGAGTGACGCCGTTGGTCTTGTTGCTAAAGCGCTCGGGAAAAACCTCCGCCAAATCCTTGACTGTGGTCGCGCGTAGCAGCTCGGAGTGAATTGCTGCTACGCCGTTCGTGCTGTGTGAACCGACGATGGCCAGGTTGGCCATACGAACGTGTTTAGCTGGGCCTTCCTCAATCAGGCTCACGCGCTGAACGCGCCCATCGTCGCCGGGGAATCGAGCCCGGACCGAATCCAACAGGCGGCGGTTAATCTCATAGATGATCTCCAGCTGACGCGGCAGCAGAGTCTCGAACCAAGCGACCGGCCACTTCTCCAGGGCTTCAGGAAGCAGAGTGTGATTCGTGTACCCCAGACTCCTTTGTGTCAGGTCCCAAGCCGTATCCCATCCCAGGTGTGCCTCGTCGAGCAGAATTCGCATCAACTCGGGAACCGCTAATGTCGGGTGCGTGTCGTTAAGCTGGATGGCGATTCTTTCAGGAAGCAAATTCCAATCGGTGTTGCCGCGCTGGAAGCGCCGTACAAGATCGGCAAGCGAGCAGGCCACGAGAAAATATTCCTGGACGAACCGCAGCCCCTGGCCCTGGCTTGTGGAGTCGTCCGGGTAGAGTACCCGCGTGAGGGTCTCAGCTTCCAGTGTTTCAGCCACGGCTCCGACGAAATCGCCGTGACTGAACGCCTGAAACTCGAAGTAATCGGGGGCCTTGGCAGCCCAGAGGCGAAGCGTGTTGATGTTCTTGCCGCCGTAACCTACTACAGGACGATCGAAGGGGACGCCTATCAAACTTGACTCCTTGCCAACGATCGCGCGCAAGCCCCCGCCTTGAACCTCGAAGGAGCAATTCAACTTGATTTCAACTTTCTCGTGCGGGCGCGCGACCTCCCAGGGGTCCGGGTGACGGAGCCAATTGTCAGGCTTTTCCTGCTGCCAGCCATCCCGGATGGTCTGCTTGAATATGCCATATTCGTACCTCAGGCCGTACCCCATAGCAGGGAGTTGCATCGTCGCCATGGAGTCGAGGAAGCAAGCCGCCAACCGCCCGAGTCCACCATTACCCAGGCCGGCGTCGGGTTCCTGTTCGAGCAGCCCGAGCCAATCGAGATGTTTCTCTTGGGCAGCTTTCTTGGTAATGGAATCGAGCAAGAGATTGGTCACATTGTTGGCGAGCGAGCGGCCAATGAGAAACTCCATCGAGAGATAATAGACGCGCTTGGGGTTCTCACGCGCGTACGTGTCCTCAGTCTTGATCCATCGCTGCGAAAGGATGTCCCGCATGGAACGCGCGAGAGCCTCAAATCGCTCACGTGGGCCGGCAGCCCCCAGATCGATGACGTTGTCGAACACGAGGTGGCGTTCATAAAACGAAGTGTCCGTGCCCGCTAATTCAATCTGGGCACTTCCATACTGAGCGCGAAGTTTCGCAATAGCCTCCGACTCGCTTAACGCCGTTGCTTGCTTCACTGCCTTTGTGGCCATAACGAAGTTTCCTTTGATTGAGTTTGGACTGCGGTGTCTCTCGGCTCGGGCGCCTTCACGTGCCTGGTGTCATTCCACAGCTGGATCACAGGCCCGGATAAACCATTTTCATAGCCCAGCGCGCTTACGCTCGCGGTGCTCAGCAGGAGGTATTTTCCGGCCGCTGCTCCCAGCGCCAACCAGCGAGCGGCGAGCACCCGCAGAAAATGGCCGCTCGAAAAAAGCAGCAGATGCGTTCCGCGGGCGCGCACGCGGTCCACCATGGAGTCAGCACGCGCCGCCACTTGTTCCGGCGATTCACCGCCGGGGCAGCCGTCGCGAAACAGCAGCCAATCCGGGCGCCGGGCATGGATCTCGGCTGTGGTAAGACCCTCATATTGGCCATAGTCCCATTCGAGCAGATTGCGATCGATTTCGGCTACGGCCCCGAACCCGGCCAGCTCGCAAGTCCGTGTCGCACGCTTCAAAGGGCTCGTAAATACTTTTTTAAGATTCAGTCCAGTCAGTCGTTCTCTGAGCGCGCGTGCGTTCTCCTCGCCGCGCTGTGTCAGCGGAAGGTCAGTCAGCCCTGTATGTTGACCCGTGAGGCTCCACTCGGTCTCGCCATGCCGGGCCAAGTAAACAACAGGAAACTGGTTGCTGATGGTTCCTTTCTCGTGGGAAGGGCTCTCGCCGCCAATGCGAAGTGGGTCCAGTCCAGCGACACCGCCCGTCGCCGACGCACGTGAATCCTCGCGCATACGGTGAAAAAGAGGTTGAGTCTTAATGGCGGGTCCCCTCACTCATCCGATTCCAGAGTCACAATTGCGACGCGACGTCAGGCTTTATGGAAGAAAACATCGCTGCACTTTGTTTGGCGGATCATGCTTACTCCGCAACTGACCGCCCTTTTTTCGCGCGAACACGCTTTGGGAGTACTGCAATCGGCGTTCCACGGTAAAGGGCGCGCATTCAATTCACAAGTCATTGAGCGCAAAGCTGGATACGGGAGCTCGGGGCCGTCAACCGATCCAGGATGTCCAAGTCGCACTGCTAGTCGGCTGGCAGTTGCCGACCGGCTGACAGTTGCGGCTACCAATACCAGATGCCATCCACAAGTCCTGGGGCGCACGATTCCAAACTTTTTCGTGCGGATCTTGAGGGGAGCGCAGTTCCCCTCGGACGCCCCGCGGCGTCCCCGCAGCCCGGAGATAATGGGCATCCCCAAGCCTTACCCGGCCTGTAAACGAGAAAACTCGCTCCCTAACGGTCGCGCTACTGGACCCGGAGAGGATTGTCAAGGGGCCAGGCAGTAGCGCGACCGTCAGCAAGCGCGTTATCTCAAAATCTAGTCGTCGCCAGTAGGTTGTTCCGGCTGACGTTCACTCCCACCGGTGCTATCAAGAATTTATTCAATCTATTCTGCAGCCTTGGCTGCAAGCGTTTCGACTACGGCTATGTTTTGCAGCAACTCCCGCGGCAAGTGGTGCCGCTGCTGCAAATATACCGGGCTGTTATAGGAAATCCAGACTTTTCCCTGGTCATCTTCCCCGATCAGAATTTTGAGTGGGAGGTCGATGGCTACGGTGGGGGCGGCCAACATCACAGGCGTTCCGGCCTTGGGGTTCCCGAAGATCAGCAGCTTAGTGGGGCGCATTTTCATTCCCGCTTTTTGCGCTTCTCCGCTATGGTCGATCAGCGCGAAAAGCCTGACTCCTTTGGCTTGCAAAATACTTTTGAGGGTTTTCACTGTCTGGTCCACCGAGTGATTGCTGGGAATCGCGATGATGCCGTTGTCTGCGATCGGTGCCATAGGCCTCTCCTTGTTGCTTTGTGAATCAAGATTTTGGGGCGCGAGAAGTGGGAGGGATCACAATCTCACGGCGTCCGAAGAGACGTGCATCGAGCGAGCATGCCCCCGGCCCCAACAAGGCGATTGCAACAGCCATGACGATCATTTCGAGAGACGCGAGCGTGCTGTCAAATAGATTTACGGTGGGCTGTGGGAGCCAGGAAAGCGCCTTCGCGAGGCTGATAATTGCAATCGAGATGCTCACAACAGGAGTGAGAACTCCGATCAGGAGGCAGGCGCCAAACCCGGTCAGTGTGAGGCTGGTGAAAAGCACTTCAAACGTCCGATTGCCACCATGGGAAAGATACAAAATGCCTTGCGCAGAGGCCGCGGCCCCAACCACTAGTCGCATCAAGAGCAGGCCTACCCCTGGCCAGCCGCCTGGAAACGCAGAAAATAGTCTCTGCAGCGTATTTCTCCCGAGCCCTTAATCACACAACTAAAAGCAGAGGTTACACAGGGGTAGTCCTGGGGCGATACACGACATCCCGGTATCTTTTCATCCCACTTTTGGGGTATCCGTACTGGTTGAGATCTGCCTTCTAAAGCTGGATAATTCCACGGCGTATGCCGATCGCCACTGCTTGCGTGCGGTCACTTGCCCCCAGCTTCTCCATGATATGCTTGATGTGAACCTTCACGGTTTCTTCGGTAATGAAGAGCCGCTCCGCGATGTCTCGATTTCGGTTACCGCCCGAGATTTGACCAAGGACTTCCACCTCGCGTTCGGTCAGGGTTTCGTCGCTCATGTGCTCAGCGAGTTGAGCCGCCAATTGTGGGGGAATCCGTTTTTTCCCCGCGTGAACTTGGCGGATGACCTCGACCAACTCCTTGGGAGGCATGCTCTTGAGCATGTAACCGCGGGCTCCCTCCTCCAGGGCATGCTTGATCTCAACGTCGCCTTCGAAGGTAGTCAACATGATGACGCGAGCATCGGGGAATTCCGATCGAATAGCGATCATCGTTTCGATACCGCTCCTGTCAGGAAGTCTCAGGTCCATGAGCGTGACGTCAGGCCGATGCTTGCGAAATTGCTCCAAGGCCTCGTGAGCGTTGGCGGCCTGGGCAACCATCTGCATATCCGGTTGATGGTCAATGATCGCGGCAATTCCCTCACGCAATAGGGGATGGTCATCTACGCTGAAAACGCGAATCCGCGGCTGATTGCTCACTTCTGTAGCTCGCTTTCTATCTTCGGCGCCACTTCTCGCCCGAATCGAAGCATTAGCTTCGGCAGCCACCTCCAACGACCACTCGAAGGCGGGGACTGGAAAGCGATGTAGCCGGGAACGGAAAGTTCAACTTCGGTGCCCGCCTCGGCGCCGCTCAGGACTTTGAATTTCGCGCCCATTCCTTCCGCCCTCTCTCGCATCCCCGAGAGCCCCCAATGGCCATCGCGCCCTGATCGAAGCACTTCCGGGTTGATCCCGCAACCATCATCGCGGACCAAAATCCTCATTCGGTTCGCAGCGTATTCAAGCTCCACTTCGACGCTGTTCGCGCCGGAATGCCGGAATGCATTGACGAGCGCCTCCCGCCCGACGCTATAAACCTCATCGTAAATGACTGCCTGCAATGGCACGGGCGAGCCTTCCACAACGACGCGAAATGCCGCCTTTAGATCGATGCCGAGTTCCTCCGGTATCCGCAAAAACGCGAGCTGTATGTCGCGTGCGCCCTTATTGGACAACCGAAGCCCCCGCAAGGTATTTCGCCCTTCTGTCATTACGCATCCCATCAGTTGCAAAATGTGGTCCAGCGCCGGTCGCGCGGGCGAGTCGGCAGGCAGGTAATCGATTGCCACATTGAGTTGCATGGATGCGCTGATCACACCCTGCAACAACGTATCATGCAGTTCCTGTGCGACCCGCATACGCTCGGCGAGCCGTTCCTCGAAACGGAGATTCATCATCTTGGTCAGTTGGTGAAGCCGCAGGTAATAGAACCCGAACACGGCCATTATGCCGGCCACCACAATCCCCAACGGAAACCACCACTTAAGCCACAACGGGACCACACCCTGCGTAATGGCTGTCGCAAAAACGCCTTCGGTCGGCAGCACGTTCGCAGTAAGCGAGGGATGATAATCGGACCCGACAAGAAGAGCCGCGTACAGGGCTCCGGGATGGGCCGAGTTTCTCCACGTCGAATCTGCATTAATGTCCGTGAATGGCTGGAATTCGAACGGCTGAACCCACCAGGTCGCCTCTCTCTGGGTATACGAATACAAGACGATCCGCTGCCCGGGCTTGGCGCCGATTACGCGTCCTCGAATGGGATTCAGCGCCCTGGCATTGCCAGCGCCTGCCGCAGGAACGTCGGTAAATTCAATGACAGGTTCGCCGCGAGCGACAGTTTTATCCCTCTCCTGGCAGCCGCCAGAGAAAATCGAAACAAGAATCAGAAAAAGCCAGAAAGTTCCGAACGGCGCCCTCGCAAAAGGGCGTACCTCCGCAGTCCGCCACGGCAGCGTGGGCAATGTGATGTACCTGCGCCGCTGATCTCTGCGGAGAACGATTCTAGTTGTCCCCACCATTGCGTTAGTCTTGACCTAGAATAACAAAAGCGAACGCCTAATCAGAAAGTGAACCGCGCGCCGAATTGGCCGACGCGAGGATCCGGAAGGCCATGCAGGTCCTCGGGCATCACCTTGCCGAATTTCGCAGATCCAATCTGCGTGTTGGGGCCCGCGAATCCGTGCCGATTGAGGGCATTAAACATCTGGAAGCGCAAACTCAACAGGTAACGTTCATCCGCAAATCGAAACGCTTTGCTGATGCCGATGTCTTCCGTGGCTAAACCCGGCGCGCGAAGTTGTGAGAGATAACCGGGCGCATTCCCAAACTCCCCATTGGGCGGATTGGAAAAGCACGAGGGATTGAAGTAGGTTCCCCCAACCTGTCCGTTGTAGTGAGCGCTGATGTCGCAGCCTGGAACGATGTCCGAATACACGTTGTTAATTCCGGGATATAAATATAAATCGTTGGCCGTAATCCTCAATGGGAATCCGGTGTTGTAGTGGAAGCCACCGCTTACCGTCCACCCGCCTGTTAACGCACTCAACACCGCGCCGGCACTAGATACGTGCGCACGCCCGCGACCAAACGGCAGATCGTACAGGACAAATCCCTTTACGACATGCGTTTGATCAAACGATGAGATTGTGTGGCGTTCCTGCTCCAGGTTATAGACGTCCTGAAGCGGCCCACTCCAATAGAGATCCTCAAAGCTGCTGTCAGTGTCTCCATGAGAAGAAGACCAGCTGTAGCTCGCCAAGGCGGAGAGTCCATGTCTGGAACGTTTCTTCACGGTGAACTGCAGGGCTCGGTAATCGCTATTGCCGTCTGGAGACCCCACATAGAAGAGGGGTCCGAACGTCATCGCCACATTTGGAAAAGGCGCGACCGAAGCCCAGGCAAATCCGGTGAAGCCGGGCTTGGACACAATACTCCACTGCTGATTGGCCCGAATTAGCGGCGTGTAATCCGATAGTTTGGGTTGATTCGCAGCTACATATCCGCTTTGTAGATGATAACCGCGGTTCTGGATGAAGTTCAGCTCCACCGCCAGATCAGCGCCGATCTCACGTTGGACTCCAACAGTCCACTCCTGAACATTCCCTAACTCCAAGCTGTGGGGATCGACCGAGACCATTCCCCATCGAGTGAAATTCGGATTCTTCCCGATATCGATCGCTTTCCCCGGATAGCCGCTGTCCCAATTGAAGGTTGAAAGGACTTGGTTATTCAACACAAAGCTTGGATTGAATCCGTAAGGAATCCCGCTCCACGTGTTCAGGTTCAGTGGGACATAAAAAACGCCAAACGATGCGCGTGCCACCGTCTTTGGCGTGACCTGGTAAGCGCCTCCAACGGAGCCCGAGAAATTGTGGTAGTACTGCTTTCTCTCGAACGATTCATTGCCAACCTGCGCGAATTCCAAAGCGCCGGGAAGGCCACTGACCGGGTTGACCGCCGCCGTGTTGAAATTCGACCAGTGTCCATATTTTTCGTGATAGCGCCCGTTGAAGTCCCACCGCAAGTCCAAATTCAAAGTAAATTTTGACGTGAGCCTAATGTCGTCCTGTGCGTACAGCGACACCGATTTTCGCCGCCCATACGTGCTATTCGGTTCACTGACCGATGCCTGATTTAAGTCGCCCAGCAGGAAACTCGCAAATCCGAAGCCGGCGTTCCCGTCGAAGCTGCCAGCGGTTTGCGCGGGATCAAACACGAAAGTCGGCACTCCATAATCACCGTGGGAATTGAACTGCTGGACGCGAAGCTCGGCGCCAAATTTGTAAGTATGCCGGCCCTTTACCCAAGACAGGTTGTCGTCATAAATGAAGGTGTTCGCAGCGTAGGAATCGTTGAATTGGCTCCCCAAGATAGTCTCATCAATCGGCACGCCATTGACGTAACTGTGTTGGTCGCCGTTCACGCCCTGAAACTTGATTACAGGAAAATTTCCCGCACCGAAGTCGCCCAGTCCCAATGCCGCCGGCCAATTTCCCGTTTGCGATCGCGCAACGCTCGGATTTTGAAAGCGGTTAAAGGTGACGCTGACCACATTTAACAGCGCGTCTGAAATCGTCCAGGAATCCCTGGCGCGCACTGACGGCGCAGTCGTATTGTGGTCGTAGGCATTCGCCAGCGGCCCGCCGTCCTGCGAACCGGCCGACCAAATGCCGCCTTGGTCGGAAAGCAGGCGCGGAATGTAGGCATAGATGATGGATCCATCCAAACGATGATCGTGGGACAGGTTGTAATCGAGCTTGACACTGAACTGATTGCTGTCGTAGGCGGTCGCCGGGTTGCTTGGAGGAGGTAGTGCGTTGTTGTTGGTAAGCCCCAGCGAGAGCGGCTGGTAGGACTGCTTGTAGAGATCGACAATCTTTTTAGAGACCGTGCTGATGCTTCCTGGTGGAACAATGTTTCCTGGGAAGGCATCGCTCGTCTGCGGATCAATGATCGCCCCTTTGTAGACGGTTTGGCCGGCACTGTCGGTCCCGAGTACGACGGTTTTGTCGAGCAGGGCGCTGAAATCTCCGTTCAGAAACGCTTTCGTAGGGACTGTTGACGACAGGCCTCCAATCCCGGTGTCGGAAAACGTGTATCGCTCCCAAGCCGAGTAGAAGAAGAGCTTATCTTTTTTTATGGGGCCGCCCACGCTCGCGCCGTAGGAATACAAACGATCCGCTGGCTTGCTGAATGCGCGTTGGCAGCTCGCGATCTGCGCGGAATCAATGCCTGGCGTGCTCAGGCAGAGTGGCTCGTTATACTTATCTCCCCAGGACCGGGCATCGAATGCTTCGTTATGCATGTAAACAAAACTGCTGCCGTGCCACGCACTACTGCCCGACTTCATGTCATACCGAAATACGCCGCCGCCGCTCCGCCCCTCGTCCGCGCGAATCCCTGCCGTTGTGACCTGGAATTCCTGGACGGCTTCCATCGGAGGGCTCGACTCACTGATGTAACCTCCGATCTGCGATACGGCCGAAGTCCCGTCGATCATCACCTCCTTGTTCTGGCTCAGGCTCCCAAGAATATGCGAGGCGTAATCTTTGCCCTCCACGCCCGGGACAAACGCGAACATGAAGTCCGAAAGACTTCGCCCCCCTTGCACGTTCAACGGGAGTTCGGTGATGGCGGTGTTGACTAGATTGGTCGATACGGAAGACATCCGTGCCTGAAGTTGTGGCGCGTCAACGGTCACCGTGACGGTTTGGGTGCTTGTTCCCACCACCAGCACGATATTGATTTCAGCCACTTCACGGATGACGAGGGTGACGCCAGACCGCCGGTAATTTTCGAACCCTGCCTTGGAACACGCCAGCGTATATTCTCCAACCGGCAAATTCCGGAGACTATAGACCCCAATCTCATTCGTCGCTGCGCTTTCTTGGAAGGAGTTGCCGTCGTTGCTGGCAGTCACCTGGACCCCCGCAATGACAGCGCCGCTCGCGTCTCTTACAGTGCCGGTGAGTGAAGCACGGTCAGATTGGGCGCGCGCGTTCCCGGACGTGAATAACAACACCGAGAACACCATGAACCCAAACTTCACGTCAACCCCCACTTCTAGTGCCAAATGGGAAGGCGTGTCCAATACTCCTGAGACGCCCCAAAGTCATTTACGTTTAACACGTAGGTTAAACGAATCGGTCCTGAATTGCACCCTTATTAAAGTCGCCATCCTTGCCGAGCTTCCGGCCGTCCTCCGAGACCTGGGGGACGGCGTCTCACCTCCGCGAATACACGCGGACGTAGTCCACCAGCATACGCTGGGGAAAATCATTGGAGCGATCCGGATTTTGAGGGAGCATGCCGCCGACAGCCACATTCAGTATTAGAAAAAATGGATGGTCGAAAACCCACCGCGCGCCATTTGGAAGATCCGCCGGAGTTCTGGTGGCGTAGAGCGAGCCGTCCACGTAAAAGCGAATAACTTGAGGTTCCCATTCGACAGCGAAAACATGGAAGCCATCGCTGAAGCTTCCATGGGGGAGGGTGTAGGCACGGCTTACAGACTGAGTGCCAAAATACCAGGGGCCATGGATGCTCCCGTGATTCGTTGATTTGTCAACGTCAACGTTCTCCATGACGTCAATTTCACCGCACGCGGGCCAGTCGGTGGTGGGAAAATCGTCTCCGAGCATCCAGAACGCCGGCCACACTCCCAGCCCGGATGGAATCTGTATGCGAGCCTCAAATCGTCCGTAAGTTTGACTAAATCGTCCCTGCGTCTTGAGGCGCGCCGAAGTATAACGGCGCTTCACGCCGTCGGAGCCCGTGAACTCTTCCCTTGCGGCCTCAATTATGAGGTTGCCATTCTCCAGCCGCAGGTTTTCGGGGCGCGGCGTATAGTATTCCAATTCTTTGTTCCCCCAACCGTTTCCGCCGCTTTCCGCGACCCACTTCGTTGCGTCCGGCGGCGACCCGTTAGGACCAGTGAACTCATCGTTCCATGTCAAAACCCAGTTTCGATTGGGATCCGGAGGCGAAGACACACCGCCACTTGCTGGACGTAGCCATACATTGAGCGGACAAACAAGAATCAAAAGGAATGCCCAAAGTCCCGATTTCACGTCATTCCTTCCAAAGTCTCTTCACAACGTGCAGCAAATCAGTCCTATATCCGAAGTTGGGACAGACTGTCGTGTCCAGGCAACACCTCGTCCAAGCAACACTACGCCTGGCGATGAAGCACCGAATCCCCATCTCATGGAATCCTTTCCTACCACTTTCGGGGTATAGGCATCCGCCGAGACGACGTCTCGATCAGAATTCGAGCTTGAGAGCGAGCTGGATCGAACGCGGACCGCCAATCTGATAGAGAGAGTTGAATCCCCCATTAGCGCCACCCGACCCCAGACTGGTCGCTAGCGTTTGCGTCGAGTGGCCGAACAGAGGGCTGGTTAGGTCGTTGTTGGGATTGCCGAAGTTTGGGTGGTTGAAGATGTTGAAGAACTCGGATCGAAAGCGAAGTCCCACGTTCTCGGTGAGACGAAATTGCCGTTGCAAAGCAAGATCGGCTTGCCAAGCTCCGAAACCCCGCAACACATTGCGCCCGAAATCACCCTGCTGCCCGGTGGAAGGTGCAGCAAAAGCAGCTTGATTGAAAATTTTGCCGCCAGGATATTGCGATCCATAGAGCACAAGAGGCACTCCTGGGTTCACATTCGGGCGGAGCGAAAGGGTGGTGTTCGCAGCCACAACAGTTGCACCAACAAGGTCATCAGGCGGAGCCGATCTAGCCAAGACGAAACCGTCCAGCGACCAACCGCCTAATGTAGCATGGGCAACCTTGCGCGATCCTGGAGAAGGCAGATCGTAGGTCACGCCAGCGGTGAAGGAATGCCGGATGTCAAAGTCCGAATCCCCACGGTCTACGTTCGGATTGGCAAGCGTGCCCGGCGTGTAGTGGTCGTTCGAGAATGCATCCTTCGAGGCATTGTCAATCGAGCGGGAGAATGAATATGATGCCAATGCCTGCGGCCCGCGCGACAAACGCCGCTGGAACTTGAGCTGTAGAGCATGGTAATCCGATTTCGCCGTATTGTCGGTTAGCACCACAGCCTGAAAGTTCGGATTCACGTTCAATAACTGGGTTGCCCGAAGCAAGTCGCGTCCAATCGCACCGATGTAGGTTAAAGATAGACTTTGGCTGCTTCCCATCGGCTGTTCCAGCGAAATGTTCCACTGGTAGGTCCGCGGAAGCTTCAAATTAGGGTCGGCTACAAGAATAGTCGAAACGGGTGGATTGACACTAAGCACCGGAGGAGCAGCGTCCTGAGGGCTTAGCGGAAACGGCGCCGACCCAACGTCCTTGATGGCCTCGGAGGGAAAGTAGCTGGAGACTCCTCCGAGGGAGCCGTACCCAAGATCGTAAAATATGCCGAAACCTGCGCGGAGAACGGAACCCCAATTCGGTCTCTCGCCGAGTTGATAGGCGAGTCCCAATCGAGGCGCCACATTTCCATAGGTTGTCTGGTAGAGCGGAGTGCCGTGAGGCGCCAAGCTGATCGTCGACGGGTCATTCAGCCCCACCACCGTGAACGGATCGTTCGCCAAATTCTTGCCCTTGAGCGGCGGATTAATGTCCCACCTCAAGCCATAAGTCACGGTTAATCGGGGTGTGATTTTCCAGGTGTCCTGGCCATAAAACGAGAGGTTTTGTGCTAGTAGCGCGTTCGATTGGATGGCAAGCGATCCGGCGTCCAACGCCGTTCCTGAACGAGCCCCTCCAGGGCTGGTCGACAAGTCCGAGAATACCGCAAATTGACCGTAGGACAATGGACTGCTGAAAGGGGAAAGCCAGCGATAGTCCACGCCAAACCTCAATTGATGGCCGCCCTTGGTCACCGATAAATTGTCGATCAGATTGACCTGGCGTTGCTCGTCTATCCCGAACTTGCCTTGAGCCAGTTCTCCGGTGTTCAAGATGATGAATTCGAAAAAACCATTCGCGGAGGAAAACCCGGGGGGGAACAAGAGAGAATCGGGAAGCGGCACAGCTCCGCCGAAATGATCCAAACCGAATTTGCTGCTTACTCTGTCATTACTGTAATTCGCTCGCACCTCGTTGCTGATTATTTGGTTGATCATTTCTGTAAGGCCCACGGTGAGAGTTTGTACGGAGAATGAAGCCGACTGAGTTGCGCTGAGGACCGAACCAAAGACGGAGGAAGGACCCCGTTGGTCTAGGCTCGACGGCGAGTAATTATAACGGCCAAACAAATTTAGCTTCGAATTAGCAACCTGATCCAGCCTAATACTGTAGGCGTCCAGCGAGGAAGGATTCGTATAGCCAGAGTTGAATTGCGCCAATCCTGACCCGAGCTCAGCGCCGTTCGCAACAGGAAATGCATTCAAGTATGGCAGCATCGCCGCCGGCGTTGGACTTTGCCGCGATGCGGCGTCCGGGACGACCGTTTCCTGGGTCGATGGCTGGCGCACCCGTAGCCCCTCATAGGAGAAAAAGAAGAACGTCTTATCTTTGAGGATTGGGCCGCCAAGTACGCCGCCAAAGTCGTTCTGCCGCTCCTGAGGTTTCGGCAGATGATTGAAGTTCCCAAACCAGTCGTTTGCGTCCAGTACGTTATTCCTAAAATATTCGAACAGCGCGCCATGAAAACGATTCGTTCCGGAGCGCGTCACGATGGAGATCTGCCCCCCGGGGGTGCGCCCGAACTCCGGAGCAAACGAGGAGGTTTGGACGCGAAATTCCTGCATGTCATCCACCGACACCAGGCTGTTGGTTCCGCCCGAAGCGCTGAGTGCGGGTAACCCTCCCCCAGCAACCTGCACCAGTGGAGGGTATCCAGTGACGCCGAAATTGGCGCTGACCCCATCCACGGTGAAATAGTTGGCATCCCTGCGTTGTCCATTCACGCTGAATTGTCCCTGGTCGTCGTTAGCCGTGGCAGTCACAACCACACCGGGCGTGAGCATGATCAATGTCTGGAAACTCCTGCCATTGAGAGGAACATTCTCGACAAACGTGCGGTCAATCACTGTGCTGACCGTCCCCGACTCGGTATTCATCAGGGGCGCGCCAGCTTCGACCGTGATGCTATCCGACGCGGAACCAACCGTCATCTCCAAGTCGATTGCGAGAGCATCCTGGCCATGAAGGATCACGTCTGGCTTGATTAACCTTTTGAAGCCTGTCTTTTCGATTTCAATTCGATAGAGGCCAGGGGGGAAACTGGTTAGGTAGTATTCGCCAGAGGCGTTCGTCGTGGTTTCATGACGGAAATTTGTGGCGGCGCTGACGGCGGCGATTTTGGCATCAGCGATTGCCGCTTTGGAGGGATCGGTTACGCGGCCTGTGAGGGAGGCATTTGTAGATTGGGCGTGAAGAACGAGGGTAGACGAAGTGAGGAGGAGAATGAAAAGGGCGGGGGCACTGCGCATATTTTGGACCTTGCCCGGCGCGGCAAAATGGAGGTTGCGAGAGTACTATCATGCTCCCGGCTTTGGCAAGGGATGCTTTCGGCCGGCAGAACCGTGCTTTACACAGAGTTCGCGGAGTAAGCAGAGGGCGCAGAAAGAAAAGGAACACCGGAAACAATTTCAAGGTGATTACGAGACGCGACACTGTTTAGCGGGTGAGTTATGATGCGTGCGTTATGGGGAGAGGGCGAAGGCAAAAAGGAGGCGTTATCGCGCGGTGCACGCTGATCGCGGTGGGCATGCTGCTGGCGTGCTGCCCTTGTGCCTTCGCGTTGGATGCGGCGCTTGACGTCAGTCAGTTCGCGCACACGGCGTGGAAGATCCGCGAGGGGTTTTCCAAAGGCTACATCAAGTCGATGGCGCAGACGCCCGACGGTTATCTCTGGCTGGGCACGGAATTCGGCTTGGTTCGCTTCGATGGCGTTAGGGCCGTCCCCTGGCAGCCCCCACCGGAGCAGCATCTCCCCTCCAGCAATATTATTAGCCTGGTCGCGGCGCGCGACGGAACTCTTTGGATTGGCACCTTTGAAGGGCTTGCAAGTTGGAAGGGTGGCAAGCTCACTCAGTACCCGGAGCTTGCTGGACGGGATATTGAAACGCTCCTTGAGGATCGTGCAGGCACGGTATGGGCCGGCGTGTTCTCGTATACCCCTCCTGGGAGGCTCTGCGCGATTCAGACAGTCAGTGTCCAATGCTATGGAGAAGACGGAGCCCTTGGCAACGGAGTGCTCCGTGTGTATGAGGATAGCAAGGGCAATCTCTGGGCGGGAGTGCGGACTGGGCTGTGGCGATGGAAACCTGGTCCTCCAAAATTCTACCCGCTGGCAGGCGAGTCGTACGGCATTCACGGTCTCGGTGAAGGCGATGACGGCGCACTCTTGATCGCCATGCGGGGCAGAGTCGCACGATTCGTTGATGGGAAATCGGAGATGGCGTATCCGTACCCAGGTCCTGTGCGGCAGTTCCTTGCCCTAGAGTTGCTCCGCGACCGTGATGGCGGTCTGTGGATCGGAACTCTGGGCGGGGGCCTTGTCCATATACACCAGGGAAGGACAGATGTGTTCGCGCAGTCTGACGGCCTCTCTGGCGATACCGTTACCGCTCTCATTGAGGATCGTGAAGGCAATATTTGGGTAGCTACAACGAACGGTCTCGACCGCTTTCGCGATTTTGCTGCCGCCACTTTTTCTGTAAACCAAGGTGTGTCGCATTTCCCAGGCGGGTCGGTTCTAGCGGCCAGGGATGGAAGCGTTTGGCTCGACACTAACGGTGGCTTGAGCAGATGGAATAACGGGCAAATTACGACCTACCACGAGCCCACATCACAGGTCGCGGCGAACAAGCCGGGCGCAGGGGGAGGGGTGCGAGAGATAAGCGTTAGTGGATTTCCAAAACCTGGGTTGTTATCGCTTTTTCAGGATGATCGCGCGCGAATTTGGGTCGCCACGTTTGGCGGGGTTGGCTACCTGGAGAATGACCGGTTTATTTCCATAAACGGCGTTCCCGGCGGGATTGTGTATTCCATCGCCGAGGACACGGGAGGAAATCTGTGGATCGCCAACCTGGATCACGGTCTATTTCATTTGCTCGGGGACAGTGTGGTCCAACAGATTCCTTGGGCCAAGCTGGGACATAAAGACCATGCCATGGCACTAGCCGCTGATTCTTTGAAAGGCGGCCTATGGCTCGGATTTTTCCGGGGTGGCGTGGAGTATTTCAAGGACGGTCAGGTCCGCGCATCGTACACCGTGGCCAATGGTCTGGGTGAAGGTCGTGTCAACGGCCTTCAATTCGATCGTGACGGCATACTCTGGGCCTCCACCGAGGGCGGGCTCAGCCGGTTGAAAAACGGACGCGTTGCCACGCTCACCAAGAAGAACGGATTGCCGTGCGATGAAGTTCATTGGGTGATGGAAGACGACACCCATTCGTTCTGGCTATACATGGCCTGCGGCCTGGTTCGCATTGAAGGCTCCGAGTTGGACGTTTGGGGTGCTGGAGTGGACGCCTCATCGGCATCCAAAGATAAGTATCCAAAAAGAACGATTCAGTTTACTGTTTTCGACAGTTCCGACGGAGTACGGATAAGTGCCGGTATTGGCAGTTCGAGCCCGACCGTCGGCAAGTCCTCGGATGGAAAATTGTGGTTCACGGCTCAGGACGGCGTCAGCGTCGTCGATCCGCGTCACCTTCCCTTCAACAGACTTCCGCCGCCGGTGCACATCGAGCAGGTCACCGCCGACCGCAAGAGCTACGATGCGACTCCCGATGGTAATGGGCACGTGCGCCTGCCCCCGCTGGTACGCGATCTGCAGATCGACTATACGGCGCTCAGCTTCGTCGCGCCGGAGAAGGTTCTTTTTCGCTACAAGCTGGAAGGCTGGGATCGCGATTGGCAGGACGTCGGCAATCGCCGGCAAGCCTTCTATGGCAATCTTTCTCCTGGCAATTACCGCTTCCGCCTCACCGCCTCCAATAACAGCGGCGTGTGGAACGAGGTCGGCACATCTCTGGATTTTTCCATCGCCCCGGCCTACTATCAGAGCAATTGGTTCCGCGTGTCGTGTGTGGCTGCTTTCATGTTATTGCTCTGGGCGCTTTATCAACTCCGCCTGCGTCAAATTGCCCGGCAATTCCAAGTGCGCCTGGAAGAACGCATCGGCGAGCGCACCCGGATAGCTCGCGAGTTACATGACACGCTTTTGCAAGGTTTTCAGGGACTGATGTTTCGCCTTCAGGCGGTCCGCTACTTGCTTCCTGAGCGCCCCGCGGAAGCAGGTCAGGCCCTCGATACAGCTCTCGATCGGGGCGGCCAGGTCATCGCAGAAGGCCGGGACGCAGTGCAGAACTTGCGCTCCTCAACAGTTGTCGACAACGACTTAGTCCATGGACTCACCATCCTGGCTGAGGAACTTGCTGCGCCCAAAGGAAGCGCTGCTTCGCCCACCTTCCGGTTGTTAGTGGAGGGTCCGCCGCGTGACTTGGACCCGATTCGCCGGGATGATATCTATCGTATTGCCCGCGAGGCCATGATTAATGCATTCCACCACGCGCGCGCTCGGAAAATAGAAGCGGAAATTACGTACGGCGACCCTCAATTTCGCTTGCGCATTCGAGACGATGGAACCGGTATTGATTCGAGTGTCCGCGATCGCGATAAAAGTTCCGGGCACTGGGGTCTGACCGGAATGAGAGAACGTGCCAAAACGATTGGTGGTCGGTTAGAGGTCTGGAGCCAGGAGGGAGCGGGTACCGAGGTGGACCTGACGATTCCTTCATCAATCGCTTACGGGCTATACTCGGCGCACACCAAATTCGGATTCTTCCGCAGAAAAAGTGAAACACGTGAGCAACGATCCTAAGCCGATTCGAGTTCTAGTGGCGGATGACCATCCACTCATTCGCGAAGGTATCGCTGCGCTCATGACGACTCGAACGGATTTCAAACTGGTAGCCGAAGCCTCCAATGGGCGCCAGGCGGTCGAGCAGTTCCGAACCCACCATCCGGACGTCACACTGATGGACTTGCAGATGCCGGATATGGATGGAATCGATGCCACCATAGCCATTCGCAGTGAATTTCCGAAAGCGCGCATCATCGTGCTAACGACGTATGCGGGTGACGTACTGGCTCAACGCGCTCTCAAAGCCGGCGCCCAGGCGTACCTGCTAAAAAACGATGTACGGAAAGATCTGCTGGACAGAATCCGTGCCGTTCATGCGGGGCAAAAACATATCCATTCGCAAGTCGCCAGCGAGCTCGCTGAGCATGCCGGGGACGACTCTCTGACTCGACGAGAAGTTGAGGTACTTGCATTGATTGCGGCCGGCAATTCCAACAAGCTGATCGCCGATCAGCTCTCCATTACGGATGAAACGGTCAAGACGCACGTGAGCAGCGTCCTTTCCAAGCTCGGCGCCAGCGACCGGACCCATGCCGTAACCCTTGCTCTGAAGCGCGGAATCATCGAACTATAAGCCCCTCCAAAGAGGAATATCCCGGCCCCCGTTTTTGGGGATTCGAACCGCCTTGCGGCATGCTTATCCTCACGATTGAGGATTATTCTGCAGCGATTATTTTCCACGTTTCCCGACGGTTGGCCTGGAAGAGCCCTTCTTCTCCTACGGCTCGTTGCGGGGATTTTGCTAATTCGTGAAGGAGTCGCTGCACTACTGGAGACATCTCGGCTGCAAACAATCATCATGCAATCGGTCGCAGTAGCGGCGGGAACGCTTCTGCTCGCGGGACTGTGGACGCCCATGGCAGGAGTGCTTGTTATTGTGGTTGAAATCTGGTTTGCCTTCACCAGAACTGGCAATCTAGAGAATTCCATCCTCTTGGCAACTTTGGGCGCGGCGCTGGCGGGTCTGGGGCCCGGCTTTCGATCCATCGATGCCAGGCTTTTTGGAAGGAAGCGCATTGACATTCGCGACCGTTAGAATTGTTTTCATCCCACTCTAAAGTCGTATCCCTAACTAGCGCCATCGAGTGACCCTAATGGGCCGCTATCTAGTGGGGTGAACCCCTAACTTGGGAACAATTTGGGAACAATAGCCGCCGAATACCCTCACAAACCATGATATAAGATACACGAAATATATATGCAAGACAACTACATACCTATTTGGTGCATACCTTGGGCGCACCGAACTCGACTCCAGCAGCTCCTTCTCTTATTTCTAACTGCTAACGTTTCCAACCAAATGACGAATCTGCTTTTCGCTCAAAGGTATCCCGAGCAGTATGAAAACATTGGATTGGTGCACAGTTGGTGCTCAGTCGATGCTGCCAATTGCCGCGAGGCGAGAGGTGAAGAAACAAAACCGGGTCACCCTTGCCGGCCTCGGGTCGGCAGCGCGCGCGGATGATTTGTTACAACCGCGCCTACGTTTTGCCTCGGCCACGTGAAGTCAGACAATCGCGGCGAGGCGAACGGGCGCTGCACGGCCGCTTACCGAGGTGAATGTGAGTCCGTGAACGGGAGTCCTGACCAACGATTCATCCGCTCGCCACAGATATGTCGGCACTGGGTCGTTTTGGTAGTCTTGCCGAAGCTTCGACGCTTAGAAGTCGCCACTCGCGAGGCGAGGCGGGCGGATCTGGCATCGCCTCCAAATGTTGAAGCCAGTCCTTCGCGGCGAGCGTGGCCTGTTCTGGTCCGAACAACTCTGCTACTGCGCTGAAGAACGCGGACAATTCTCGTTCCGCGCCAACTATTAGTTCGGCGCAAAGCGAACCTTCATTCCGGTACGGTCCGTTCAGTGAGAGTTGACTCATTGCCGGATTAACCTCTCACCGGCGGGCGATGAAGCGACTCGACCATCGTTCGGATGTCACGGTTCTCGAAAACCGAGCCTCCGCGCTCCTCTGTTCCATGGACGGCGACATCCACCATGGCGTGAGCCAAGTCGTCCGCCCGAATCACTTGGTTCGGGAAGAGCACCCGAAACGCGGGGAAGATCCCTCGAAGCAGCTGGTAGCTAAAATTCGGCTCCTTCCTGGGCTCCACGGGGTAGATGTACGCGGGCCGGAAAATATAAACGCCGGGGAAGCCCGCCGCAAGTAGGGCGTTCTCAGCCTCTCCCTTGTAGCGTGCGAAGGGTATCCGACTTCGTCCGGTCGGGTCCGCTCCACTCCCGCTCAAGAATGAGAACGCCGCGCCGGGGCTGCTGCCGTGGAAAACTCGCGCGAACTCGATCGTGTAATCCACCGTTATCTTACGGAGCTGCGCGTCAGACACTGCCCCGGTGTATACGCCCAGGCAAAACACTGCTGCGTCCTGGCCCGAGAGCGCTTCCGCCAGTGCGGAGCAGTCCGCGAAGTCTTGATGAAGGACCTCCTTCAGCTTGGCGTGCGAGAAGCCAAGCTTCCTGCGCCCGATAGCCGTCGCGCACTCGACGGCGGGGTTCTCGAGCGCGTAACGAAGGGCGTATCCTCCGACCATTCCAGTCGCGCCCACGATTGCGACGCGCTTCTGGGCACTCGCTTGGTTCGCCGCTGTCATGACAGCGGGCGCTCCTCCAGCCAGTCGACGTAAAGAAGGCGCTCCGCAAACAGCCACGCGCCATCCATTTTCACGAACGTATCGAGGTAGCGGAGTGACGCGAGCATCAAGCATCGTTTCCCACCGTCGATCGTGACGTGATGCGCCAGGCAGTAGGCTTCGCCAGTGGCTCGATCGCCCGTCAGAGTGAAGATTGTGCTCTGTCCGACGAAGTGCGTGGTGGCCGCGTACTGGTTCAAGTCTGCGAAGACGGGGGCGAGCGCCTCGCGCGAGTGCAGCTCCTGTGAGGGCGTCGGATCCTTGGCGTTCATGCGCACCACGAAGTGGGTATCTGGGGTAAAGAGAGCCATCTGACCTTTCGCATCGCGACGATCGGCGCAGTGTGCGTAGGCCTCGACGAGCTCCCGGATCGCGAGACGATTCGCGGCTTCGTCCGGGGAGATAGTAACGTGTTTGCTCATGAGCTGGTCTCCTTGCTGAATTCGTGCCGACACGCCAAAAGTGGTCACTCGAGCATGGCCGGTGGTTCCAGAAACGCTTCGATCCCGCTGGAATCGGGCAACCGCAGATCCATCAGGGTAACATCAGGGCTGTATGCCGAAACCGTTGCAACGACTCGCTACCATTCGCCGCCTCGGCCACCAGCAACATATGATCATACGGTTGCCCTTCCAGCCGTCACGTTCAGGGACTTGCGAGGCGGTTCCAATTCAACGGCCGCCCGGCCCTGCAATTGCTCAAAAGCGACTTGGCCCGGAACACAAAGCTCGACTTCGGTTCCGAG